>Ga0114923_10001676_pt1 | contig 15239 bp, 14 predicted proteins | sample SumtaG_FD_89578 | JGI IMG/M metagenome (GOLD analysis project Ga0114923, IMG submission 89578) | Deep subsurface microbial communities from Indian Ocean to uncover new lineages of life (NeLLi) - Sumatra_00157 metaG | ecosystem: Environmental > Aquatic > Marine > Oceanic > Sediment | place: near...
ACCGGTCATTGATTTGGGTGTTTCTTTGATAGGGTCGCAAAAAGTCCATTCGCGGCTTTTTGCTCCTCGGAAAGCGAAAAGCGTGGTTTTCGCTTTCCTTACAAATCAATGACTTACAGTACCTGTCATTGATTTGGGTGTTTCATTTATAGGGTCGCAAAAAGTCCATTCGCGGCTTTTTGCTCCTCGGAAAGCGAAAAGCGTGGTTTTCGCTTTCCTTACAGATCAATGACATACATTATCCGTCATTGATTTGGGTGTTTCTTTGATAGGGTCGCAAAAAGTCCATTCGCGGCTTTTTGCTCCTCGGAAAGCGAAAAGCGTGGTTTTCGCTTTCCTTGGCGGGGCGCGTTGATGGTTTTTTTGCAAGGTTATCAACGTTAAATGTCTGCAGGGAGATCGTGATGGATCTGGTTGAGATCAGGAAAAAGGCCAAGAAGAGGAAACCCAGAAAGAAAAAAATCAGGGAAGAACCGGAAAATGCTGCTTCGGAGTCTTCGCCAGACGGTAAGCAGCCATCTGTTCCTGTGGAGGATACGGTTCCTCCCGATCCCGTTGATCGTCCCGAGGAGACTGCAAGCAGCGAGGAGGCTGTTCCCATGGATGGTGAAAAAACAACCTCTGCCGTGGGGCCGGGGGAGGTTCCAGATACCCTGACGAGCCTCAATGATGTCCTCAGGAGCCAGCGTGAGGAGGTGAAGGAGGTGGAGGAAGAGGAGCAGCTTCAACTTCTGACCTTCAAGCTGGGCAGTGAGGAGTACGCCCTGAACATCATGGACATAAAGGAGATAATAAAACCCAAACAGGTGACGGAGGTGCCGAAGACTCCCGACTACATTCTGGGTATCTTTTCACTGAGGGGTACGATCATTCCCGTTTTTGATGTAAATCTGAGGCTCGGATTGCCCAAAGGTGAGAGAGGACCACAGAACAGGATCGTCGTCGTTAAATCCCAGGAACATTTATTCGGGCTCCACGTCGACAAGGTGGTGCAGGTACTGGACATTCCTCTCAGCCAGATAGAACCGCCGCCAGAGATCCTTGGGGGAGTGGAAGGGGAGTTTCTTCGCGGTATCGGGAGGAGCGATGACCGGCTGATCATTCTTCTTAACCTTGGCAAGATCCTGAAACTGGAGGAGGTAGATGGTTCCGAACATCTAGAACTGCCTTCAGGAGAATCAATTCCATGAGTTCAGCTTCACACTCAGACGCATCCGGTGTCATCATCAAGTGCGAAGGTTGCGATAAAACCTACAAGGTTCATCTCGAAAAGCTTCCCTCAGGGATCAGTTCATTCTCCTGCCGCGCATGTGGTACCCTTGTTCCCATATCATCGCAGGTCCAGGTTGATAAAGTTCCGACCGACGCGACAGAGAGTATCCTGATTGCCGTTGAAGAAGAGGAGTTGGGGAAACTGATCCAGCGGATCCTGGGCCACAATGGCTACCAGGGATTTCCGGTGACTTCGGGGAAGGAGGTTCTTGCGGCTCTCAGGGGAGGGGGATACGACTTGCTTCTCATAAGTGTTTACCTTCCTGACATGATGGGTTATGAACTGCTGGACCAGGTGGCGGTTGAGCAGTCTGCCACCAAAATCCCGTCCATTTTGCTCTCGGCAGTCCACCACGCTGCACGTTACAAAAGGGCGCCAACTTCACTTTACGGGGCAGACGACTATGTCGAGAGACATCATCTTCCTGACCTGCTCGTCCCCAAGATCCGTCGCCTTCTTTCCTCGGATGACGAATATCCAGGGAAGGTCACACCGGGGGATGTGCCTCCACCCACGGACGATCAGGTGCTGGTCAAACGCGACCTTGAGACTCTGGAAAAGACGGTCCGGATCTCTGAAAACCTGCAGATGGGGGAGGTCCAGCGGATGTGCAGGGTGATCGTGGGGGATATAGCTCTTTACAATGAGGATGTCATCGCCTCGACACCACCTGGGGATCTGCTCAATGCCATGGCTTCAGATCTAAGTGAGGGGGAAGCGTTACTCATGAGCAGATTTCCCGAGATGGAAGATCAGCTTTCTCCTCTTCTCAGGGGGGAAATGCTGCGACTTCTCAATTCCAGGGGTATCCAGATATCTTGATTTTGATAGGGTCGCAAAAAGTCCATTCGCGGCTTTTTGCTCCACGGAAAGCGAAAAGCGTGGTTTTCGCTTTCCTCACAAATCAACAACTTGCGCTGCTAGTCATTGATTTGGGCGCCCATTACAGGGCGCATTGATGACTTTTTTGCGAAGTCATCAAAATCAGGCCTGGATCACCCGCACGAATTTAAGAGATGGATTGAATTCAGCTTTTTTTCACGACAAGTGTGAAAAAAAGATAGGAGGTATGCATGGAGCCTGAAGAAAGAAAGGCTCTCATCGCCCGTCTTTCCTCGGCTGATGAGGAGGAAAGACGTCTCGCCATGGAAGCGCTAAAGGGTAAACTCTCGGAATCCGACCTTGAATGGTTGACCGTCCCGCTGTCGGATGAGAGTTGGCGAGTACGAAAAGAGAGTATAGAGGGGCTATCCCAGCTTCCTCCAACTCCTCAGCTCGTCGCTACCCTGGTACCATTGATGGACCCTGAAATGGAACTGACTCTCCGGAATTCTGTAGTGGAGGTATTGGAGAGGCTTGGCCACGAAGCGGCGACTCTCCTTGTCGAGCATCTCATTGTCGACCAGACGGACGTCAGGAAATTTCTCGTTGATATTCTGGGGAACATTGCCAATCCTGAGACGGTTACTTCACTGCTCCACCTGTTGAACGACCCCGAGGACAACATCAAGGCTGCCGCAGCGGAAGCTCTGGCAGCCATAGGTGATCCAGCGGCGTGTGAAGGGCTTTTGACCGCGATGGAGGGAGTAGATGACTGGGTCATCTACAGTATTCTGGGATCCCTGGCGCAGCTAAAGTGTCGGAAAGCGTTGCCGGTGTTCTTTATGTACTTGGAAAACCAGTTTCTTTCAAAACCGGCGTTAAGCGGGATCGGAACCATGGGAAACATCGAAGACGGCATCAGATTGGCGGAGACAGTGCCCAGGCTCACAAAGGGTGCGGCCAAATCAGCTTTCCTGGCGATCGGCTCCATCTACCGCAGGCATGTTTTAAGCGAAGGCATCGACACCGCCCGGGATCTGATGGACGCCGTTTCCAGTGCATCGGAAGAGATCATGATCCAGTCTCTGGGGACGCAGTTGGAGATGTCGGATGATCTGGAGAACCGCAAGGATATCCTCGCTGCCCTGGGGATGATCGGTTCGGAGCAGTCACTGGAATCTATCCTGAACCTTGTGGAGGATGATGCTTTTGCCTGGGATTTGGATCTGGCGCTTTTGACTTTGGGAAAAAGGGATGTTGGCCTTATTACAGAACTTTTGAAACATCATGATCCTCTTGTCAGGCAAAGAAGTGTCAGAACCCTTAAAAATCTGAGAAGTGTGGAGTCCATCAATGAGCTATACGGACTACTCAAGGATGAGAGCGGTCATGTCAGGAAGGATGCAGCCATGGCTGTATCCAGTCTTGGCGACAGCAGTTCCATTGAAAAGCTGCTCCCGTTGCTTGAGGACGAGTACAGTGATGTCGCCCAGTCGGCAGCCCTCGCTCTTGTCCACTTCGGCCAAAGATCTCCCGAAAACCTTGCCGCCAGGATCACCCCGATGCTTCAAAGCGCCGCCCCGTCCCTTTATACGCTCCTCCTCATGATCCTCACGGAGGTACACGCTCCGGATTGGGAAAAACTGTGTTTTAAAGCCGCCCAGAGCACGGAGCCAGAGGTGAGAGCGGTGGCTGTAAGTTGCCTGAAGCGTTCCGAAAGTTCTTTTGCCATCGCGACAATCATCAACTCCCTGGCAGATGAAAATGCGCAGGTCCGGGTTCAAGCAGTCGTGACTCTCGAGGAGTTAAAGCACCCTGAAGCCATCGTTCCCTTGTCGGCTGCCATGTACGATCAGGATCCGTGGGTCAGGTCCGCGGCTGTCTCCGCCCTGAGCGCCCAGCCGGGGGTGGACCCCACAGATTTTGAGGAACTCCTGAAGGGTGAGGATCTGATGATGCAGACCTCCGCATTGGACGCGTTGGGCCGGATGGCTGCTTCTGGCAGTAAAGAGGCCCTGGGAATGCTTACGGAGCAGTTCGAGACAGGGGCTCTGGAGATGAGGCGGAGCATCTGCCGTCTCCTCGGCAAGATAGACGAGCCCAGGGCATTCGACCTGCTCAGGAAGGGCATGGAGGATACTGATCCCAGCATCCGAATCTTTTCGGTCCTGGCCTTATCCCAACGCCAGGAAGCCCAGATTCCGGATATTCTTCATGAGGTCGGAGAAAAAGATCCCGATAAGCAGGTACGCGAGGCGGTCCGATCGGTCCTGGAGGGCCGTAAATAGGTGCTTTTTGAGACAGTGGGCCGCATTGAGCTGACCGACGAGGAGTTCAGGCTTCTCGCCTCCTTCATCTATGACCATGCAGGTCTCTACTTCGACGAGGCGAGCAAGTTCCTGCTGGAAAGCCGACTTCAAAATCGCCTGAAAGATCACCATTTCGATTCTTTTCTCAAATACTATCACTACCTTCTCTATCATCAAGATCGCACTTCGGAACTCAACACGATGATCGATATCGTTACTACCAATGAAACCTATTTCTACAGGGAAAAAAACCAACTGGACGCCTTCGCGGAGGAGATCCTGCCGGAACTGGCCCAGCGCAACGCCGGGAAGAAGCGCCTGCGGATATGGAGCGCAGGGTGCTCTACCGGAGAGGAGCCCTACACACTTGCGATCCTATGCAGTGAATCGGGCCTGTTTGATGGCGCTTGGGAGGTGGATATAATCGGGACCGATATCAGTCAAAGGGTCCTCCGGACCGCCAGGAAATCGGTTTTTTCACAGTCTTCCTTCAGAGCAACGGAAGAGAACGCGCTTCAAAGATATTTCAGCAGGACCGAGGATGGCAAATATGCCCTTGACGAATCCATCAGGAACATGGTCCATTTCGGCCATTTGAACCTTATGGATGAGAAGATGATGGGCCTGATCCGCGAGTGTGATATCATAATGTGCCGAAACGTTATCATCTACTTCGACAAGAACGCCAAGGCAAGAGTAGTAAACTCCTTTTTCAGGAAACTAGTGCCCGGAGGGTTTCTGTTGATGGGTCATTCGGAATCGTTGATGAACATAACTACCGTTTTCAAACTCAAGCATCTTACCAAGGTCATGGTTTACCAGAAACCTGGAGATGTCCAAAAGTGACCGATGTCGGCAAAGTACATAAAGATCGCCTTACAGTTCTCGTGGTAGATGACTCGGCCTACAATAGGAAGATGGTCCGGGCCATGCTTGCTGATATGGAAGAGGTTGATACGGTAAAGGTCGTTTCTGACGGGGAAGAGGCCATACGTGCAGTAATGACGGATCCTCCCGATGTCATCACTCTGGATCTGAACATGCCCAGGATGGACGGGTTTACCTTCCTGAGATGGCTGATGCGCAATAACCCGATCCCGGTGATCGTTGTGAGTGCCGAGGGAGGGGAAAAGAACGTATTCAAGGCCCTGGACCTCGGAGCACTGGATTTCGTCGTCAAACCGGTACGTTACGCTTCCGAGCGTGTCGTGGAGATTCGGGACGAACTTCAGGAGAAAATAAAGGCCATCGCCGGGAAGGACATGGGGCTTTACCTGAACAGACTGAAGGTGAAAAAGTCCGCGGCTAAACCCGCTTCTCCTAAAACCGGAAGAGCTCCCGGTATTTCGTCGGAAAAGGCCGGCGTACTGGTGATAGGGGCATCCACCGGGGGGCCTTCGGCTGTACAGAGGGTCCTGTCGGAACTGCCCGAAGATTATCCTTTCCCGGTGATCGTGGTCCAGCACATGCCGCCGGTATTCACGCGTCAGTTCTCCATGAGGTTGGACAGGAATACAGTTTTCAGGGGCAAAGAGGCTGTCGATGGTGACAAGCTTGAGGGCGGGACTGTCCTGGTAGCTCCCGGTGGGTACCACCTCGTTGTCAGCGGAAAGAAGGACCGGAGGGTGAACGTTGTGGAAAAGTCGGACCAGGACAGGTTCGTGCCATCCGTAAACATCACGATGTCCTCGGCCGCCGCGGTGTTTGGCGACAGGACGATAGGTGTGCTTCTCACAGGAATGGGCAACGACGGCGCCGAGGGCCTTCACCGGATCAAGGAAGCGGGCGGGCATACGATCGCCGAATCGGAGGAGTCCGCGGTGGTTTATGGTATGCCCAGAGCGGCTCTGCAAAAAGGTGCTGTCCAGAATGTGCTTCACCTGGATAAAATAGGTACCCGGATCGTTGAACTGACCCAGATCGCTACCGGGTTGAAAAATACTAGAAGCGGTGGTACTAAATAGCCATAACATTGTGGAAAGTCACCTTTTGCATACGGGATCTACAATAACAGCGGAGTTAAAAAATGAGCATTCAGGATACTGAGGAAAAGGGTAAGAAGACGGAACATCTGGAGAGGGGAGAAGAGTTCCTCGAAATGTTCCGGAAGGGGCAGGAGTTCACTCAGGACCTTCTCAAGGAGAACGAGCGACTGCGGTTTCAGGTCGTGCATCTTGAGGAGGTGGTGAAGAAGGAACTCGAAGCTCCGGACAGTGGTCAGCAGAGTTCAATGTCCAAGGATTTGTCCGAAAAGCTGGGGCAATACGAGGTGAGGCTTTCAGAACTGAAATCCCGGCTCAGCGAGGTCGAGGCTGAAAATGTTGATTTTGCTCAACGCTACATTGATGTCGAAGAGCAGAACAACAACCTTGCGAACCTCTATGTGGCCAGTTTTCAACTGCATTCCACACTCGACTACCAGGAAGTGCTCCAGATAATCCTCGAGATCATCATTAACCTCATTGGAGGAGAGATTTTCGCCATATACCTTCGGGATGAAAAGGCCAAGACACTCAATCCGGAAGCCGCTGAGGGTGTTGCGATCTCAGATGTACTCCGGATCCCACTTGGGGAAGGGGTTATAGGGCAGGCAGTCCTGGCCAATGAGAGCTACTTCAACGACAACCCTTCTGAGGATCTGGCGGAGCTGTACACGAACCCCCTGGTTTGCATACCCCTTACCATTCAGGACGATGTCATCGGCGCCATAGTTCTTTTCCAACTGCTTCAGCAGAAGGTCACCTTTGCGCCGGTTGATTTTGAGCTTTTCACTCTTCTTGCCGGGCACGCTGCGACAGCCATATTCAGTTCACGGCTATTTACGGAATCGAAGAGAAAACTGAGCACATACCAAGGATTCCTGGACCTGTTAAGTAAATAGAGAGAAAGGCCCATTAGGAAGAAAGGCATAGTTGCATGGCGTCTCTAACTTTCCTGATTATTGAAGACTCACCTACCATGAGGCAGTTGATTCGATTTGCTCTCAACAGGATCCCCGGGGCAGAGATATTGGAAGCCTCGGACGGGGTGGACGGCCTCAAAAAACTGTCCTCCAATAATGTGGACCTGATCCTCACTGACATCAATATGCCGATTATGGACGGGCTCAAGCTCGTCAGCCTGGTTCGATCCAATGAGGCGTTCAAGGATGTCCCCATCATCATTATCACGACCGAGGGAGCCATGGAGGACAGGGAAAGGGCCATGGCCCTGGGCGCCGACGCATACATTACAAAGCCCATCCAGTCCACGGCACTTCTCTCAACGGTCAAGGAACTCCTTAAGCTTTGATAGGGTCGCAAAAAGTCCTGGCGGGACTTTTTGCTCCACGGAAAGCGAAAAGTGTCATTTTCGCTTTCCTTACGGATCAATGACTTATATTGCCTGTCATTGATCCGGGCGCCCTGCCCGGGGCGCGTCGATGACTTTTGCAAAGACATCAACCTTTAATCCCAGGAGGCTGGCAAGATTCTCCGACAGGCTCCTAACACGTGATCATCGATCATGTGCCAATTGCTACGCAGGCGGGAGGTATTTTCATGTCTACATCCAGGTACTCGCCACGTGATATAGAGCCTAAATGGCAGGATCGGTGGGAGAAGACAGGCCTTTATAGATCTGTTGAAGATCCTTCCCGGGAGAAGTTCTATTGTCTGGAGATGTTTCCCTATCCTTCGGGTGATCTCCACATGGGACACATGAGAAACTACGCCATCGGGGATGCCTACGCCAGGTTCCTCAGGATGAAAGGTCTGAACGTTCTTTATCCCATGGGATACGACGCATTCGGGCTTCCCGCCGAGAACGCCGCCATCACCAGGAAGGTCGATCCCGGGCAGTGGACGCGTTCCTCCATCAACCGCATGATGGAGGTTCAAAAAAGGATGGGGCTTTCCTATGACTGGAACAGGACCCTTGCCACTTGTGAGCCCGAGTATTACAGGTGGAACCAGTGGATATTCCTGAAATTCATGGAAAAGGGACTTGCTTACCGCAAATCGGCTCCCGTGAACTGGTGCCCGTCTTGTCAGACGGTCCTGGCCAACGAGCAGGTTGAGGGAGGCGGGTGCTGGCGCTGCCAATCGATCGTCCTGAAGAAGGATCTCAGGCAATGGTTCTTCAAGATCACGGCATATGCCGATGAGTTGCTTGAAGATCTGGAGCACCTGGATGACTGGCCCGAGAGGGTCAAGACCATGCAGAAAAACTGGATCGGACGCAGTGAAGGGGCCGAGATCGATTTTGAAGTAGTAGGGTCCGACCAGGTGATCTCGACCTTCACGACCAGGCCCGACACCGTTTTCGGGATAACGTACATGGTCCTGGCCGCTGAGCATCCCCTCGTCGAGGAGTTGGTTAACGGTACCAAAATAGCCGACAGGGTGAGGGAGTTTGTGAGGGGGGCGCAGGGAAAAACCCTCATAGAGAGGACCGATGAAACTCGGGAAAAGGAAGGAATAGATACAGGCCGCACCTTTATCAACCCCGCAACAGGCGAGGAGTTTCCCATATACGTGGCCGATTATGTGGTGATGGAATACGGTACGGGAGCTGTCATGGGCGTTCCCGCCCACGATCAGCGCGACTTCGAGTTCGCAAGGAAGTACGATTTGCCCGTTCGTGTAGTGATCCAGGACGGGACGGGGCTACTTACCGGTAACACCATGACCGAGGCCTACATTGAGGATGGTGTTATGGCCAACTCGGGACCCTTTGATGGCCGACCGAACAGGGAAGCCATGCCCGATATTATAAGTTACATGGAGGAGAACGGATGGGGCCGTGTCGCGTTGAGCTATCGGCTCAGAGACTGGCTGATCAGCAGACAGCGATACTGGGGCACGCCCATACCGGTCATTTACTGCACCGAATGTGGAGAGGTGCCGGTACCCGAGGAGGATCTGCCCGTGATCCTTCCCTCGGATGTTGAGTTCTCAGGGGAGGGAAACCCTCTCGAGACGTCGGAAACCTTCCTGAAGGTCGCGTGCCCGACCTGCTCAGGTTCGGCCCGGCGGGAAACGGACACCATGGACACCTTCATCGACTCGTCCTGGTACCCTTTTCGCTACACTGACCCTGCCTACGAAAAGGCTCCCTTCGATCCGGTAAAGGCTGCTTACTGGATGCCGGTTGACCAGTACATCGGCGGGATTGAACACGCCATCCTGCACCTGCTTTATGCTCGCTTTTTTACCAAGGGACTAAGGGACCTTGGACTGACCGACGCGAATGAGCCCTTCAAACGACTCCTTACTCAGGGGATGGTTATTAAGGACGGCGCCAAAATGTCCAAGTCCATGGGGAACGTAGTGCCGGCTGATGAGATGATGGAGCGGTACGGGGCTGACACAGCAAGAGTATTTATCCTCTTTGCGTCGCCGCCGGAGAAAGAACTGGAGTGGAGCGACCAGGGGATGGAAGGGTCTTATCGCTTCCTCAACCGTGTTCACCGGCTTGTTATGGAAAACCTGTCCCTGTTTGCCGATGAGCCTGGTGAAGCAGGGAAGGGAAATGATGACGTTCGCTCCCTTGTCCGTACCCGGCACAGGACCGTACAGAAGGTCGTTGAGGATATCGAGAGGCGGTTCCAATTTAACACGGCGATCTCAGCCATCATGGAGCTGGTGAACGAGATCCAGAGATTTATCGCCGGGAACGGTACAGCGGGAGAGGGAGGGCGCCTGGCGGCTTCTGACGCCCTCAGAACGACCATTCTTCTGCTCGGTCCTTTCGCGCCTCATCTCGCCGAGGAACTTTGGGAAGCCGCGGGCCATACCGAGAGTGTTTTTAAGAGCGAATGGCCCTCCTATGACCGGGAGCTGGTTGTAAGCGAGATGGTACAGGTGGTTGTCCAGGTAAACGGTAAGGTCAGAGCCCGGTTCGAGGCTCCTCCCGAGACGCCGAAGGAAGTGCTTGAAGAATCAGCCATGGCCATGCAGCGCGTCCAGGAATTGATCGAAGGGAAAGAGGTGGTCAAGATCGTGGTCGTTCCGGGGCGGCTCGTTTCCATTGTGGTCAAATAATACCGGATTCCGTAGGAATCCGGTATGCAGTTACACCACAGGCGTGGGACGGTTGCACTTCGCTCCCTCGACCCTTCGACCAAGCTCAAGGTGGTGAGCCTGTCGAACCACAAGCTCGGGATCCCGCCGATGGCGGGACTGGCGGGGGATTACGCAAATCACGCCACAGGCGTGATGACCGGCAAATGAAAAATGGCTTTCGTATGCTTTTTACGAGGTTATCAAATGACTTATCGTTATCTCAGTCTATTTACGATCTTCCTGGTCCTTTTCCCGGCCGGGTGCAGTTACAGGTTCGTGGATCCTTTAACGGCCTCCGACTATGCTCTTGTATCGGTGAAGAACGCGACTGGAGAACCCGGACTCGCTTACTTGCTCGAGGAGGAAATGCTAAGAACCGGGGGTTTTAAGGAACGTTCCACTTACAAGCTCAGTGTCACGATCACAGGTTTCACCGAAACGGTGGAGTCGATAAGTTCAGACGGCACACCGGTGCGACAGAAACTGACCCTTGACGTTGCCTGGAGGGTGGAAGGGATGCAGTCGGCACAGGGCACCTACGGCAAGGAGTCTGTCGTCCGGAGCTACCCCCATACTACCAACCTTTCAACCCTGGACTGGAACCGTAGTGCCGCTGTTCGTCTCTTGACTGAAAGTGCCGCGCGGAGCATCCTCGAACATCTTGGAGGGCAGCCTTGAGCCGCACGGGTAATGCGGGGAGGGAAACGGATAGACCGGCCATTCTCATGGTCTCACCGGAGCCTCTCCTTTTGATGGAGGCTGAGAAGGATCTGAGAGCTCGTCTGATCCCTCCGGGGGAACAGACCCTTAACTACATGATGTTATACGGCTGGGAAGCCAGGCTGGGAGATATCCTGGAATTTCTACAGACGCTGCCCTTTCTCGGGGACCGTCGCCTTCTTGTGGTCAGGGAGGTTCAGGATTTTAAGGAGTGGAAACAGCTGGTAGATTACCTCAAGGATCCCAACCCCAAATCAATGTTCCTCATGACATCCTCTGAGCTGAAAAAATCCAGCGCCCAGTTCAAGCTCCTCTCTTCTTACGCCGGAGTCTCCGAACTGAGGCGTCCCTACGGCAAAGCGTTGGTCAAGTGGGTGGGCGACCGGATTGGGAAATCGGGAAAATCTATCGACTCCCAGCTCAGCGAGGTACTGATTCAGATTGCAGGGGAGGATCTCGGGATCCTCGCCACCGAGATCGACAAGGTGATACTGAGCTCTGGGGACGGGAACAAGATAATGCAGGAGGATCTTTCCGTGAGCGTTCCGGGGGGAGTTGAAGTCATTTTCAACCTGTTGGATGCTCTTGGAGACCAAAATGGCTCTAAAGCAATGTCCTCATTGAGGAGTCTGTTGATGAGTGATAGTCCGCCGGAATATCTGGTTCACATGATGGCTTGGCATTACAGACAGCTATTGAGGGGAAAGGAACTGGTAAAGTCCGGTCTTTCCCCGACTCAGGCCGCTGTCAAGATGGGGAAGAAGTACTCAGGCCTCAAGGAAAAGTTCGCCCGCCAGGTTGGGCGGGCTACTGAAAATGATCTTGTGAGGGCTCTGAAGGTCCTGGCTGAATACGATCGAGCACTGAAACAAGGCAGGATTCCTTCCGGAACCCTGCTGGACCGGCTGGTTCTGGAACTACTCGCCTGAGGATTCTTCTGAAGGGGAGTCCGAGGGGATAGTATTTACCCTCTTTGACAGCCTTGAAATTTTCCTGGATGCGGTGTTCCTGTGGAGTGTTCCCCGTGATGCGGCTCTCTGAATAACCGGAACAGCTTTTCCAAGCGCGCTGTTGGCCGCTTCCCTGTCTCCAGCTTCTACTGCCGCAAGGACTTCCTTGGTCAGGGATTTGACCCTGGTCCGCCTCATCTGGTTGATGAGTTGTCTTTTAGCGTTCTGTCGAATTCTTTTTATGGCGGATTTGTGGGTTGCCAATTCTAACCTCCTGGTTCACTATCGTGCTTGCATGCTTGATGTTTCAGAACCCTGCTAATAACCAGAAAAGGGTATTTTTGTCAAATGATTAAAAGAGGATTGAGGATTTCTAATTCAGAATTGAGAATTAGAGACCGCATGTTGTGTTTTCTATCCTCAATACTCAATCCGTAATTCTCAATTTGTTTTCTTCCGAAAGGCATGCATGTCACAGGACAAAGCCGGCTCAGACAGAATAAGGATGGTAAAGGACGCCGGCGTTGTCGGCGGAGCCACCGTGGTGAGCAGAATTCTCGGTCTGGTGCGCGATGCCGTCATGGCCGCCATTTTCGGGGCAACACCCGCTGCCGACGCCTTTTTCGTGGCTTTCCGGATTCCCAATTTAATGAGACAACTGTTTGGCGAAGGAGCGCTCGCCTCTTCCTTCGTCCCTGTCTACACGGATATTATGGAAAAAGAGGGGGAAAAAAGGGCCGGACAGTTTGCCAGTGACCTTTTTTCCCTGCTTATCCTCATCCTGACGGTCTTGACAGTCCTGGGTGTTCTGTTTGCTCCCTACCTGGTGCGGGTTATCGCGCTTGGTTTTACTCCGGGTTCGGAGATATTCAACCTCACAGTCCTTCTCACTCGATGGATGTTACCATACATGGTGTTCATCTGCGCGGCAGCTTTCGGAATGGGAATCCTTAACAGCCATCGCCATTTCTTTGCCCCTGCCGCCGCTCCCGCGCTTCTGAATATATCCATCATTATCGCCGCACTGCTCGTGGCTCCTGGATTGGATATACCTGTTACCGCTCTGGCCTGGGGGGTTCTCGCGGGTGGTGTAATGCAGCTTCTGGTGCAGCTGCCGCCCATGAAAAGAAGAGGTGTGATCCCCAGGCTAAAGATCCCGGTACTGACTCCCGAGGTCAGGAGAATGGCCATTATCATGGGTCCTGCTGCCCTCGGCGTGGCTGTTTATCAGGTTAATATTCTCGTCGACACTCTTCTTGCCTCTTTTCTTCCCGCCGGCAGCATCACTTATCTCTGGTATGGCAACCGCATGATGCAATTTCCTCTGGGCGTTTTCGGAATAGCTCTGGCTACTGCCGCCCTGCCCACGCTATCGTCCCAGGTAGCCCAGGGCCGGATAGACGATTTTCGCGGGACTGTATCCTTTTCACTTGTGTTGACGGCTTTCATCGGCATTCCAGCCGCCCTGGGTCTCGTAGTTCTCAGGGAGCCGATCATTGCGACCCTGTTCGGTCGTGGCGCTTTTGCTGTCGGTGATGTCCAGGGAGCCGCGCAGGCCCTTTTGTATTATTCCATCGGACTACCACTGTTCATCGGTATCAAGATCCTCGGACGGGCCTTTTTTGCTCTTGAAAATACTCGTATCCCATTCCTTGCGGCGGGCACGGCTCTGGTAGTAAATATAGTATTAAACCTCCTGCTTATGGGTCCCATGGGGCATGCCGGACTTGCCCTGGCCACCTCCCTCGCGTCAGGAGTGAATCTTTTAATTCTGGCCAGGTACTTTACACTGAAGATCGGGCCCGGTTGGTTCGATCGCGCACTGAGGAGGGAGATCCTGTTTTCCTTTGCCGCGGCCACGCTCATGCTTCTTGTTATCGGTGCCTTGGCCCAAAGAGTCAACTGGATGGATCTGACGACGCCGAGCAGGGTTCTGTACCTGGTCGGTTGTATGGGCATTGGGATTGGTGTATACTCTGTCACTTCTTGGAAACTCGGCTGTAAAGGTTTGAAAACGTTAGTAAACAAGGTGTTTAAAAAACCGTAACTAAGTATGTACGTAACTACGTAACAAAGTACTTCAACACCTAGACACTTCAACACCTAGACACTTAGACACGTAGATACGTAGACACTTAGATACGTAGACACTTAGATACGTAGACACTTAGATACGTAGACACTTAGACACCTCGACACCTGGACACATAGACACCTGGACACATAGATACGTAGATACGTAAACACCTGGATACAAGGATTATTATGTCGGGAAGCTACTTTACCGTGCCGTTTGAGATGGGTAGGGTCGTCGTCCATACCAGCGCGAATGGAAGTGTGACAGCCATCGATTTCGACCTGGATGATAATTATGATGAAATACGGTCCGGATCCAGACTCTCCGGCGACATTAAAAGATATTTCAAAGGTGAGCGGGTTCATTGGGATCTTGACCTTGATATGAATTGTGAAACAGATTTCCGGCGCAGGGTGTATGAGAGGGTGTTTGATATACCTTACGGGCAAACCGCCACTTACGGGGATATAGCTTCTGATATTGGCAGCAGGGGCGGGGCCAGGGCAGTGGGGCAGGCTATGGCTTGCAACAGGTTTCCACTGGTTGTGCCATGCCACAGGGTTGTGGCTTGTAACAGGGGGCTTGGCGGTTTCTCCTCGGGTCTGGAACTCAAAAGATACCTGCTATGTCTGGAAGGGAATTCCATTTGAGAGTTTTGATCCAAAGGGTGGGGTGGTCACGGGTTGAGGTCGAGGGCCGTGAAGTCAGCTCCACTGGGCCCGGAATGCTTGTTTTCCTGGGCGTTGCGGGAGGGGACGATGAAGATGATGCGAAGTATATCGCCGGGAAAACTGCGGACCTGAGAATCTTCGAGGATTCTGCCGGAAAGATGAACCTCTCCGTGAGGGACACCGGCGCCCAAGCCATGGTAGTATCCCAATTTACCCTCGTGGCTGATACGAGGAAAGGGAACAGACCTGGTTTTGGCAGTGCCGCGCCTCCGGATCGGGCCGAGCGTCTCTACGAGCGTTTCGTTCAGGAGCTGAAAGACCTGGGAATTAGCGTTAAAACAGGTGTCTTCGGGGCGGATATGGCGGTGTCGCT
>Ga0114923_10001678_pt1 | contig 15222 bp, 15 predicted proteins | sample SumtaG_FD_89578 | JGI IMG/M metagenome (GOLD analysis project Ga0114923, IMG submission 89578) | Deep subsurface microbial communities from Indian Ocean to uncover new lineages of life (NeLLi) - Sumatra_00157 metaG | ecosystem: Environmental > Aquatic > Marine > Oceanic > Sediment | place: near...
CAGAAATTTCAGGCTTAGGACATAGTTTTAGTAGCTTGGACCAGATTTTAATAACAATAGATGCTGAAGATATGACTTTGCAGGATGCTATTGATAATGAAAAATTTTGTCACATAAATTATGGAAATACTTGTGAAGAAGATTTATGCACTAACCCGGGAATTATTGCATGTGACGGAGCATGTATTGGGACATCTTACAAACCAGAAGGAACAAGTTGTGGAGATGGTGCGGAATGTGATGGTGCAGGGAATTGTGAAGGAGTATGTGTAATTAATATGGGTCAGCCTTGTGGAGAAGGAGTCTGTGTAGTAGATGGGTCAGGAACTATTGCATGTGATGGAACATGTACAGGTATGTCTTATATTTCAAAGGGGACAAATTGTTACAGCGATACTAAAGCTTGCGATGGTGCTGGCAATTGTTTAGGATGGGCAGGCAATGGTTGTGGTAATTGCCCATTTGGAAGTACTGATGTTGGTGATAAGTATTATTATTGTAATCTTGGAGGAAATCAAGGACGATACTATAATAGTTATTGGAGAAGTTGGAGTTATAGTGCAAGACCTTTATGCCGTACCAGAAAGTGGGGATTATTTTCAGGATGGACAAATACATACTATAATTGGCAAATCAAACCTTAATTTTTTTTCTATTAAAACTTTAAAAACTCTTTTTTCTTTTTGTTGATAATAATTAAAAGAGGAAATCGAAAAACCTTATGTTAAGAAATTGCGATTTGATCAGAGGCCGAAGTTATTGAACAGCAACAAACTTTAGAAATAAATAACGGCTTTTCAATGGCTGAGTTTGAAAAAAGTTGCTCATCTGAACAAAAAGGGAAAATCAAAAAAAACCGCTATATTATTTTCAAATGAAACATAATTTAAAAATTACAATCATTCTTTTAGCAATGTTTCTTGTAACGCAGTTTATTGGATTAGCTGTTTTACATGCAGATATTTTTCATATTGAACAGGAAGTTAATGGAACAATTCAGGAAGTAGTAAATCCTCAACTTTCTTGGATTCAGCCTCCAGAACTTAAAACAGACAGAGATTTTTTTACAATATTCCCAAGTTTGCTTATAGCATTTGTAATCGCAATTTCTTTGTTATTTTTGTTAAGTAAATTTAATATAGAGTTTATTTTAAGGGGTTGGTTTTTTGTTGTAGTAATTATTGCTCTTTTTTTAACTATATATGCATTTGAGAAACTGTCTCCATGGGCGATTAATCCAACATTAGCAATTCTAATTCCTTTGGTTATTGCCCTGCCACTTGCATTTATTAAAATTTTTAAAAGAAATTTTTTAGTGCACAATGCAACTGAATTACTTATTTATCCTGGGATTGCTACTATTTTTGTCCCTATTCTAAATATTTGGACAATAATTATTCTATTAATATTAATTTCAATTTATGATATGTGGGCTGTTTGGCACTCGGGCTTTATGCAAAAAATGGCAAAATATCAAATAAATAAATTAAAAATTTTCTCAGGTTTTTTTGTTCCTTATGTTTCAAAAAAAGTCAGAGCTCAAATTAAGAAAATGCGTAAATCAAAAAACAAATCAAAATTAAAGAAAAAAATAAGAGTTAATATTGCAATTTTAGGAGGAGGAGATGTTATATTTCCAATAATTACTGCAGGAGTTATGTTAAAAACATTTGGTCTTGCTCCTGCCTTATTTGTTATTGGAGGAGCAGTTCTTGGTTTAGGTTATTTGTTCTTTTTAGCAGAAAAAAAGAAATTTTACCCTGCAATGCCATTTATCTCAGCAGGAATTTTTATAGCTATGATTTTGAGTTACTTAATTCTTTAATTGTCCCTACTATATAAAAGTAACAAAACCATAAGATTTATAAAAGATTTTCTTATTTGAGTTTTATGATAAAAACAATAGAATTTCCAGAATACAAAAAATTATCTGGTGAAACAGAATTTGAAAGATATAAAATAATTCTTCAATACTTTAATGAAAATCCTGAAAGAATAGAACCAAATGAAAGGTATTTGACAGAAGTTATAGATAGATTAACTGACCTTTCTATGTTTGACAAAAAAGTACCTCAAAACTTAAGAGATTTAATTTTCACAACTCTTCAAGACTTTTTGAAACAAAATAATGGATATGAATACATCTGAAAATGTTAGTAAAACAAGAAATTATAAATAAAATCAAAGATTATTTTGATTTGAATGTGTATGAAACTAAAGTTTGGTTGGCTTTATTGGGAAAAGGTATTGCTTCTGCAGGACAAATCGCAGAAATTTCAAGAGTTCCAAGAAGTAGAACCTATGATGTTTTGGAAAGTTTAGAAAAAAAAGGATTTGCCATTGTAAGATTAGGAAAGCCGGTTAAATACCTTGGTGTTAAACCACAAATAATGCTTGAAAAATTAAAGAATAATATTAGGAAAAATGCAGAAGATAAGATTGTCACCCTTTCAAATATTAAAGAAACTAATGAATTCACACAGCTTGAAAATTTATATAAAAGTGGAATAAATCCAATAAAAAGACAAGACCTTTCCCTATCTTTAAATGGGAAGTTAAATATTTCTAGTCATCTTAAGGAAATTTTACGAAATGCAACAAAAGGGGTAATGATATGTACAAATGCTGAAGACATGAAACTAAAAATAAAACTTTTTAAGCAAACATTTGAGGTTCTAAAAAATGAAAAAATCAAAGTAAAAGTAGCTTTGTCAGGAAATGATAATCTAATTAAACAAATAGAAAATGAATTAGGCATGAAAATAAAAAAGATTGATATTGATGCCAAATTTTTTATTATAGATAAAGCAGAGATATTATTTTATTTATCCAAAAATACAAATCAAGAAGATACAGCAATTTGGCTTAATTCTGAATTCTTTGTGAAATCTTTTGCATCTTTGTTTGAAAAAGCAATGGAAAATAAAAAATTTAATTAATAACTTTTAATTCAGTAATACTCATTTCTTTTAACTTTTGTGTGTTTTTATTCTTCCAATTTTTTACAAATTCTTTAATATTGAATTTAACTTGTTCTTTAGCATAAATTCTTTTTGATTTAACAAAAGTATGCCTGTGTTTTTTCTTAAATGTCATTAAATTTTTTTTATCTTTAACCATGGGTCCTGAAAAAATTATTTGTTTTCTTTTTTTTACAACAAAAAAGTATTCTGCAACTTTTTTACCACTATAATCAAATCCTTTATTTTTGATTTCAAAGACTTTTCCTATTTCATAACCAAAATGTTTGTGAAATTTCAATAATTTACTTCCAGCAACATCTCCTAATTGTTTATTTGTTTCAGCCATAATTAAAATAAACTCATATCTTCTTTTTTTTGCATTATTTTTTATTTTTTCTAAATCTATTTTTTTAAGTTCAAATTCTTTAATATCTGGATTTTGTAAAAATTTCTTGCAATCTCTTTGAAATTTCTTGAATGTTTCTTCAGATAAAGCAGCCAACGCATTCCTTTGTTTATAAGTTGGGTCAATCAAAATTATTGGAGATTTTAATTTTGAACTATTGACGTCCATCATTATTTGAGATTTATTTTTATAATGTTTTTCAATGTCTATTATTAGTTTATCTTCTACTTTGCTCATAGCTTTTATAAATTTTAAAAAACTGCTATAATATAATATTAACAATTCTAATGAATATCCTGAAAAACCATTAATATAAGATTCAGCCCCATAACAGTTATTTGCATAACAAAAGGCTTTGGCAAACCTTACTTCATCAAGAATTTTTTTTGATTTTAATTTTCTTTTTATATATTTTACATGAAAGTATGATAAGTCTGTGATATTTATAGCCTGCTTTTGATTTTTTATTCTTATAACAGGAATTAATTCAATAAAAAAAGAAGGTCCAATATTTATTCTGAAATAATCTCTTGAACCATGAATTTTGGAAAAATTCTTAATCCCTTTTAATACTTTTGCAGTTAAATCTGAAATTTTATTGTTCTCATATTTTTTATCAAATCTGACAAAAATATCAATGTCATAATAATCTTTTTTTATAAGAGTATCCTTAGCAAAACTTCCTCCAATAAAAATCTCGGCATTTATTTTTAAGGATTTCAAATTTTTTCCAAATTTTGCTAAAAATTCTTTAAGAGAGTTCTTAATTATATCTAAGTCTGTTTTGGGAGGATTTATTTTTTCTAAAACTTCTTGCAGTATAGAATCCACACTCTTTTTCATGATCATCAAAAGAGAATAATGCTTATAAATTTTTAGAAATCAATTTTTCTTTTTATCAGGATTTCTTATTTCACTAACGTCTTTCATGCTTCTTTTTAATGTGGTTGCAAGGTCAATTATATATTTTCCTTCCTCAAGTTTGTAGATTAAAGGTCTTTCTTTATTAAATAAATTTACAATATCAATTTCAAATTTGCCGTCTCCAGTAACTCTAACAGACTCTAAATCAAGTATAACAGGAGTATCTTCTTTAACAATTCCTGCTATTTCTCTAATATCTTTTTCAACTTTCTCTTTTTCTTCTTTTGGAATTTCAATAGGATTTTGTTTTATTTTTTCTAGTTGTTCGTCTCTTATATAAAAGAAAAAATGACCTCCACATTTTCCACAGCCTTCTAACAGCTCCTTACTTCCCATAGGAATAATGTTAGAACACTTAACGCATTGATGTGGCATTTTTCAATTTTGCAAATTTTATTATACCAATAACAAAATTGGAGAATGTCATTGGCATATTTTTTTCAAGACATATAAGTTAATAAAATTATTGGTTATTTATTCACTAACAACTCAATCTTTTTAGGATTTCTTTTTATTTACTTCATGCAAATTCACTTGTTAATTTGAATAGAAATCTCTGATTTCGGAAATTAAAAGGAATTATTTATTCACTAACAACTCAATCTTTTTAGGATTTCTTTTAATTTCTTTTACAATTGTGGCAGGACCTATAACAGTTATTGTTCCCAGATTTCCTCCGATAAGTGCATTTGCAATTCCGCTTTTCATTTTTTCAAAAAATCCTCCACTTCCATTTTGAGGAATTACAGCAAGTTCTATTCCACGAAAATTTTTAATATGCCCAATCATTGCCATAGTATCTCCAATAAGTCTTGTTTCTTCTTCAGGTCTTAATTTTCCCTGAAGAATTAAAATATTATTTCCCAAAACAATTTCAAGTATCTTTTTGATTCTGTTTGTACTATCTAAATCTTTAAATTCAGAATATGGCAAAAACTGAATTGAAAACCCTTTTAACTTTCCTAAATTTTTCTTTTTACCTCTTTTACTCATTTTTATATTATATATTGTAAAATATGCTTTTTATTCTTTACTTTAGATTTTTTTTGTTAATTTAAAAATTGATTCATAAAATTCTTCTAAATTCTTTCCATATTTTGCACTTATTCCGACGACGTCGTATTCTGGAAACGCTGCTTCGATTTTTTTAATATCTGCTTTTCTTAAATCAGTTTTATTAGCTACAATTAAAACAGGAATTTTTCTTGCAACCAGGTTTCCTATAATTGTAATATTTACTTGATTATAAGGATTTTGAGTGGCATCTAAAACAATTACAACTATGTTTACATCATCAAGCCATTTTATACTTTCTATTACTCCCTGTGTCGCCTCCTTTGCCCTAGCTTTTGCCTCTTTCTTTTTCATTTTATATTTCAAAAAATCTTCATAATCTATTTTTGTGGCAATTCCTGGTGTATCTATCAATTTGAAAATCATTGTTTTTCCTTTATATTTTATCTCAACTTTCTCCTTAAATTGGATATTTCTTGTTTCATGGGGGATTTTACTAACGCTTCCCATGTCTTCTCCTGTAAAATCTTTACAAATTCTGTTTGCTAAACTTGTTTTTCCAACATTTGGAGGCCCATAAAAACCTAGCTTTATATCTTTCTTATTTCTAAAAAGATTACGAAAAATTCTTTTAAAAAAATTCTGAAAAATTTTTATTACCATTTTAATTAATTTATATTATAAATTCATCTTAATCATTTATAAAACTTTTCGCAAAAAAGTATATATAATGGAAATTTACTTTTGTCTTAAATTTCTTTTTGATTTACTATTATTTTTAAAAAATCTTCTTTTCACATTTCCCTGCTCAAATCTTCTGGTTTTCTTCAAATTAAAATTTCTACGAACTGGCATATGTCTAAACCTATGATTTGAATTTCCAGCGCTTTTTTTAAATTTGTCAAAAAAATTCTTTACTGGTATCTCAAACATACCAGTTCTTTGTCCGGCATATTTTCTCATAACATATCTTACTTTTTCAGAACCCCAACCAGCTTTTTTTAATTTTGTAGAAATCTCTTTATTTTTTAATCCACCTCTTTTTGCATTTTGAATATATGTGATTAAATTGTACAATTTATTTCTATTTTTAAATAAATAAGTTTCATATTTCTTTTTATACCATATTTGCAGAACAATATAAACAACAGTTCCAATTAATACTAATAAGAAAACTATCAAAATAAAAAGTGCCCATTTCCAACCCTTTTCTTCTTTATCAAATATACTTGTACTTATTACTGGAAGTTTGCTTATTTCTGGAGAGATAAAGGCAGACAAATCCACAAAATTAATTTCTTCTGTTGTAGAAAAAATGATTCTTTCTTCGGAATTTTCTAAATCCATATAAAAATATCCTGATTCTTCTGTTGTAGGATAGTTTTCTTTAAATTTTATGTCATCTAATTTAAGCAAAATTAAATATGGATTATAATCTAAACTTGTTTTTTTGGTTATTTTTAATTCAAAAACTTTTAATAATGATTCTTCAAATTCTTCATATATTGCAGAAAATTCTTTTAATGTAATTTTTGTTTCCATATTTTGCTGATTCCAGGAAAGAATAGAATCACGATAATTATCTTCATTATTAGAATTATATTTCCCCCCACCAATAACCTCTAAGATTTCTAAATTTATAACACTTTTATCAGGATAAAATGATATTGAATCAGCTTCTTTGCTAAGACTAATTGATTCAGGAATTTTTAGATATAACAAAGTAGCCATAATATCATTATAATTTTGTTCAGAACTTGCACTTGCATTGGCTGTTTGAATTTCTTTTAATTGTTCATTAAGTGATTCAATATCTAAAATTTCATTTAAACTTTCTTTTGAAAAAGAATTTAATTCATTGAGTTGAATTTTAATATTGGTTAAATCCTGTTGTTTTTTTGTTAGCATACTATTGATTAGTTCTTTTGGGCTTTCTACAACCATATCAAAAATTCTATTGGAACTTCTTTGATTAGCATCAGTTACTACTATTTCCATTTTATATGTCCCTGTAGAATTATAAGTATGAGTCACTTTATTTGTTGTTGTGGTTTTAGTTTTGCCATCTCCAAAATCCCATTGATACTTTATTATTGTTTCAGATGCTCCAACTACAACTTTAAATTCTGTTGGAAATGCTGATGCAGTTTTTGTTGGTTCTATTCTTTTAATTATTGGAACTTTTTCAATTGAGATTTTTTTAGAAAATATTTCTACACCATCTAACATTAATTTAAATGTTATGTTTCCATAATTTGAAGGAACAGAGAAATTTGCATTATCTAAATTCAGTATAAGAAAATCTGCATTTACTATGGCAGAAGTTTCATTTAACTCATAAAAATCTTTTTCTTCTTTTCCAGCTAAACCCACAATATCAAACTTGATGGATAAATTTTGAATTATTATTTCTTGGTCTTCTCCAGAGATGAATTTTATAGGTATAACACAACCATCAACACAGTTCATATTTCCATATTTGTCTAAAATATATCCTTGAATTAATCCTGCCAGAGTTTCTCCACTTTGTAAAGAATTAGTAATGTTCAAGGTTCCTACACTATTGAATCTCTTTCCTTGGGCAAAAATATGGTAAGCAGATGTTTCTGTTTTAGTCGGCCACCCATAAAAACCACACCCATTTTCAATGTCATAATATCCTTTTGCTTTATATGTGCCTGTTCCTTCATCTGTATAAATACAAACATAATAATCTTCTGGTTCATTAATTACATGGTCCACATCACAATAAATTTCTCCTCCTTCTGTAGAAGATGCAGGTAATTCACAATTTGTAACTTCTTCTCCATTAACATTATAAATAGCAATTGTTAAATCTTTGTTTCCAGAAACTTCTTCTTTCACCCACGCACCTAGCCTAAACCCCGGAAACTCATAGAGTTTTATTCTTTGACAATAAGGAGAAGAACCTATTACTCCTTCATCAGATTCTTGACTATCATCAAAACATCCGTAATTCTCTGAAAAACATAAAGAATTTATTACTTTATTATTACTAAAGTCAACAATTCCATCATTAAGAAAATCTATTTTAATCTGATTTAAACATGATGAAACAGCATCACTTTCTAAAACAAAATCTGCTGAATTTATTGTTTCTATGTTTCCATCAAGTCTCAAACCAATAATTTTTGATGTTTTGGAAATTAAATTAAATGTTTTCATTTCAGATGCATTACTTGCAGAATAATCAGAAAAGCAATCTCTTGGAATACATATGTCTTCTTCGGCATTATTTAATTTTAGTAAATCAATAAGACGTATAGAATCTTCAAAATTTGTTTCAAATAAAGAATTTACTGGTTCATTGATTAAACTGATATTTATCCAACCTCTAATATAATCTGATGGAGCATATTGCAAATTAATTGAATACGAAGGTTCCCCAAGTTGTGATTCATCAAAACTAGAGATACTTATTAGTATAATCAACATTAATAAAAATACAATCCCTCTTTTCATATTTTCTAAAAGAGAAGATAAACTTATAAATATTTCCACAGAAAAATATTTCAGTGTTTTTTCCTGAATATTACAAATACATAAATTAACGCAATTAACATGAATGTTATTACAAAATTATAAATTCCAAAAAAAGGAAGTTGGATTTCTGCTGGGCACGGAACAGTTCTTTCTCCACCAGCAATGCATGTTTCATAATCTGAACCTTCTTGCTCACCAGTCCAGGTGCCCTCCCAAGAATAAGTTATAAATCCATCTTCACAATCATCATCTGTAATCTCAGTAATAAGGCATGTTCCTCCGTCTCCTGAAGGAATTTCAATATCATCACAACTTATTTCTTCATCTAGACAACCTGTTGAGCAACCATCTCCATCAGCACTATTTCCATCATCACATGTTTCCCAATCAAGGTTAACTTCTCCATCTCCGCAATACTCTCCTGTTAATCCTTCAACTTGGCAACCAGAAGAACAACCATCTCCATCACCATTGTTGCCATCATCACACACCTCCCAATCAAGATTAATTTCACCATCCCCACAATACTCTCCTGCTAATCCTTCAATCTGACAACCAGAAGAACAACCATCTTCGTCACCACTATTTCCATCATCACATGTTTCCCATGAAAGATTAACCATACTATCACCACAATATCCACAATAAAACTCTTCTACAATTCTCCAGGCAGGACTGCATTTATTTTCTTCTTCATTCCATTGGCATCCACACTCTATAAAAGGGTCATCACAGTTTATTCCTTCTAAACTATTCCCAGAAACTTCACAGGTATCAGAATTACATTCTGGTTCTTCATAATCCCAGCAATAATTTATAGTATTGCACTCTACAACTATAACTTCCAAATAATTGCTTTTTTGTCCATCAACTTCAAAATAAAATTCTTCATAATCTCCTGTTTTTTCTAAATCACTTTCAAGAATTGTCCAATTTGCAATAGCTGTTCCACTGCTATCCACAATACCAACTATGGCTTCATCACCAACTCTTATTTTATTATAAAAAAGAAATAAATCATTTTCATAAATTTCAAATGTAACGTTTGTTCCAGGGTCTAAACCAGAATCTTCTATAATCATTAGTACTGTTGTTGTTCCAACATCTGCATGTATTTCTATTATATATTGCCTATTTTGATTTGCCCAATATTTATCTGTTGTTTCTATACAATTTCCTTCAACATATTCTTCTCCTGGTTCGCAAATTCCTTGACAGCAAATCTTTATTCCATAATCACCAAATCCCCCAATATGTGCATTAGTTTCATCTGTTAAAGAAAAAACACCCATTTCATTAAATTCACAGTTTTCAGTAGTGCTTCTGCAATTGAAAGTTCCATAGCAAATATTTTCTGTATATTCTTGAGGAGTTGCATCAGGAATTTCAGCATGTGCATTTGTTATATCTGATAATCCAATAATCTTATTTGCTCCACAAACCGTGGTTCTTTCAAAATCACAACATAAAACATATTCGTAATATTCTTGAGTAAATAATTCCCCATGAGCATTTGTAGAATTGGATAAACCCATTAAAATATTATTCCATTGCCCTCCTTGACAATCTGTTCTTAATCTAATATCACAACTTTCAGCAGAGATAATTCCTAAAAACAACACTACAAGAAATAAAGCTCCTATAAACATGCTCCTCTTTTTTGACACCATTGTATTATTAATTAAATATATTTTATAAATGTTTCATCAACCCTTTATCACAATCAAAGGTTTTAACTTGGAAACTTTTTTATTTATCCCAAGTTTGCAAACAACATCCACAACTTCGTCAATGTCCTTATAAACTTCAGGAGATTCTTCTGCCAGTGATTCCCAACTTCCTGATTTAACTTTGATACCTTTTTTGTTGAGTTTCTTTTTTATTTCTTCTCCCCTTATTGTTTTTAATGCCACGCTCCTGCTTTTTACTCTGCCAGCTCCGTGGACAGTGCTTCCAAAAGTCAATTCTTCTGCTTTTTCTGTTCCAACTAATAAATAAGAAGAAGTACCCATAGTCCCGGGAATAATTACTGGTTGTCCTATTTCTCTGTAAATTTCAGGAATTTGTTTTCTGTTAGGACCAAAACTTCTTGTAGCCCCCTTTCTATGAATACAAACTGTTTTTTTCTTTCCATTAACAATATGCTCTTCAAATTTTGCAATATTATGGCAAATATCATAAACAACATCTATTTTTACATTAGGAAAAAGATATTTCATTTCTTCTCTCAACCAGTGGGTAATTATTTGTTTATTAGCAAAGGCAAAATTTGCAGCAGCAGCCATAGCAGAAAAATATTCTTTTCCAAGGTGACTTTTTATTGGAGCATTAATTAACTCTCTATCAGGTAAATTTTTAAAACCATATTTTTCTTCCATTTTTTTTATATAATCTGAAGCAACTTGATGTCCTAAACCTCTTGAACCACAATGAATCATGATTGTAATTTGGTCTTTCTTTATCCCAAAAACTTTTGCAATTTTTTCGTCAAAAATTTCATCAACACATTGGAGTTCTAAAAAATGATTTCCAGCACCAAGAGTTCCAAGTTGTCCAATACCTCTTTTAATTGCTCTTTCTGAAACATGATTTGCATCCGCTTCTTTCATACAGCCGTTTTCTTCTGTATGCAAATAATCTTCTTTTAAACCATAACCTTTTTCCACAAGATATTTTGCTCCCCCATTCAAAATTTTTTTTAATTCTTCTTTTGTAATCTGGAATTTGCCCCCTCTTCCAAGACCTGAGGGAATTTTTCTATAAAGTGCTTCCAAAAGTTTATCTTGTTTTTTGAGAATATCTTTTTTTGTTAAATTAGTTTTTAATAAACGAACACTGCAATTAATATCATATCCAACCCCTCCAGGAGAGATTATACCCTTATCCATATCAAAAGCAGCAACTCCTCCTATAGGGAAACCATAGCCGACGTGCATATCAGGTAATCCAATAGAGTATTTTAGAATTCCAGGTAGATGAGCCACATTAGCAACTTGCTTTAATGCATCCTCTTCTATAATCATTTTGTCAGAAATAAATATCCTTCCTAATACTAACATTTTGCCTTCCTTAGGTAGTTCATATTCATATTCTGAGATTTTCTTTAGTTTTTCTTTAAACATTTTAATATATTTGAATTATTCTAAAATCTTAAACGTCCAATACAACTTGCGCAATCCATTCTTCCCCTTGTTTTTTTACAAACATTTCATTATATGTAACTGCTTTAATATCAAGGTGTATTTTATAATTTTTTGCATCATCTCCAAGAACTTCTGCCTTTAAATCAAAATTTTTTTCATCAATTTTTATGTTTGTAACTTTGGATAAAATAAAACCTTCACTATCAAACAAAATCAAAAGTTCTTCTAAAAAATTATACAAAAGAGATTCAAAATCTTTTCCATGAGCTGTTACTTTCTTTTTTGTTTTCTCTTTTACTTTGGCTTCATACATAGAGTTAAACATAGCTAATGCAGAATTTGCAAAAACTTCTTCCAGATTTTTTCCAAAAGCCTGAAATTTTATATCTGCTGTATGTGGAAGAAATTTATACCTCATATTATAAATTATCTTTAGGGCTTTTTATATTTATCAGGTGTAATTATCAGAAGAAACTAAAAATTAGCGGCAAGATTAATTAGTAATATTTATATGGATGCATTTTATTTTAATATTATGATTAGATATATATCCCAAATAGTAAAAATTCCTGATAAACTTCCCAAAGAAATGGAAGCTTTAATTAAGGAACTTAAAAAATCTAAAACTAAAAAAGCTTGTATAAAAAAAGCATATTCATCTCTTTTAAAGAAATACAGAGGGTATAGATTTTATACCTATATAAGATTTTTTGATTTATTTGTTTTAGATATTAATAAAATCTGGGCTAAAAAAGGATTTGTGCATTGTGCTGTCTTAAATTATTTGATGAGAATATTATTAATTAAAAGTGGATTATTTGATGAGGATGACATTAAATTAAAATGGACTTTGGTTTGGTACATTTCACTCCATCAATATTTGAAGATTAGGGTAGGTCAAAATGAATTTATTAACATTGATTTATGGGGAAAGGCTTATGGCATAAGTTTTGGGGATTATGCACATGGATTTCATTAATTTGTTTTTAATTCTTATTTTTGTTGTTCACACGCTCTTCTTTCACTTAACAACGCCTATACACAACTTTATTTAGTCCAACAAAATAATTTTAATTGTCTTGGACTGTATATTTCCAAATTTGAAACTATTGAAGCTGCCTGAGAATAAATATCTTTATCAAAATCTTTTTCTATTATACAAGTATCATTCATTTCACAGATTTTTGCTTCACAATTTAAATAACTGGGTGTTCTGGCAACTATTTTATTTTTAAGCTCTAATGGAAAAAATTCATTATTCCACTCCATTGGAAGTTCTGCATTTAATGTATCATTTCTAAGGGTGTTGTTTAATTCAATTTCTCTCAAGATTGAAAGTTCTACTGCATAAACTTTTGAAGAAATATCTTTTTGTCCAATATATCCTTGATTTATGAAAATAAGCACAACAGAGGTTACCAATAATATTGAAATAACCGCTTCAACAATTTTTATCCATCCTTTATTATTTTTCATTATTCTCATTTAACCTAAGTTTACAGAGTTTATTAATTTAAAAATTTATTACCATACTCTAATATTCATAAAACCAAAATTGATATTTGCTTTATCATCAATATAACGTATTGGGATTTCTTTAGCATAAATGCTAATTGATATATTTTTTTCTTCGGTCCTTATTATTGTGCCATTATCATATGTAAGACTAAAACCAAATTCACTTCCAGGAGGAATTTTTAATTCTTCTTTTAAATCCTCATACCCTATATTATATTCATCCATCAGATTAAGTATTTTTGATTCAAAGAGATATTTGCTTGTTCTAATCAAGCCAATTGCATAATCTTTTCCATTTTCAAGAAATTTACATCCAGAGATTCCTATGACTTTTTCCAATTCTTCAAATTCTGGGGAGTCATAAACCTTAAAAAAATCACTTTCTGTTCCCTTTACTATAAATAAATCAATTTCATTTTGTGAAACATTTGCTTTGAGAATTTCTCCAGTTTCATCATCCTTTACAATCAATCTCAAGCTTATTTCTGTTTCTTGTGTAAAATTATCTAGCTGAACACATGTTTGGGGAGCGGTTTTATTAATACCTATCGACACAGTTGTGAGATTTGAAGACATTCTTGTGTTTAATTCTGTTTCCAAATAATTTAAAAGTGCTTCTTTATCTTTTTGTGTTTTTATTATTGGTTCAACTGTAGTGTACAAAAAAACTAAAAATGTTATAAAGATTACAAGGGACAGTATTACTCCAACATGCGAACCTCTTTTATTCATAATTTCAAGAAGCAAAATTAACTTAAATAATTTTCTTTTATTATTTATGTTGCAAATATCAGATTAGCTCCTGCAGAAAGAAAAAAAGAAATAAGCATTAATGTAAAAGAATGTTTAATTCCTGCTTTAATATTGCCTTCTGAGAGTTTTCCAATTGTTAAACCACTAAAAAGACCCTGAATTAAAAGTAAGTATAAAAAAGAACTAGATACATCTTCTTGACCGACTGCTCCTCCACCACCAAATGCAAGCCCCCCTCCCATTTCTGCAGCACCAATCCCCGAAATCATAGGAATTATTTTAAATTGCATAACTAAAATGATTATCATAAACACAAAGAAGATGATATATCCCTGGACAACTAAGGCAGATATAACAGCTTTTCTCTCTTTTTTCAATTTATCAGACATGCTAACTGCTCTGGCAACTGATTCAAGTATTTCTCCAATTTCTCCGCCAGCTTTTTCTGCCTGTCCAATTAGCGTTAAAGCTCTTGAAACAGTTTTGTTATTTACATCTTTTGCAAATACTAAAAGAGCAGAATTTAAAGGAATCCCCAAAGAAATCTGATTAGCTAATTTTTCAATATTATCACTTAAGACACCGTATGATTTGCCCCTTATATTAATTATACTTTTGCTTATAGGAGTTCCTGTCTTGACACTTTCTACTAAATTTCTGGCAAATTCCAAAAACATTTCTTCTTTTTCAGTAACTATTTGTGTTTCACGAATTATTGAAAATACAAATGGAGAAATTCCTATCAAAAATCCTGTACCAATCATAAAAAAGAAAATCCGAGTATTCATAAAAAATAAAGATGAAATTATAATTACCAAAGACAAACCAACTCCAATCCAATGTATTTTTTTAATTTCCATTTTTTATTCTGCGGGCTGTTTTAAATGTAAAAATGTCAGGAAAATAATATTTACTAGTGAAACTCCCAAAACCATTATTAAAGTTATCATTGAAGTACTTAAAGCAATTCCTAATCCACTTATTTTCATCATCATCA
>Ga0114923_10001680_pt1 | contig 15222 bp, 13 predicted proteins | sample SumtaG_FD_89578 | JGI IMG/M metagenome (GOLD analysis project Ga0114923, IMG submission 89578) | Deep subsurface microbial communities from Indian Ocean to uncover new lineages of life (NeLLi) - Sumatra_00157 metaG | ecosystem: Environmental > Aquatic > Marine > Oceanic > Sediment | place: near...
ATTTTGAAGAAAATGGGTGGTCAAACGCTCGAACCTGTTGAAGAGGTAATAATCGAGGTGGAAGATGAATACCAGGGCGTTATTATGCAGGCGCTTGGAGCTCGCAAGGCTCAAATGCGCGACTTAAAGACAACATCTTCCGGCACTAACCGTATGGAATTTGTTATTGCCTCAAGGGCATTGATTGGGTTTAGAAGTGAGTTTCTTATGATGACCCGAGGCAGTGGTATCATGTACCAAAATTTCCTTGAATATCAGACCTATAAAGGAGATATGCCTACCCGTCAAAACGGTGTTCTCGTTTCACATGGATGCGGCGATGCGATGGCGTATGCGCTTTATAATTTACAGGCACGTGGTGAGATTTTTGTTAAACCAGGAGAAAGGTTATATGAGGGGATGATCGTTGGTGTAAATAACAAAGGGACAGATCTTGTTGTAAATGCCTTACGTGGAAAGAAATTAACTAATATGCGCGCTGCAGGAAGTGATGATGCGATCGTGCTTATACCTCCGCGGCAGATGACCCTTGAGTTCGCTCTTGAGTTTATTGAGGATGATGAATCGGTTGAGATAACCCCCAAGCATATAAGGCTCCGGAAATCACATTTGCGAGAAGTGGATCGTAAGCGGGTGAGCCGGTTTGAACGAGAAGGCTCTTTGTGATATAATGCATTGAAGAGGGTTTTTGTTTGAGGTAGAACCCCAACTACAGGGTGCCACCATGCTGGATGCCATCAAGATAAAAGGAGGATATGTTGGCAAGAGATAATTATTCATATAGAAAGTATCAGAAAGAATTGGCAAGGAAAAAGAAAAGAGAAAAAAAGAGACAAACCAAACTGGATAAAAAAACCATGCAGGCCAAAACGGATTCAGAGCAGGTTTCGAATTAAGGACTAAAACCTTTACCGAAATTAAAAAGGAGGTAACATGGGATATCAAGGTGGATTTGGCGGAGGGTCACGGGAGATGCACAAGGCGATTTGTGCAGAATGTAAGAAGGAATGCGAAGTTCCTTTTAAGCCCAGAGAGGATCGTCCGGTATACTGCAAGGATTGCTTTTCAAAGCGCAAGAACGAAAGACGTTAAAAGAATAGATTTTGTTAGCTTCTTTTTTCTAGCAAATCCGTAAAGGCAGCTTTGTGGATCTGCTGGTGGCGGTTCTCGCAATAGCTTTATATATAATTCAGGACTTGCTACCAGTCTCTCTGTCTATTCAGAATATAGCCAGTTGCGAAATCCCTCGACACCACTCTGGATGATTCGCCCATCCGTAGACTCGGGACGAATGCTGAGCGAGGTCGAATGCATTCGAGGAATGGTGAGCAAAGTCGAACCACTTGTCCAATACGGAGAGCCAATCTTTATGACCCCTTATAAATATTTATCTTGTAAGGGGTTCTTGTTTTAGATGCTATTTACATTTTAGGGACAGATTTCTTTTTAGATCACGGACAGTATGGAACGATTTGATACGATTATAATCGGGGCAGGGCCGGCAGGTATGATGGCCGCGATCCGAGCCGCAGAAAGAAAAAGAAGGATCCTCCTCGTTGAGCGAAACAATACCCCCGGCAGGAAACTTCTCATCTCGGGAAAAGGCCGATGTAACCTTACCAATGTTTGCGATATCGAGGCATTTCTTGAGAAGTTCTCTGAATCGCGGGATTTCTTAAGAAACGTCTTTGCAAGGTTTTTTAATACCGACCTTATGTCATTTTTTGAAGATGCACGCCTTGGGCTTAAGATAGAGCGGGGCGGCCGCGTATTCCCGGAAACCGATAGTTCAAAAGATATCCTGAACGTCTTAAAAAGAAAGTTAAAAAATAAATACATCAAACTCCTTTTATCAGAACGCGTGCGCGAGGTCATTATAAAGGATAAAGAGATAAAGGGTATCCTGACATATTCCGGCAGGCATTTTTTAGGCCCTATCGCTATCACAACGGGCGGGCTCTCATACCCCGGAACAGGCTCGACAGGCGACGGATACAGGCTCGCTGAAAAGCTCGGTCATGAAATCATACCCTTAAGGCCGGCCCTTTCACCTATCTTTATCAAGGAAAGATTTATAAGAGACTGGCAGGGTATATCATTGAAGAATGTGCGCTTAAGTGTTTTTGCCGGTGGAAAGAGAATAGATGAAAGATTCGGTGAGATGCTATTCACCCACTTTGGCTTATCAGGTCCCTCTGTCCTTGATATAAGCGCCTCTATCTATGATGCCTTGAAGCTCAAAACGGACGTAGCGATATCCATTAACTTTAAGCCCGCATTGGATCGCAAAAAGCTGGACGCCAGATTGCTGCGCGAATTTAAAAAAGGCCCCAAAAAAACCATAAAAAATATATTTAAAGATCTCCTGCCCCAGGGTATAATAAGGCGATTTCTTGAATACTGCACTATAGACGGAGATAAAACCGCAAATCAGATCACATCCGAGGAGAGAGAAGGGCTTAAAAAAGGTTTATCTGACTTAAGATTGAGTGTCGAAGGCGTGATGCCGGCCAAAGACGGCATCATTACTAGAGGTGGTGTGAATACAAAAGAGATAAATCCAAAGACCATGGAATCAAGGCTTTTGAAGGGGGCTTTTTTCGCGGGAGAGGTAATAGATATAGACGCCAAGACAGGCGGATACAACATGCAGGCAGCATTTTCTACAGGATGGGTTTGCGGAGATAATATATGAAATACAAAATAATATTGGCATCTGCGTCAAAAAGACGTTCAAGGATACTTAAAGAATGCGGGATACCGCACAAGGTTGTTATAACAAACGCCCGTGAGAGGATGGACCATAAAAGGGGCGCAAGGTTTAATGTCCTACATAATGCCCGGGTCAAGGCCGAAAAGATAGCAGATAGATATAAGGAAGGTCTTGTTATCGGAGCCGATACAGTTGTGTTACTAAGAAGGCGTCTTATAGGAAAGCCAAAGACAAGAAAAGAGGCGATAGCTCTTCTTAAGGCATTTTCTGGAAGAGAAATCCTTGTCTATACAGGTCTTTATGTAATAGACATAAAAAAAGGAAAATCAGCAGGGGGAATAGACGTATCAAAGGTCTGTGTCAAAACTCTCTCGAGGAGAGAAATAGATAGATTTGTAAAGATAGCCGGTCCTCACGACAAGGCAGGCGGTTTCTCAATAGAAGGCCCTGGGGCATTTATATTCGATAACATAAAAGGTTCATTCTATAATATACTGGGCCTGCCCATGATGAAACTTAATGAGCTTTTTGAAAGATTAGGCATAGATCTATTGGGTTAGGTTGCAAAGAAAGATCTTATACCATGATGATCTTTGCTGGCGGGAAACCGTTGAAGTTTGGGACAGCACTTGCACATGAATAGGCACCGATATTTTTTACATAGACTACATCGCCTACATAGAGCTCGGGTATTTCTTCGTTCAAGGAAAGGGTATCAAAGGAATCACACGTAGGCCCGGCAAGGGTGCTTAGAAATGTCTGGCCCCGCCTTAGTGTCTTGAATTCATATTTACAGTGGTCGAAAACCATGCCGGAAAAATCAGCATAGATCCCGTCATTGATATAATAATAATTTTTGTTGTTACGAAAGGTCCTTCCTATAACCTGAGTGACGAGGACACCTGCAGGTCCCACTAAGAACCGGCCAGGTTCAGCAATGAATCTGACATTTCTATCAAAGAGTTCTTTCATCTGCTTTCTTATTTGAGATGCCATCCTTTCAAAATTTATCCCCATCTCGTTGTCAAAGTGCTGAATCGGAAAACCCCCTCCGATGTCCATGATCTTTAGTGGCATTCCGTTTTTTTTCGATTCTTCAAAGATATTTGCTGAGATCTCAAGGGCCTGCAGGTAATTTTCAACATTCTTTGATTGGCTCCCTACGTGGAAACTGACGCCACCCGGCACCAATCCCAGGGCCTTTGCCTTGCGCAGGAGAAAAAATGCCTGTTGTGGGTCTGCGCCAAATTTAAGAGAGAGTTCCACCATGCTTCCCTCGTTTGCCACTTTGATCCGGACGAGGACGCGCGCACCAGCATGATATTTGGCTATCTTGTAGAGTTCAGGTTCGTTGTCAAAGGTCATCAGCCTGACCCTGCGTTTCTTGGCGATCCCTATGTCTTCATTGGATTTAATGGTATTTGCAAAGATGATCTTTGAGGGCGATGCCCCAAGGCGCAGGACCTGCTTTATCTCTGTAGCGCTTGCTACGTCAAAACTGGCTCCGAGTTTGATGAATGTTTTAATGATAGCCGGGTGGGGATTGGCCTTTATGGCGTAATAAGGAGCGACATCGGGCAGACATTTACGAAAGCGCTCATACTGTCTTTTAAGGACCGAGCGCCTGATGAGCATGAGCGGAGAGCGATGTTTTTTTAGTATCAGCCTTATGAGGTTTTCAACGCCGCTTACATCAGACTTAGATCTTGGCGGTTTCTGGTTGCGTTGCACTGGGAGCATTTATATTTTGCCTCTCTTTTGGATCAACCAAAAATGTTGTAAATTGCCAGGTATCCTCTTCCCTGGGCCTGTGGATATCATATTTTGTAAATTTTGTATTCAGGTTCTTTAGTGGAGTCCAGTCAACTGCCTCTGAGACGAATGGCTTTATGTAGGGCATGGAGATCTTAAGGATCTCTTCGTGATCCAGGTCATCCGGCAAAAGAAAGCCCTTCTTAGGATTTTTTATCATCCATATGCTAGCTGCGACCACAGAGATTGCGACCTGAAGGGTAGTGGCCTGTTGATGCGGGACTAATCTGCGGGCCTCATGTATATCAAGAAGACTCCCGCACCACCATGACTTAAAATCATGACCCATAAGAAGGACCCCTAGTTCGTCGCGCCCACTTATAATCTCATCGCTCATTATCCTTTGTCTTTCCTGCATCTTGAACTGTCTCATCTCAAGTTCATGTAGCGAGTTTATAGCCGCATTAGACGGACAGTATGCGTAGTGGACAGTGGGTCTATAAACTGCCTTTCCGTTATCCCAGATAGTAAGTCTGTCTGAGATGCTGAATGCCTCACCATGGCGTATTACCATGCCCGTGATCTCACCGCAAGGGACCCATGAACGCACCCATGTCTTCATGCCGATAGAACCAAGGCAGATCTGATTCCTTGGGCCGACCTGATGGAAAAAGGCATTTTTCGGGACATAACGCTCGTGCGTCCCCCATCCAAGTTCTGCAGGCGCAACGCCTTCTTCAAAAAATCCTTCAATGCTCCAGGTATTGACAAATTCATTTTCCTCTTTTGGTTTATCTGTGATCTGGGTATCGCGTTCACTTATATGAATGACCTTGATGCCTTCGACCTGCGCCAGTTTTGCAAAATTTTTATCCTGAAGAGCCTTTTCCAGTTGCGCCTTTCTGGGATCCTTTGGTTTTTCTTTCAAGAGCTTATTAGCGATGTCTATAAGTGCGTATTTTGTAAAATGCGATACAAGACCTGGATTGGCACCGTGGTCAACGATAGAGGTCATGATCTTACCATTATCTCCCCAGCTCTCAAGTGTCCTGCGGATCTCCATATGTCTGGAATAGAGCGTATACTTGGTCGGGTCATTGCGTTCAGAGTCTTTATAAGGATCCCATTCCTCCACAGAGGTGTTACAGTATAAGACCTGATTATCGCGACACCAGCGGACCATGGCAATGCAATCTATATTCCAGGCAAGATCGATGATCATATCTCCGGGGCCTACATATTTTCCGAGGAGTTGTGAATAATTTTCAAGGGTTACTTTTTCCATGGTATATCTTACGCCTTTATCTAAAGCGTCCTTGATACGCAGACGATTATCGACAAAGTCCATAACAGTAATTTTCTCTGGGGGCATTTCAATTAGTTTGAGTACGAGCGGAATAGCGCATTGAGAAACAGAACCACAGCCGATGATCAATAATCTTCCGTCAAATTTCATAACAAGATCTCCTTATGCCTTGTTACACGGTTTATTTTTTATTAAAAAATTTATTTGTCTAAATTTAGTATAACATATATTTTTTATTTTCAAAGAAAAAATGAAGAAAATTTTTGAAAAAAATAAAAAATTTTATAATTGCATTATGTGTTCTTCCGCAATAAAATAAAATAATAAAGCCAAAAGACTTGAAAGGACGGATGAGAAAGATAAAAAAACCCCTTTTGATTTTATCCTGGGCATTATACGATACGGCAAATCAATTTTTCGCCCTGAACGTAGTATCCCTGTATTTTCCACGCTGGTTAAACATAGAAAAGAATTCTCCAGAGATCCTTTATAGCCTTTCCTTTGGGATCTCGGTATTTTTTGTTGCCATATGCGCGCCTATTCTTGGCGCGATCTCGGACATAAGCGGAAGGCGAAAGACCTTTCTTATTTATTTTACCCTGATATCCGTTATATTCACGATGGCCCTCGGTCTAACTGGCAACATCTTTTTGGCGCTGGTGTTTTTTGCAATAGCGAATTTTGGTTGCCAGGGAGCGATAGTTTTTTACAATGCCTTAATGCTGAATGTGGCGTCGCCAGCCAGGATCGGTCTTGTATCAGGCCTGGGGAGGATGTTTGGCTACGCCGGGGCATTACTGGCGCTGTACTTTACAAAACCTGTGATATTGAACGTAGGTTATGAGGCAACATTTGTTTTGACAGGAGTTTTGTTTTTAATTTTTTCTTTACCGTGTATGATTTTTGTAAAGGACGTTTCGCCAAAAGAAGATATGCCGCTTGTTTATTTTTTGCAGAAAGAAAAAATACTACAGACCTTTAGAAGATTAAGATCGACTTTATTTGATAGTTATAAAGTTACCCCGCTTAGAAATTTTTTAAAGGCAGCATTTTTTGGACTCTGCGTGGTGAATGCGATTATACTTTTTATGTCCATCTATATTGGCAAGGTCTTTGGATTGGAAGAGTCCGAGATAATAAACCTTATTGCATTTTCTACTGTCTTTGCAATTGTGGGCAGTATCGTCTCTGGTTTTATAAGTGATATCTTTGGCCACGTCCGTTCTCTGATAGGGGTATTTTTTCTATGGATAATCTGCCTTTTAGGAGCAGGACTGCTTCATCCGCCATTCCATTGGTTGATCGGTGCGTTGGCTGGAATAAGCCTGGGCTCTACGTGGGTGGTCTCCCGTGCCCTTGTCATAAGACTTGTTCCGAGGGAAAAAATAGGCGAGGCCTTTGGGTTATTTAATTTTGTGGGTTATTGCTCTGGAATAATCGGTCCTATTTTTTGGGGCATGGTCCTTCTGGTTTTTTCTCCGCTGGGTGAGGCAAGGTATCGTTTTGCTTGCCTCGGTTTAATTGTATTTATGGTAATCGGTTCCTATTTCCTTTTGCGGCTCAGAAAAGACCTGGCAAGATAGGCCATGTCAGTTTTGTCAGGTCTTAGGGATTGAATTTTTTGTTTTATGAGGTATAATTTTTGGAAAAGGAGAGGAAGGCGATGTTACAGAGAGAACAGAGGAAATTTAACTATTTTGTTCTTGTCTCACTCATTTTAATACAGATACTAGTCACTGTATTTGTATTGGATTATTTTAGTATCCTTGCCAGAACGGTCAACGCCACCTAACGAAGCCTGTCCAGCAATTTGTTGATCCTGTCTACAAGAGGTCTGAATTTATCTCCCTTTCTTATTATTAGATGTCCCTGCCTTTTACCTTTTATGCATTCATCCAATTCTCTCACTATCCTGTCAAACGGACCGATTATCTTATGGGTTATCTTTTTGGTCAGAATCAGTATGGTCAGGATTGAGATCGGTGTCACGAATAATAAAATAAGGATCACCCTTTTTGCAGCAGGGATGAGATTATAGGCAATGGCCTCAGGGATGGCGATTTGTTCCGCTGTAATATTAAAGATCAGGTAATATAGACAGATCGTAACAATAGCTGCCGGCAATAAGGTCGCGAAAAAAACAAGCGTAAAGATGTCCTTGTGCATCTTATTTGCAAAAAACCTTCTTCTCTTATTTTTTTTATTCATCTTTATACCCCACTTTTATATTTTTATAAAGCGCCTCTGCAGTAGAAAGGGTATTGTCTGTATCGGTCATTAATGCAATGGCCCTTACACTTGAAGAAGGTGGCTTGCCAAAGGCCTTTTTGTAGTCCTCAAAGATATTGCGTTCTTCGAACACCCATTTGCCCATGTTTTTTCTTCCGGATTCTGCCACTATCAGTTTGATGTTCCTGAAATAGGGGCTTGTTATTATTGTCCCTTCAGGAAGATTTTCATCCCAGATGTATTCGATACTCTTTGTCTTAATAAAATGTAGGCTAGGGAATATTACGTAGACCCTTGCGGCATAGTCGTCCTTTTCTATCCATCCGTCTTTTTCATCAGGGCTTGAGGCGGCGTCAGGCACTACTTTTTCAGGAAATTTTTCCACCCTCCAGCTCCAGCTTATCATGGGTAAATCTTTAGGTTCGAATTTGACTTTATAGAATAGGCCTGAGCAGGCATTTTCGCTTTTGGCTAAAAGGTATCCGTCTTTCTCCCGGGGCTCAACATAGTAGAGCACCTTATTTTTAAATACCTTTTCCTGCCACTCCTGAAGAGAATTTTCTTTATTAAACGGAAACCATTTAGGCAGGTCAGATGCGTAGGCATAATAGACCGATAAGATTGTTACACCTAATACCAGAATATAGACAGTATTCCATTTGCGCATAGTCATAGTTTATACTATAGACCACTTTTTTGCAAGAGAGTCCAGGTGAAAGTCAAAAGAGGTAGTTTTTTACAATCACCTGGTTTATTATCTGGTAGTAGAATAGCCTATAAGATAAAGGTACATGTTTAGTTGGGGCCCCGAGTTTTTAATTGCATAAGGAATCGTTTAGCAGTAGAATAGTCATGATGTTAAGGGATCTGGTGATAAGGAACAGGAGTTGTAGGCGGTTCCTTCAGGAAGTTAGTATAGAGACTGGGAGGCTTCGGGAGCTTGTTGAGCTTGCAAGGATTTCTCCTTCATCGGCAAATCTGCAGCCCTTGAAATACATACTCTCCTGCGATCCCAAAAAGAATGCGTTGATATTTCCGGCCCTTGCCTGGGGAGGTTATCTTAAGGACTGGCCTGGCCCGGCCGAAGGAGAAAGGCCTTCCGCATATATAGTCATACTTGGGGATACCAGGATATCTAGGTCTTTTGGACATGACTCTGGAATAGCAGCTCAGAGTATTCTTTTGGGTGCAGTAGAAGCGGGTTTGGGAGGTTGTATTATTGGGTCTATTGAAAGACAGGGGCTTCGCAGGAGTCTGGATATACCCTCGGACTATGAGATAGTTCTTGTAATAGCCATTGGTAAATCGAGGGAGGAGGTAGTGATTGAGACAATAGCACCGGGGAAAGATATTAAGTACTGGCGCGACAAAAAAGACGTACACCATGTTCCAAAGAGGGCATTGGATGATATTATTATAAGAACCTAAAAAAAGGAGGTATTATGGATTTCAATACTCCGGATGAATTATTAGGAGGGGGAAAGAGCAAAAAGGCTGGAGGGCGCGAGATGCCAGATATCAAAAAATATATATTTCCAGCTGTTGCAGGATTTCTGGCCCTGATATTTATCTTTTCAGGGTTGTATACGGTCGGGCCTGACGAGGCAGGCGTTATACGGAGATTTGGAAAATATATCCGTACTACAGATCCCGGGTTACATTTCAAGATCCCGATGGGGGTAGAGAAGGTCAACAATATCAAGGTGCGGTATGTATTCAAAGAAGAATTCGGCTTCAAGACGCTCAAGTCAGGCATAAAGACCCAGTATTCTACAAGAGAGTATTTTGACGAATCACTTATGCTTACAGGAGACTTGAACGTGCTGGTTGTTGAGTGGATAGTGCAGTTTAAGATAAAGGATCCGGTGAAATTGTTGTTTGCGGTAAGAGATCCGCGTGAGACCATACGCAACATCTCTGAGGCAGTGATGAGGCAGGTCGTAGGAGATGATTCTGTGACCGGGGTTTTAACTACCCGCAGGATAGAGATAAATCAAGAGGTCCAGGATAAGCTTCAGGAGATACTGGATTCTTATGATAGTGGGATCCAGATCGTTACAGTAAAATTGCAGGATGTAAATCCTTCTGATGAAGTCAAACCGTCTTTTAATGAGGTCAATGAGGCCAAGCAGGAAAAGGAGAAGATGATAAACCAGGCATGGGAGGCATACAACAAGGCCATTCCAGCTGCAAAAGGTCAGGCAGGGAAGACCATTAAAGAGGCAGAGGGTTATATGTTGAATAGAGTAAATATGGCAAAAGGAGACGCAGCCAGATTTATAGCCACCTGGGAGGCCTATAAAGGGACAAAAGAGGTTACGCGCAAAAGGTTGTATCTGGAGACAATGGGCGATGTCCTGCCACAGGCAGGCCAGAAGTATATCATGGATTCTTCAGCCCACAGCATACTACCTCTTCTTAGGTTAAATAAGGACGGAGGTGCAAGATGAAGATAGTCATAAATATTTTAATAGGGGTATTGGCGCTTGTAATGGTGGCTTTTTTAAGCGGAACGCTTTATACCGTTGACGAGACACAGCAGGTAGTGATTACGCAATTCGGTGAACCCATGGGGGCACCGATAACAGAGGCAGGCTTGTATGTTAAGACGCCTTTTATCCAGCAGGCAAATTATTTTGAAAAAAGACTTCTCCAGTGGGACGGAAACCCCAACCAGATCCCTACAAGGGATAAGAGATATATATGGGTTGATACCACTGCGCGATGGAGGATAAAAGATGCGCTTAAATTTATGCAGTCAGTGACAAATGAGACAGGGGCACACGCAAGGCTGGATGACATAGTGGATTCTGCTACGAGGGATTACATCACGAGTCATAATCTAGTAGAGATAGTGCGAAATTCAAATCGTCTTCTAGAGTTGCAGAAGGCTGGACAGGAGGATGAGATAAAGGCATCGGATGAAGCACTCGAGAGGATATCGGTCGGCAGGGATGATATTACACGGGGTATACTCAAGCAGGCATCCGAGACAGTCCCTCAATATGGCATAGAATTGGTGGATGTAAGGATAAAGAGGATAAATTATGTAAAGGGGGTAAGGGGCAAGGTATACGAGAGGATGATATCCGAGAGAAAGAGGGCTGCTGAGAGATACCGTTCAGAGGGCCAGGGTAAAAAAAGAGAGGTAGAAGGACAGATGGCCAAGGAATTAAAAGAGATACAATCAGAGGCATATAAAAAGGCAGAAGAGATAAAGGGAAAAGGGGACGCAGAGGCAATAGCTATTTATGCAGATGCATACAACAAGGACCCTGAATTCTATTCATTTCTAAAGACCTTAGATACGTACAAGGAGACAATAGATAGCGAGACAACAATAATCTTCAATCCTGAAAATGAGTATCTGGAATATTTCAATGATACGAAGTAGATCCGTCTGATTTTTAGGTGGAGGAGGAGGACGGCATGAAGACAAAAGGCATAATATTGATCGTGCTTGGTGTCCTGGGGGGTATATTTGTCTCTACATTTGATATTATTATGCAAAAGCCGGTGAATGATCTGACAGGACCAAGATCCCTAATAGCCCTTGTAGTCTGTGTATTTTTTATAATAATAGGGATTCGTTTTTTGTTAAAGAGACCAGGGCCTTGATCTGTAATTCTAAGGAAGGCCCCTTATGATGAATCTGGCCCAGGCGCCTGGAGTTTATTGGGATTGGGGATAGAGAATGGTCCGGCCTTCCAGACTGATCAAGTCGATCTTGTAATATTCAAGAGTCGTTTTTCCCGGCTCTTTATTTAAGCTTCCTCTTCTCGTCAAAATAATCCAGATCAGATAGCGGTAGTATTACAGAGGTGGCAATACTGGTCAGATGAGCAGTTACCCGCTTAAAATATCTGGCCATTAGAGCAAAGCATACCGCCTCATTAACGGAAAGTCGGCTCTTTGCCAATTTTTCGATGATATCATCGCAGTGTTTTGCTATCCTACTTTCATACTTCCAGGATAGATTTGCCTTGGTTTCATCCGATTCAATAAACGCCTCTTTGGTCTTTTGAAAAAGCTCCAGTATCTCTTTTTCGATATTATTGAACCATTCAAGATATTTCTCCTTAGCTATTGGTTTTTCCAGATATCTAGAAACCTCCAGGAGATTCTTTGAATAGTCCCCCAACCTCTCGGCATCCTTTACCACGCTCATTAAAAGCAGGCTCGTTGATACATCGACTGAGGGTTGGATTGAGAGATGCTCGACGATCCTTTTTCGTATATCCCGTTGCAATCCATTCACTTTTTTGTCAATGGCATATACCCTATCCTCCAGCCCAGGTTCCTTCTCATCATAGATGAGCCGCCTGCATACAGAATCAAACATCTTTTCTGTATCATCCAGCATCTTTTTAAATTCCTCCAATACCTGGGTTAAAAAATCCTTTCCTTTCCAGAACTGTAATAGATTTTTAAACATTTTTTCCTCCTTATCTAAATAATCTTGAAATAAAGATCATAAGGCCGGGTATAACGAAATACAGGGCCAATATATAACCTATTGCATATCTTCTTTTCTTGAAGGCAAGATTGCCCATCCACCTTGCTAGCCTTATGGGTATCTCCCTTAGTAGAGGCACGGGATAGATAAAGAAAAGACATATCAGATTAAAAACAAGGTGCGAGAATGCGACAGACATAGCCATAATATTTCCTGTTGCAAATGAAGCAAGGATAGCAGTAATAGTAGTTCCGACATTTGCGCCCATGATTATAGGATATATGGTTTCGATTGTTAAGATGCCTGATGCAACGAGGGGGACCATTAATGAAGTAGTGATAGAACTGCTTTGGATTATGGCAGTAAAGATAAATCCAGCAAGTATCCCTAATATTATATTTTTACCAAGGATATTACTGAAGACAATTTCTACTCGACCTATTATAAGAGATTTCATGAGTCGCACAATGAAATACAGACACAAGAAAAGCAGTATTATTGAGGTGACTAATAGAAAGATGTATACTACACTTTCAGAAAGTCCTAGACTCGTAAAGAGCCACTTTATAAAATTTATAGCAGGCGTTGTAGCGATTTTTACAGGACTGGTGAATTTGATGCCCCCAAAATTAGCGAATAAAAAGGCCATCCGAGTCGACAATTTTTCCAGGAAGCCTGTAGTAATCTGAAGGGGCAATATGATAGCTACGCACATAATCTTAAAGAAGTCATGCAGTGTTGCACCGCTTATTGCGCGTTTGAATTCTTCACGCCTGGTTACATGGCCTAAGGCTACAAGCGTGTTGGTAACCGTAGTTCCGATATTTGCACCCATGATAATAGGGATGGCATTACTAACTGTGATAACCTGACTCGCCACCATCCCTACTACAATAGAGGTAGTGGTAGAGGAGCTTTGCATTATACTCGTTGCCAGTATTCCGATAAATAGACCTACGAATGGATTGGAGGTGGCCCTTATAAGATTTTCAGCGAATTCCTTGCCAAAGCCCTTGAAGGCAAGACCCATAAGGCCTATCGAGACCAAAAAGAGATATACACAGACTATGACTAGGAGTAACCGGTAAGGAGTAATGAGTATTTTTTTATTCATATAGAATATTATTTGGGTGGATTCAAGGTGAATTATAGACCATTACAAGGTAGACGTCAAATAAAAAATTGATTTTGTGCTTTTTGACAGTATAATATCTAAGTATGAAGCACGGTCTGAAGAAAGAGCTCGGTCTTCTGGATATCTTCTGCGTAGCTACAGGCGCAATGATCAGTTCGGGTCTTTTTATCCTTCCGGGACTGGCCTTTTCAAAGGCAGGGCCAGCGGTTATCCTATCTTATATTATAGCAGGTATTTTATGCATCCCTACACTTTTAAGCAAGGCAGAGTTGATTACAGCCATGCCCAAGGCAGGAGGGGATTATTTTTATATAATGCGTGGATTCGGACCGCTTTTAGGCACGGTAGCTGGTTTTAGTTCCTGGTTTAGCCTGAGTCTAAAGGGGGCCTTTGCCTTGGTAGGTATGGGTGCCTATTTAAGCTTGATAACAGACATACCTATAAATATCATAGCTGTAGCTTGCTGTATATTTTTTATAGTACTAAATTTATTAGGCGTAAAAAAGGCCGGGAGGTTTCAAGTATTTCTGGTCCTGGGACTTATGGGTATATTGTTCCTCTACGTTGCCTTGGGCGTAAAGACAGTTAACCCTGTGAATTTTTCTCCATTTTTTAGCAAAGGCATGGGCCCTGTTTTTGCTACAGCGAGTTTTGTGTTTATATCCTACGGTGGCTTGACCAAGGTGGCTGCATTGGCTGAGGAGACAAGGGATCCTGGAAAGAATCTGCCTTTGGGCATGATCCTCTCCATTATAGTCACCTCTATCCTGTATACGCTGGTGATCTTTGTTACCATCGGGGTCTTGGATCCCGAGACCCTGAGAGGGACGCTTATGCCTATATCTGAAGGAGCGGGTCTCTTTGGTGGAAATGTTTTAAGGATATCGATAAGTATAGCTGCATTCTTGGCCTTTATCTCAACTGCAAATGCAGGACTTATGACTGCCTCCAGGTATCCACTTGGCATGAGCAGGGATAAACTCCTGCCTCTTTATTTTCAAAAGACAAGTTCACGGACAAAGATGCCTTATGTAGCAATTCTTTTTACAGGCTCTTTTATGATCCTGGCCGTCTTATTTTTGGAACTGGAATTATTGGTTAAGATTGCATCCAGCATCTTGATCTTACTTTTTATCTTTGCCAATCTCACGGTGATCTTATTCAGGGAGAGCAAGATCTTGAGCTACAGGCCGAAGTTTCATTCTCCTTTTTATCCATACATCCAGGTCCTGGGTATATTGGGAGGGATCTTTTTATTGATAGAGATGGGTGCGTTCGTTGTGTTTCTCACCATGCCCTTTCTTCTTTTGGGATTTATATGGTATAGGTTTTATGGGCGGAAAGAGGCCACCCAGGATTCGGCCCTTATATATGCCCTGGAGAAATTCGTAGCCCAGGATAGAGAATTGGCATCAGACAATCTCCTTACCGAGCTAAAGGATATCGTTATCCAGAGGGACAAGGTTACAGAGGACAGATTTCATAAATTGATAGAAGAAAGTAGCGTTATAGATATAGAAGAGCCTTTAAAGATGGAGGCCTTCTTTAAAGGTGTCTCAGATACATTGACAGGGGACATGGGATTAGAGCCAGGGATGCTATTTAAAAAATTTATGGAAAGGGAAAAAGAA
>Ga0114923_10001681_pt1 | contig 15209 bp, 12 predicted proteins | sample SumtaG_FD_89578 | JGI IMG/M metagenome (GOLD analysis project Ga0114923, IMG submission 89578) | Deep subsurface microbial communities from Indian Ocean to uncover new lineages of life (NeLLi) - Sumatra_00157 metaG | ecosystem: Environmental > Aquatic > Marine > Oceanic > Sediment | place: near...
CGAGTAAAGGCTTTTGTGAAAAAAGGGGAATGATCCAGGTGAGTACGTTTTTTATTGATGGTTGACCACGGGTCTTTGACCGTTTTTGCAGATGATTTGGGCAAAAAAAGCCATAAGGGAACGGTAATCAATACCACCATTAACCCGGCACCCATCAACCAGTGATGCGTTGATTTTACCATTTAATTCTCCTATATGGTTTAAATATTACTTTCGATCATGATTTTATTTTTTTTGGAGGCAATGGAACGAATAACAGCCTTCATTTTTTCCAGCACCTCCAACAAATCCGTTTCCATGAGATAAAAATAAATGAAATTGCCTTTTTTTTCTCTGCCGATCACACCGATACGATGAAGTGCGCTGAGGTGGTTGGACAGGTTGCTCATGGAAATATGCAATTTTGCCTGGATTTCCGAAACATTCGGCTTTTCAACGCCGATGGTCTCGATGATTTTAAGTCTTACCGGGCTGACAATGGCTTTACAGATCAGCGCATATTCTTCATAGAAAGGGTCTTCACTAAGCATAGATATAGTTTAAAACAAAACGATTCAAAAGTCAAGTATTTCATGAATTAATGAAATACTTATTTTCCCACTCCCGGCTAATCATTAAATTTTAAACGACTTTCGTATTGAATAATTCTCGAAAGTATGGTAAAACCTACTTTTAACATTAACTATTCTTTAAACAAAAGTGAAAAGTGACGCATTTATACGATGAAAATTGGAAAATAAATTTTTTATGCATGTTTCACGGTTTCCAGGGTTTCAATGGGAACAAGTGGCTAGAGCGCGGCACGACAGAGCCTCGCTATTTCGCATATAGGTCCCCCGCGCCGCGGGGTAATTTAAATGTGGGAGTAAACCATGGATGAACATTTGGCTATTGAAAAGTTTACACGATGCCCCGGGTGCCGGTCTTTTTCTCTCAAACGATCAGACCCGGATGAAACCGGCAAGAAAGCGGGTTTATTCTCCGATACTATTTTTGTCTGTAATAATTGCGGCAATCGATACGCTTTAAAAGGAAACACCCTGAAAGAAACTGCCGGTTTATTGCCTGAAAGGGAACAAAAAACAAAAAAAGAACCCCGGAAGCTTAAGAGCAAAACCACCCGGAGGATTGCGGTTTTCCTTCTCCTCTTTTTGGGTTTGCTTGCAGTGGTTATCACCCTTCAACTGCAAACCCGGAAACAGGATGAGCAGCAAATTGAGCCTGCGCAGCCCCAGGTGGAAAAAAAAGAAGAAGTAAAAAAAGAAGAGCGAAAGGAAGAAAAACCCGAGGCCGAAGTGCCGGAAGTGCCAACAACCAGCAATAGTTCGGAGCCGACAGCTTATAAAATATTTGATCTTTCATGGTTAAAGGTAAGAAGGAGTTCTCCCGGTTTTTCAAAAGAATCGCTTCGCTGGTATTTCAGTCGCCGAAGGATTACCGTCAAACGGGCAAAAACTCAGCGGGTATACATTGCCGGGGACCCCGCCGGGAAAAAGAAATGGGCGGTGGATGATGAAATAGTCATCGATGGGCAGCGAATCAAAGGTTTTTCCCGGGAGATGACAAAAGTCGGGTATATCCCGGAGTCCAGCCAATTGCCCCCTCATGATATCACTCACCTGGTTCCCGCGAATAGGGACACAGTTCTGGACATCAAGCTTGCGGATTATGGGGTTGTCTGGGGCAATACGTCCCTTTATATTGTAATCCTGTAAAAAATTAGGTACCAGGGGGGCTCTTTTCGAGAAAACTGCCCCCCTAGCCCCCCGCAAAAGCTTTTGATAATATTATTAAGAAATTTTATAATAAAAAGTTTTTTAGGGGTACAGGGGGCGATTTTTCAAAAAAGCCCCCTGGTCGCAGAAGGCAAAACAGCTATTATCTAACAGCCTCCTAAGAGGGAAAAAAGTCGTCAGGCGAAAAATCCATCATTATGATGAAGTCAAAAACTTCTAACAAAAGATTGATAAAAGAGGATAAGCAAATAAGGGGCAACAATTTCAACTTTATTGCCGGTTGAAAGTTCACCTATCTTGACTAATTTGAAAAAACAAGGTAATATTAAGATTATGATTAAGTACCAGCTTCACTCGATACAGGCAGGGTTGTACAATGTGGACAGGTGAGGAATTAAGAAATATGGAAAAAGACATTGAAAGCCAGAACAAACTGTTTCAAACCGGCAGTAAATGGCTAAGGGTGGATTTTCATTTGCACACCCGAAAAGATAAAGAATTCAACTATCCTGGGGAAGACGATCGTTTCATTCATGATTATATTTCAAAAGTAAAAGAAGAGGATATCCAGGTAGGCGTTATAACAAATCATAATAAATTTGATATCGATGAGTTTAAGGCTCTCCGCAAAAAAGCGCGAAAGGAAGAAATATTTTTATTACCCGGGGTGGAACTCTCTGTGAGCGACGGTGCTAACGGTATTCATACACTTATTATATTCAGTGATGAATGGATTTCCAATGGAAAGGATTATATTAAACAATTCCTTAATGTAACTTTTGCAGGAAAGCTGCCGTGCGATTTCGAGAATGAAAACGGCCGCAGTAATGAAGATCTTGTCGATACAATTAAGAGGCTTGAAGATTATCAAAAGGATTTTATACTTATTTTCGCTCATGTTGAGGATAGAAACGGACTCTGGAAAGGATTGGACGGAGGTAGAATTGGCGATCTGGGCAGAAACGAATATTTTAAAAGAAGAACTTCAGGCTTTCAGAAGGTTCGCACCATCGCTATGCGGGAAAAAGTAAAGGATTGGTTGAAGGATTGGTACCCCGCCGAAGTCGAAGGTTCCGATTGCAAATCCATTGATGATATTGGCCGAGGAGTGGCTAGCTTTATAAAAATTGGTGATTTTAATTTTGAAGCGGTTAAATATGCCCTGCATGACCACCAAAATCGTGTTGCTAAAAAACCTCCCGAATACAAGCATTCCCGTATTTGCAGTATTTCCTTCGAGGGGGGGGTACTTAATCGGCAAACCATTCGTTTCTCTCCTGAACTGAACACATTGATCGGTATTCGCGGCAGCGGGAAATCTTCTATTCTTGAAACGTTGCGTTATGTATTAGATATACCCTTCGGAGAAAAAGCAATAGATACGCAATATAAATCTAATTTAATCAATCATACCCTTGGCAGTGGCGGGAAAGCGGTTATCAAAGCAGTAGACAGGCATGGCAAAGCGTTTGAAATCCAGCGAATTCTTAATGAATACCCGGATGTTTATGTCGATGGAACACTTCAACCGGGTCTGAAAATTCGTGAAACGATTATTTATAAACCGATATATTTCGGACAAAAAGATCTTTCCAGTACCGGGGAAGGCTTTGAAAAAAGCCTGGTAGAGAAACTCGTTGGTGAAAAACTTGGCGAAATACGGAAAAAAATAATTGAACGGCAGCAGCGTGTAATAGATGTGATCGATCGTCTAAAAAAATTATCGGCGGTCGATGAACAAAAGAAAGAGTATAAAGGGAAAAAACAGGATGCGGAATTCCGTTTGAAAACTTTTAAAGACTTTGGCGTCGAAGAAAAACTTCAAAAACAGACGGACTTTGACACGGATTCCCGTAAAATCAAGCAAATTGTTAATACTGCCGAAAATTACCTGTCTGAATTTGAAGAATTCATCAGCCATTTTGAAGATGACCTGAATAACCTGAAAATTTACGATTCCCGGCAAAATGAATCCTTTTTTAAGGAATTCCTTTCCATCTTTGAAAGTATCGTCACTTGTGCCCAGGAAAACAAGAAGAATTTAGAAACCGGCCAAAGCTGTTTTCTTAAATTAAAAGACAAGGTAAAGGAATTTGATGCAATAAAAAAAGGATTCAGAGAGGAATTTGCGGAGATTGAGCGTAAATTATCAGGACAGTTGAAGGAAAGTGGGGCATCGGCCATCAGACCTGACGAATTTCTTAAACTAAGAAAAACCGTCGATAATGCAGGACAAATGTTGGCGGTACTTGAAAAACAGCAGTTGCAGCAAAAAACGCTTGAAGATGAACTGGAAAAAGGACTGACTGAATTGAACAATCTCTGGCATCATGAGTTTAAGACAATTCAAACCGAACTCCAGGTAATTAATAAGAATCAACGGGCACTGGAGATTATTTCTGAATTCAAAGGGGATAAAGAATCATTTATCCAGTTCATGAAAGATACATTTAAAGGCAGCCGTATCCGTGAAATAACTTTCCAGCAGCTTACCGGGAAATTTGTCGATTTTGCTCAAATGTATCGTGGCTTCTCCCAGATCAGGGAAGAATTAAGTACAAATTCCCATATCTTTGAGAAATTCTTTATGGAAAACTTTAAAGCGCTGCTTACATGGCAGGTACCTAATAAATATACCATAAAATACAGGGCTAAAGAACTAAAACATCATTCCCTGGGACAACGGGCATCAGCCTTGATACTTTTTATCTTCAGCCAGCGTGAAAGCGATGTGATTATAATTGATCAGCCTGAGGATGACCTGGATAACCAAACAATATACCAGGATGTCATCAAGTTGATTCGAGAAATGAAAGTTAAAACTCAATTTATTTTTGTCACCCATAACGCTAATTTTCCTGTCCTGGGTGACGGAGAACAGGTTCATGCATGTCGATACGGGGACGAAAAAATACAGTTAAAAAGCGGTAGTGTCGACAGTCCGGAAATCCAAGAAGAAATCGTGGATATTATGGAAGGTGGAGAAGAAGCGTTCAACAGACGCAAGGAGATTTATGAGATATGGAACCCGCGGAACTTTTAGAAATAATAAACCGGGGAGAAGACAGCCGGCATCAGTTTAAAGCAAATGTTACCAATGTCGATTCCCTGGCTGCTGAAATGGTGGCTTTTAGTAACTCCAATGGCGGTCAGCTTATTATCGGTGTTACCGATGAAGGACAAATTGCCGGGTTATCACGGGACGACATAAACCGGCTTAATCTTCTTACAGCCAATGCAGCCAGCCAATCGGTGCGTCCACCCATAAACCCGAAAAGCGAAAATATCGCGTTACCTGACGGATTGGTGATGGTGTTGACGATCGCACCCGGTATTAGCAAGCCCTATATGGATAATAAAGGTGCCATTTGGGTGAAAAGCACTTCAGACAAACGTAAAGTAACTTCCCGTGAAGAAATCCAGCGTATTTTCCAGGCTGCCGGTCTACTTCATGCCGATGAGGTACCGGTAAACGGCATAACTGCGGCCGACCTGGACATGGATTATTTTAAGGCATATTTCCTGGAACAATATGGGGGATCGGTAGATGACCAGGAAATACCGTTAACAAATCTCTTGGAGAACATGGGCCTGATGAAAGAGGAGATTTTTAATATCGCCGGCGCATTGTTATTTACCAGGACCCAGGAGTATCGCCTGCCGGTATTTTGTGTAAAAGGAGTCGTGTATCCCGGGGATGATATTCATGTCTCAGATTACAGGGATAGTGAGGATATCCATGGAAAACTGGAGGATGTTTTTAATCGTTCGTTGAGTTTTATTACCCGGAATTTGCGTAGGGTCCAAGACAAAAAAAGCGTCAATTCCATCGGTGAACTGGAGATTCCAAAAATTTCATTAGAAGAGATCATGGTCAATGCCCTGGTACACCGCGATTATTTCTTATCGGCTCATATTCGAATTTTTATTTTTGATAACCGTGTTGAGATAATCAGCCCCGGCCATTTACCCAATAACCTGACAATAGAAAACATCAAAAAAGGAATCTCTATTATCAGGAACCCAATTTTAGCCTCCTTCGCAGCCAAAATCCTTCCTTACCGGGGATTGGGAAATGGGATAAGACGAGCGCTTAAGGAATACCCCCATATTGAATTCAGCAACGATCTTGAGGGCAATGAATTCAAGGTGATTATAAAAAGAACTGCTGTTTGACAGGAAAAAAGTTGCTTGTTCTTTTATTAGACATTTATCCGGCGGTTCCCTGGACCTATTTGGGAAAGGTGGATAATTGGTGTTTTCTCTTTTATCCTGTCATTTAACCTGTCTTTTATCCTGTCACTTTCAGCGGTCCCTCTAAACACGGTAACCCGAAAACCACTACCGATCTCCTGGGATGAAATGCAATAAAAATGGTTAAAAAAGCATTGATTAACGGTTAAATATCCAATATAATATCCTATAGAAAAAAATGAAATTAATAAACAAAGATCATACCGGCTTTGAATTAACGATCGCAGATTATCAATTCCCGGAAATGGCAACCGAAGAATATGATTCGAACTGGTTAATCATCCAAATAGACGTTAAACACACTAAAGGAGAATGGCAATCTAGCGATCCTGCTCTTCTTACTTATGAAGCAAAAGAACTGGCACAATGGCTGGAGACCATTGGAAAAAATGAACCGGTGGAAGAAGAAATAGTATTCATCGAGCCAAACTTATCCTTTAGATTGGTTGAGAATAAAAAATACATTAGAATTTATTTTGAACTTGAATCACGGCCATCATGGGCAGCTTGTAATTGGGCGGACAATAGGGATTTATGGTTGGATATAGAAATTGAAAATAATAATTTATTGGCAGCCGCTGAGGATTTATATGAGCAATTATTAAAATATCCCCAGCGGGCTGCCGTATAATGTTCAAAGGGGACAGACTGTTTTGAACATCAGGAGTAATCTAACTGTAATAAAAGGAGTGCACTTTTGAATTTTAAATGATAGGGAAAACAAAAAGCTTGAAAAATCTTTGTAATTATACTATATTATATCTACTTTAATCAGGAGGGCTTTAAAATGACGATTATAAGAAAATTAATGATGACCCTATTTTTCAGTTATTCTTTAATAGCCGTTCATTCGCTGGACCTCAGGGCGCAAACGCTGATTTTAGACAAAGAAGGAAAAACGTTGTACTTATATCCTATTTCTAATGACCCAAAATTCATAAATATCGAGGTGTTAAATGTCTCCGCGGAGGAGATGGATAAATATCAAATACGATACCGTTACCTTGACGGAGTAAAAAATCCGTTTTTACTGGCGGAGGTTGAAACAACGGTCGATAAGATTACAAAACAAGAGAGCGATTACGGTTCCGTTTTAAATTTTAAGATTCCCAAAAGAAATAAGAAATTCCTCGTCTACAATCTCTGGGTGCAAACCTATACCAAATTAGAACCCGAGGAAATATCTAAATTAGATGCCGAATTGGATGAGCTTAAAAAAGAAATAGAAAAAATAGATAGAGACAAAAATAACCTGGCGGAAATAAAGGCAATATCTGAAAAAAGGAAACGGTTGGCTAAAGATAAAATAGATAAAAAAAAGGATATAAATACCCGGATCAATGAAATAAATAAAAAAATTGACCTTAAAAAAAAAGAAATCGAGGTGTATCAAAAATTAGTGGTGGAAAAATCCGTACCGGAAATTAAACGGATTTTTAAGGAATTGGATATATTAAATAAGAAGAAAAACACTTTGGAAAAGCAAAACAGGACCTTTACAGAGACCATTGGAAAAGAAATTAAGGCACTTGATAACCAAAAGAAGAAAATTATACAAGAGTACGAAAATCAACACCAATATTCTAAAATGAAAGCAAGGTTTACTGAAGTAGAGAAGATAATCAACAATCAATCCTTTGCTATCTATAAAGTAAAAAAGTTGGGCGGCCTGGTAATGGGAAAAAATAGGAAGTCCATATATTACGATACCATTCAAAATCAAGGTCAGGGAGGACTCCATTTGAAACGGTTGGGAGATTACCCGGTATTAACGCAAGATGATTACATCTATGCTGTGATTATTAATCGTGTAGACAAATATCATTCCGCTCCGTTCCACCTGGTGGTGAAAAGTGCTAAAGGCGAATTTGTTCATTCGACACCGGTTCGGCCCAGCATTACAGCAACTCTTCAAGAGGGATACGATGAAAGAAAATTCAAGGATTTAAAAGCCGCATACCGGGACGAGATTCTACCTTTCGGCCGGACATTTCCCGGGGACTACATTCTTACGGTCACCATCAGCACGTACACAGAAACTATTACAGTGGATAAAAAAACCACGGGGAGCAGCAAAAGTGAGGTTAAAACCGTGGAGAAAAAATTGGTCAATTTAATCGATTCTGTTCAATATCCCCAAATTCGCTCCCTGTATCGTTACAATTTGACAACGGGTTTTATTTACAGTACACTGCGGAATTCCGAATTTGTAAAAGTGAAAGTTCAAAATGATGACCCCAATACCACTGCCTCTGAATCGCTCTATCGCATCGATGAAAACAAAGAAAACAACAAAATATTACCGATTATTGCTTTCACTATTTATTTGAAGCGAAAGGATATCCATAAACCACCGACTTTAGGCGAGATGTTGATACCCCATCCCACTGTTGCCCTTAAATTAAACAACCCGGACCCCACGGAACATTTCTTTTTCGGCTTCAGCCATGAATTCCTGTTTCGCAACACCCAATTGTTTTGGGGGTTCCACCTGGGTGAAATAAATGAATTGGTCATTCGGAATGAAGTAGACGAGGAAAGGGATCCCACAGAGCCGAAAACAAAAAAAAGGCATAAGTTGCGGTTTATGATTGGACTTAAATTTAATGTGGATTTCCTGACGAAACTGATAAAATAAAAAGGGGCGAATGGAGAATGGAGGATGGGGAAAGGAGAAAGTAATCCATGAGAGGCGTCTCAAAAAAAAAAATTGAAGCGGCCAGGATAGCAAAAGAGGAGTTAAAAAAAAGGTTAGAGGGTCATCCGGATGTCCTGGGGATGGGAATCGGGTATAAGGAACGAGAGGGGAGAATTATCAACCGCTGTTGTATACGGGTTCATGTGCGTAAGAAATTTTTCGCCAAACTTTTGCCAATAGAACGATTATTACCCAAAGAAATCAATGGTATTCCCATCGATGTTACCGAAGGTGACTATAATATCCAGGCATCCGGTGACCCGACAAAATATTCCAGGACACTTAAAGCCGGCATCCAGATAGCCAACAAAACCAATTATCCCAAAATAGGGACGTTGGGATGTTGGGCCAGGGATGAACTAACGGATGACCTTTACATTCTCAGCAATTGGCACGTTTTGTATGGCCGTACCGATGCATCCGATGACGAACCGGTTGTTCAACCCCGCAGGTTTGGCAATAGAAATGTTATCGGCTATACGATAAAGGGTATTATCAATAACAAAGTCGACTGCGCCCTGGCCAGGCACAGCTCAAATCGCGGTATAAGTGAGAGTATTCTAGATATCCCCTTTAAGATTACCGGGTATAAAAGAGCCACATTGGGTTTGGATGTAATAAAATCGGGGGTGAATGGTATTGCCAGGGGTGTTATCGATGCGATTGATTTTGATATCACCCTGCAATCGCCCATTGGGGAAATCAAATTTGAAGACCAAATTCATGTGGCACCCCGTAGGGATGGAGATTATACCCTGAATGTTGACGAGGGGGATTCCGGGGCGGTTTGGATATCTGAGGAAGATAACAAAATCATCGGTTTGCATACAGCGGGTATACCCCATAGGAAAGCAATTTCCAATCATTTTATCGAAGTAATAACCGCTTTCGAAAGTGAGGGAATCTATCTTAAAATTAATCATTAACTTCGATAAACTAAATAATTGAAAACAAAAAATGAAAGAAAAAAAATTACCAACCACAAAAGAGGTGGTCCGGTGGTGGAAAATAAAAAATTCCTGGGTCTCATATCCAAAGCCTCCATGCTGGACCATTATCGAAAGGAATTGGAAGCACAAACTGAAGAGTTTTGAATTTTTTTTCATTTTAGACTTGCTATAAACGCATTTTTTTTGTAAACTTTACTCTTATCCTTTTTACAAAAAATAATTTAAAAATTTTATGACTACATAATTAGGAGAAAAATCATGACGGATAAAAAGAAAGAAGCGAAACCGAAGAAAGAAGCGAAGCCGAAGAAAGAGCCGAAAAAAGAATTGAACGAACTGGTAGTAAGATTAGGGAAAGACCAACCCGTGGAAACGGCACGGCCGGAAAAGACGGCCAAGGCTTTAAAAGAGTGCGTTGACAGGGATTATGTTCACGTGATGTTCAAAAAGACCGGGACGGAAGTTGGCATTCAACTGTACAGGCAAGACTGCAAATTCGAGGGCGATTTCGAGAAAGCCGAAGGAAAAGTGCACCTGGTTGGCGGATTGATCCTGAACTATGACAAAGTACGATGTGTTGCCGATATCGATCTGGCGACCTGTGAAGGAACCGGGTGCCTGGAACCTGTTAATGATGAAGAATACGAAGAAATAATGGGTCGAGCGGAAGACTAGGGAATAATATTAAAACCGTTGTGGGCTGTGGGTTGTGAGTTGCGCGGTGGTAAAACTTTACCCCGCCAACTCGTAACCCGTAACAAGTTCTTTTTCACTCCAAGGTCGCTAAAAAACCGGCAAAAGGTCGAAGCTTTCTGTTAAATCAGGTGCGTACCCCTTGACAATACCTTTGATTTAAATTATTATCTGGTTATGATCGTAGGATATAATACTGATATTAAATACCGTGACGAAGTGTTCCATGTCCAGACGGAAGACAAGGGGGAAAAAAATCCCACCGTAGAAACCCTGGTGTATCACAGCGGCGAAATACTGGTATCCCGGCGAATTTCCTACGGCCATCTTACCAAAAAAGCCGATGCCAGGAAACGGATTAAAAACATGATGAAAACCCAGCATGACCAGGTAATAAACGAATTAAAAGGCGGTAAATTTTTACATCTATTGTCCCTGGATACTCAACCCATCGATGATCTACCCCTTGATGAAATGGTACTTAACCACCTGAACCAGCAAGATTCAAAAGGAAAATCCTGATTGATTCGAGCTGAAATCAATGGCTGATACTGTCTTTTTAATCGACGGCATGTACCTGTTGTTCAGTTCCTTTTATGCCAACCGGAACATGCGAACACTCAAAGGTGAGCCTACCGGCGCCATTTACGGTTTTGTCACCCGCACTGAAAGCTTAATCAGGGATTTACACCCCCAGCGCATCGCTGTTGCTTTCGATTCCAAAGAAAAAACCTTCCGCCACCTGATGTATGAACCTTACAAAGCCAAACGCCTCGTCCCCCCGGAGGAGCTTGTCGAGCAAATTCCTCTTGTTCGGGAGTATTTGGAACTGAGGGGCATTCATTTGTTTGAAGTTCCCGGGTTTGAAGCCGACGACATCATTGCCGCCTGCTCCAAAGCAGAAGCCAAAAAAGGAGATGAAGTATTGATCTTTACCTCTGATAAAGACCTCTTCCAACTGGTGGGCGATAATATTTTTATCTATCATCCCAAACTAAAACAAAAACTGGATGCCCCGGGCATCAAAGAACATTATGGTGTTTCCCCGCATCAGATCGTGTATTACCTCTCACTTACCGGCGATACCTCCGATAATATTCCCGGGGTTCCCGGGGTGGGAGAAAAAACCGCCCTCAAAATCATCGATCAATACGAGAGTCTCGATGACCTGCTCGACAACATCGAAAAAGCAGACGAAAAAATCAAGAAAAAAATTAAAGGCAACCTGGAATCCCTTAAGCTGTCGAAAGAGCTGGTGGACCTGGCTAAGGCCCCGGAAATAAAAGAAGAATTTCCTTTGCTGCCCTTTAAAAATGAAATTAGCGATCAACTGCTGGATTTCTACCGGAAATTATCCTTTAGCAGCCTGCTGAGGCGATTTGAAGAAGCGTCTGCCCCGGCAAAAGCAGAAGCAGGGAAAAAAGCGGCCGCCGCTGCCCTCGATATCGAATACCACGTGGTCAAAACCATGGACCAATTGCAGCAGTTAAAGGAAAAATGCCAAAAGGAAAACTATTTTGCCTTTGATCTTGAGACCACAGCCCTTGAATTTTATAAAGCCAAAACCGTGGGAATCTCCATCTCCTTTAAAAGCGAAGGCTATTATATTCCGTTTCTCTATTCGGCCTCCGAGGGACAGGATATCACCATCGGCCTTAATAATTTTATAGAAGAATTTAAAGAACTCTTTGAAAACCCGGCAATAAAAAAGACCGGCCATAACCTTAAATTCGATAATTTGCATCTAAAACAACAGGGAATCGAAGTCAACGGTGCCAAAGACGATACCATGGTGATGTCGTATTTGATCCATCCCAATCGGCGGGCCCACAATTTGAAGGATTTGACTTTTGAGCTTTTAAACTACAGGCAGGTGGAATATAATGAATTGACCGGGAAAGGAAAGGAGCAGAGGCAATTAATTACCGTGGATATCGAAACCATCAGCAAGTATTGCATCGATGACTCTTATTTGACCCTTAAATTGGTTGATATCCTGGGAAAAAGCATAAAAGAGAAAAAATTGACGGATTTGTATGAGAATATCGAGATGCCCTTGATTAACGTACTGACAGAGATGGAATTTGTGGGTGTACGGGTGGACGTCGATTTTCTAAAGAGTGCTGCCCGGACGTTAGAGAAAAAGATCGCTGCTGTCGAGCAGGATATCTATCAGGCAGCCGGGTACCGGTTGAACCTGAATTCGTCGCAGCAGTTGGGTGAATTGTTGTTTGAGAAGATGAATTTACCGGTTAAAAAGAAAACCCGCAAAACCAAATCCTATTCCACCGATATCGAGGTGCTAAATGAATTGAAAGAGTTCCCGGTGGTGGCAAAGATCATCGAATACCGCACCTACAAAAAACTGTTATCCACTTATCTTACCGGGTTGATGGACGATGTGGACGCCGGCGGCCGGGTGCACAGTTCGTTTAACCAGACCGTCACCGCCACCGGTCGTTTATCTTCATCTTATCCCAATTTGCAAAACATACCCGTGGGTGAGACCGGCGGCATAAAGGTGAGGGATGCTTTTATATCGGGGGGTGATAAATTACTCCTGGCCGCAGACTATTCGCAGATTGAGCTGCGGGTAATGGCCCATTTTTCCCAGGACCCTAACCTATTGGAAGCCTTTGCCAACGATTTTGATATTCATCAGCATACCGCTGACGCCGTGTTTGGCAGTGACCTGTTTTTAACCCCGCAGGAGAAGCGGAAACGGGCCAAGATCATTAATTTTTCCGTTCTTTACGGCAGCGGGCCGTATTCCCTTTCCAAAGAATTGGGGGTCAGTTACAAAGAAGCCAAAGAGTTTATCGATATGTATTTTGAGAAATATGCCGGGGTGAAAGGGTTTATCGATCAAACGATCGCAGCGGCGGAGCAGGAGCCGGAAGTAAGGACCATTTCCGGCAGGCGGCGCGATATCCCTGAAATACTCAGTGCCAATCGCACCGTCAAAGAGAATGGTAAACGCATGGCCATCAATACGGTTATCCAGGGCAGTGCCGCCGACATCATCAAGATTGCCATGATCAACATCCGGGAGAAAATGACAGCCCATAATATGAAGAGTAAACTGATCATGCAGGTTCATGATGAATTGATCTTCGAATTCCCGCCGGAGGAAGAGGAAAAGTTGTTTCAACTGGTAAAGGAAGAAATGGAAAACGCCGTGCAGTTGCAAGTACCCTTGAAGGTGACGTTGAAGAAAGGCAAAACCTGGGGAACCATGGAGAGTATAAAAAAATAAAAACCAGGCCCGAAGGGCCTTACCAAAAGTTTTGATCAAACTTTTTCAAAAGTTTGGCCCGTGAAACATCGGCAGGGCCGTCGGAGACAAGGGCGGTTCTCCTGTTGTTCTTACCGGGTTTCAAGATGGACAGATTCCGGCTCTTTTTCGTTCTTTTTTTCTGTCCATCTTGCGTACCGCGTGTAACACGCAGGTGTTTTCCGCACGGAGCGGCATCATTTTTCGGATGCCCGTGCGGAACAGGGCTCGTGTCGAACTCTCGGCCTCCGGCGGCCCGCTTTTTGTAAAAAGCGGGGCAAAAACTTTTGATTAGGCCCTTCGGGCCTGTTGTTTTTTCTTCGCATGCCTTCACGACTAAAATTGCTGAAAAAATAAACGGTGAATTGAAAAAAAGGAGCATTGGGAGTATAATTATTATAGGAGGATAAATGAAGAATAAAAGTTCCTCAGTTACTCTTGATTTTGAGACGTTTCAAATTGCAGAAAAACTGGCAAAGCTCTCTAATAAATCGATACCGGACATAATAAAAGGATTGATAAAAAAGCAGTGGAATCGTTCGGATTTTAATATTACTAAAAATGTAAAAAAGATCAGTGGGATTTTGAAAACCGACTATGATTATAAAACCTTAAGAGATATGTACATCGCAGAAAAAATGGAAAAAGTGGTTGTAAACGTGTAAACGTGTAAACGTTGAACGTTGAAACACATATTGGCATGCATCGGGCGAGATATTCATCCGTAAAACACCAGCAATTTTGTAACATACTTTTTGGGGTTCCCCCTGAAAATAATCCCCGGTCCTTTCAGGTATTGCTCTCTTATGGGCAGCAATGTCTTTAATTGGAGCTCTCGACAGTACTCGAATAATTTTTGATAGCTCCTGCTCAGTTCCCGGTAAGGGCCCTTATGGATAAGGGTTATCGCCATTCCCGCCTTTAGCTCCCGGCAAGCGATACCCTCGATGTTAATCTTCTTTCTTACTTCAACGCATGCTTCTATATCTGCGCCGTCTTCTTTGTAATCGCCATCGTAATAGAGGGAAAAAGGTTTGCCTTTGGCATAACGGCCGCACTTTTTCCCAAGGATCATAAATCGCTGTCCCACTTCATGATATTTCCCTTTAAAACGGATACTGCAAATGTGGGTGCCGGGAATCACTTCCTCTTTTATGTCTGTTGGCCGGTCCGGATGATCCCAATGACCTGATGTTTCCTCTTTTGCCCGCTGCAAAAACAGGGATAAATTCTGCCGCGTGTCCAGTGACTGCTGAATACTGCGATTTATTGCCTTTAATTTTTCTTCGACAAAATCCAGCATTTGTTTATCATCGCTGCATTCCAGGAGGATTTTTTTGATTTCTTCAAGGGAGAATCCCATTTCCTTTAACCGTTTAATGACCAGCGCCTTTTCCACGGCACTGCCCCGGTAATACCTGTATTTGGAATCATAGTCGATCTGATCGGGAATTAACAGGCCTTTTTCATGATACAGCCTGAGGGCTTTAACGGTCAGTTCGGTCACCCGTGAAAATTCACCAATCGACAGCATGGTTTTTCACTTTTTTATCGGCTGGCGGATGATGGTTTTTAATTTTTCCGGTTTAGAACGCCGGGGGTCA
>Ga0114923_10001682_pt1 | contig 15209 bp, 12 predicted proteins | sample SumtaG_FD_89578 | JGI IMG/M metagenome (GOLD analysis project Ga0114923, IMG submission 89578) | Deep subsurface microbial communities from Indian Ocean to uncover new lineages of life (NeLLi) - Sumatra_00157 metaG | ecosystem: Environmental > Aquatic > Marine > Oceanic > Sediment | place: near...
GCTTTTTCGGCGGGTGTTCTTCGTCTCTTTACTGCTGCTCGGCGCTTACATCATCATCAGCGCACTGCAAAGTGAGCAGGCCGCGAGGCTATGAGCGCCGCGGCCAGGAATTCTGCACAAGGGTGGTTAGGTTGCTCTAATTGTAGCGGTAACCACCATAACCACCTATTGCCTTGGCCTTGAGGATCTGGCCTGTGCACCGGTCAACTTTCAACCGGTAGCGGGCGCCGTAGTAGCTCGATTTGACAATGGCGACACGCGGCTTGATTTTCTTGACGTTGAAACCATTCCAGCCCTGATGGCGCAGCCTGCGGCGAATTTCATTCGGATACAGGCAATATCCTTTTGCCCGCGCACGCCTCAGGTTGAAGTTTCCATTATGGGCCCGCCCATAACCATTGCCTCGATTGTAGCCCTGCCCGTATCCGCCACCGTGGCCATAGCCGTAGCCACCCCCATATCCATATCCTTGCCCATATCCGTATCCGTTACCGTTTCCGTATCTGTAATTTTTATGGGACTTGATCTGGTACTTGGCGCCGTTGTTCGGGCCGGGTCCGCTGATCTGGATGTATCCGTTCGGACCACCAATGGTGAGGCCGAATTGCAGATCCTTGGCGGAAGCCTCCGGTGCGGCGGCGAATGTTGCGGCGGCGAGGGCGCCAGCGGCGATAAGCGTGATTTTCATATCTCTTCTCCCAAATTGATGTGCGACCAAGATCAAATTCTGGAATGCAAGATGCCATTCCGAGGCTGAACGGATTTGGAACGCGTTGTTCATCCGCCATTCATGTCCGTGGCGGGCTGGAAGAGGAGAGAATTGCCTATTGAAATGCGATAGCTAAAAGCCAGCGAATGCGGGCAATCAAATTGGTTGAATATCATCAGACGTCAGCTTCTGAAGCTACGCGCCCAAAAAGCCCCGTCCGGTCATCACGCGTGGCAATGTGGCGTCAGGCAGCGCCCTCAATGCCGGTCTCACACAGCTTTGATTGTTCGTGAGGGCCTGTTTCAGGCGCTTGCAGTGAAGTCCTGCGGCTTTATCCCCAGATGATCGCTAAGCGCGGTGAAAAGCTCGGCGGCGCGGACAGGTTTTGACATATACCCGTCCATGCCGGCTTCAAGATAGGTCTCGCGGTCACCCTGCATGGCGTGGGCGGTGAGTGCTATGATCTGGATATTGGCGGCAGGACTATTGAGCAAGCGAATCTGCCGGGTGGCTTCAATCCCATCCATGACCGGCATCATGATATCCATGAGCACCACATCGAAGGCGCGTTCGCTCACCATTCTAACCGCTTCCTCACCGTTGACCGCAGTTTCATAACTGAGCCCAAACTGATCCAGATAGGCGGCAATCAGCATCTGATTGATCTCGTTATCCTCGACAACAAGCACATGGCCCGAGAGAGGCCCGAGCGTTGCGGGCGCGGGTGTGGGCTCCAGATTGGGTTGGGGCGCCTGGTCTGGCTGGGCTTCAGGGATTGGCTGGGCTTCATGGTCTGGTGAAGTCTTGGCCGCTTCGGATACGCGAATGGTGAACCAGAACATACTCCCCTGATGAGGGGTGCTCTCGACGCCCAGATCCCCGCCCATCAATTGCGCCAGTTGACGCGCGATGGAGAGGCCCAGTCCCGTGCCGCCATATTTTGCCGCAACCGAGCTGTCGGCTTGTTCATAGGGCTTGAACAGATGCTTTATCTGCTGCTGGTCAAGGCCGATGCCGGTGTCATGCACTTCGAAACGCAGCACCAGTTCATCGCCGTCATGGCCATAACCCGCCAGGACGCGGACTGACCCTGCTTCAGTGAATTTCACGGCATTGTCGATGAGATTGTCGAGAATCCGCCGGATGCAGACCGGGTCGCCCATCAGTTGCGCGGGAAAGTCGTCAGCCAGCTCCAGACTTGAGTTCAGCCCCTTCTCCTGTGCGCGCACCTCAAGCGTTGAGCCAATGCCCTGCATCAGTTCGGGTAAGTCGAACGCTACGGATTCGAGTTCAAGACGGCCTGCTTCAAGTTTGGAAGAATCGAGAATTTCGTTGAGTAGCGCCAACAGTCCGCGGCCGGATTGCTCCAGGGTTTGGGCGTAATAGCGCTGGCGTTCATTGAGATTGGTGCCGAGCAGTAATTCCGCAATTGAAATAATCGCGCCCATGGGTGTGCGCACTTCATGGCTGACCGTGGCCAGAAGTTTTGATTTGGCGAGGGTTTCAGCTTCCGCACGCAAACGCGCGTCGCGCTCCTCGCTGAGCGCTTTCTCAAGCAGATCAAGCTGAGCTTCTAGATAGATTGAAGCAGGTGGGGTCTGGGTCATCCGGTCAGCCATATTTTGTGTTTCATCGGATATTGGGCCACGGTGCGTTAAGGATTTGTTAAGAACGAATTTCAGCACTCCGCGTCACTTCTCCCCTCTTTGCGGCGAGGGAGGGGAATAATGGTGATCTTGTCACTTCAGCCCGGCCATTTGGCGGATATCATCGGGGCTCATGGCATCAGCCCGCAGGCTCGCCAGGCTCCTGTCCTTGTGGCTTTTGGAGAGTTTGCGTCCGTCCGCGCCAGTGAGCAGTTTGTGATGGTGATAGAGCGGCGCGGGTAACTCCAGCAGCGTTTGCAGAAGCCGGTGGATATCGGTGGCCGTATAAAGGTCCTGGCCCCGCGTGACATGAGTGATGTTTTGCAAAGCGTCATCCACGACCACCGACAAATGATAGCTCGTCGGCACGTCTTTGCGGGCAATCACCGCATCGCCCCAGCGGGCCGGGTCAGCGGTTATGGTTTGCGTTCCGCCGCTTGCAGAATCAAGTTCCGTGAAGGTGAGCGGCGCACCGGTCATGGCCCGGGCCGCCTCAACGGCCTTTTCCATGTCGATCCTGAGAGCAAAAGCCTCGCCCTTGTCCTTGCGGCATTGCACCTCGTCTCCTGGCATTGCCTTGTGCAGGCCGGGATAGAGCGGTGCGCCGTCGGGGTCGCTCCGGCCAGAGTTTGCATGAAGTGCAATCTCCTTGCGCGTGGCGAAGCAGGGATAGAGCAGACCCTTTGAGCTCAGTTTGCCGATCATTTTCTCATAAAATGCAAAATGCTCTGACTGGCGGCGCACCGGCTCTTCCCATGTCAGCCCGAGCCATGCCAGATCGTTCAGCATTTGCGCTTCATATTCATGGCGGCAGCGCTCCAGATCGATGTCCTCGATACGCAGCAGGAAGCGCCCGCCCATCTTACGCGCCATATCGCTGGTGAGAATAGCTGAAAGCGCATGGCCCAGATGCAGGGCGCCATTGGGGCTTGGCGCGAATCGGAAGACGGGTTTGCTCATAATGGCGTTATAGTGCGCTCACCGTTCGGATGCTTGAGGAATAAATGCCCCGGATCATCAACAACAAGGCCGATATTGCCGAAGGCGTAAAAGCGCTCAGGGCTGCGTGCGAGCATATGGCGGGGGTTTATGATGTGACGGGTCCGCCCCCTTTGCGCCGCCGCGCGGAAGGGTTTGAAGGCCTGGCGCGCATCATAACCGGCCAGCAACTTTCGGTCGCCAGCGCGTCCGCAATCTGGGGGCGGGTTGAAAGGGCCGTGCGGCCTATGGACCCCGAGACTTATTTGCGCAAGCACAGCACGACTTTAAGAAAATGCGGATTGTCGGCGAGCAAGATTTCCACGATCAAAACCATCGCCGCGGCCATTGCCTCAGATGCGCTCGATCTCAATGCGCTGGCATTGGCGGATGAGGGCGCAATCAAGGAACAGTTGACCGCGCTCAAGGGTATTGGCCCATGGACCGCGGATATCTACATCATGTTTTGCATGGGCCGCGCCGATGGCTGGGCGCCGGGAGATCTGGCGCTGCGATATGCCGTTAAAGACGCCACCGGCGCTGATGAACTGCCGAGTTTCGTGGAGATGGAGGAAATCGCCGAAAGCTGGCAGCCCTGGCGCAGCGTCGCCGCGCGTATGCTGTGGGCTTATTACGCGGCGTGCCGGGCGAAGAACTCCGGCGCACCGGCGTAAATCTTCAGCTAGAGCAAGTTTCGGCCAAACAGAATGATGGTTATTTATGAGTTCATGACCTAGTATTGCGCCCGCAAACGCCTGGGTTAGGCGGATGCGAAAAACGTATGAGGTTATTGATGCTGAATACGGCGCCTATAGTATCGGAACGCAGATCACCGGAAGCCCTTCCGGCGCTCGTGCTGAACGCCGATTTCCGGCCTTTGAGCTATTACCCTCTGTCGCTCTGGGGATGGCAGGATGCGGTCAAGGCGGTGTTTCTCGAGCGTGTGAATATCGTCTCGGAATATGAGCGCATCGTACATTCGCCCTCGTTTGAGATGAAGCTGCCGAGTGTGGTCTCGCTAAAGTCGTACATAAAACCCGCGCTCTATCCGGCCTTCACCCGCTTCAATCTGTTCCTGCGCGACCATTTCCACTGCCAGTATTGCGGAGCCAAGGATGAGCTCACATTCGACCATCTTGTTCCGCGCGCTCATGGCGGCCTGACCCGGTGGGACAATGTGGTCGCCGCCTGCGCGCCATGTAATTTGAGGAAGGGCGGAAAGTTGCCGCGTGACGCCAAAATGTGGCCGGCGCAAAAACCCTATCGCCCGACGGTGCACGAATTGCACAAGAACGGGCGCGCGTTCCCGCCCAATTATCTGCATGAAAGCTGGCTCGATTATCTCTATTGGGATATCGAGCTGGAGGCGTAATTTCAAACCATAACCACGCAACCTTCCCGCCGCGGGTCTCCGGCGCCTTCGAGCCGCCCGTTGTCATGTCTGCGGACGGTGTGCACGCCGCCGAAGAACAGATTTTCCTCCGGCCAGCCATGCGCCTGCGGGTAGGCATCCAGAAGGGCGGCGCGCTCATCGCCATTGAAGGCAATCTCCCATGGAGCCTCTTCAAAGCTCAACGTTCCGTCGCGCTCAACGTGAAGCCGGGCGGCAGTGATGGAACTCTCCAGATCCAGCCCTCTGTCAAACAGGTTGATCGCAACCTGCAATATGGCCGTGCGAATGCGGTTCGACCCGCCTGACCCCAGCGCGGTAAGCGTGCCGTCACGGCCCAGAACAATGGTTGGCGCCATCATGGTCGATAGCCGCGTGTCCGGCGCCCAGCGATGGAACCCGCCCGGGTTCAAATCTTCCTCGCCCAGCATATTGTTCAGCATGAAACCACAGCCAGTGACCATGCGCCCGTTGCCCTCGCCATTGGTGATGGTCGCGCTCGCGGCATTGCCCCTGGCGTCGATAACCGAAATATGCGTGGTGCCCCGGGTTGCGGGCGTATGGGCGGCGAGGGCCTGCAAATGGCTTTCAATGGTCGCGTCCTGCACGATTGTCTGCAATGCGCTCGCGCGCGCACTTCGCACCGCATTGGTTTCTTCCATGACGCGCGCCAGCAGCACCGGGTCCGGTGCGCCGCCCTCGGGCAGCAGCTTCTCCAGCAGCGCCAGTCCGAAGGAGATCAGCGGGCCGCTGGCCGCGGGCGCGGGGTTCAGAAGCAATTCATGGCCGCGATAACGCCACGCAAGGGGTGTGCGCTTCTTGGTCCTGTAGCTGCGCAAATCCTCCATCGTCAGATGTCCGCCATGATCGCGGGACTGGGCAACCACGGCCTGCGCCACCTCGCCTTCGCTCATCAGCCTTGGCCCCTCGCGCGCCAGGCAATCGAGCAGGTCGGCAACTTCGCTATTGCGATAAATGTCCCCGGGGCCTAGCATTTTGCCACCCGGCGCAAAATACTGACGTGCCGCATCGCTTGCGATGAGGATGGGCTCGACGATGGAGTAGAGATAGGCATGCAGCCCGGTAACGCTTACCCCCTCACGCGCGGCGACAATAGCCGGCTCAATGAGGCGCTTCATGGGAACCGACCCAAAATCCTCATGAATGGCGAAAAGCCCTGGAATGAGCCCCGGCACCGCGGTTGACCCGGCGCCGATATGGAACTCCTGCGTGGCCGGTCCGAAGTCGGCGTTGATGGCGTAGAATTCCAGCTCATCCTCGCCCCGCTTTATGGCGGGCGTGTGGGCGAAGAAGTCATAACAAATCGCGGTTTTGCTGTTCGCGGGGCGCACCATTGCAAACCCGCCGCCGCCTATGGAAGAGAACACGAATTCGGGCACGGTCGCCGTAATTATCGCGGCGATCACGGCATCGAAAGCATTGCCGCCCTCGCGCAGGATTTCGGCTGCCGCTTCCGCCGTGATTTCGTGGCCGGCGGACACAACGCCTTTAGGTTTATGACTCATTCATGCTTTCCGTAGTGCTTTTAACACCCTTATCAGGTGCATCGCCTTGCTATGGCCTGGAGTAATGACGAAAGACTGATTCCAATGGAAGGCAGCGCACCATGACGCGCAAGATCTGTCTCTCTTTCTTTTGTGCGTTTGCTCTTGGTCTGATGGTTATCGGAAGCAGCGCGGATGCTCAAAGCAGCTTCTATCGCGCGGTGACCGTTACCAGCGGCCTTGCGCATCCCTGGGGAATGACGTTTTTGCCTGATGGGCGAATGCTGGTCACGGAACGGGCCGGGCGGCTGCGGATTGTTTTGCCCAACGGGAAAATCTCAGCCCCGCTGCGCGGTCTGCCTGATATCACCGCCTCCGGGCAGGGCGGGTTGCTGGACGTTGTCTTGCATCCGCGCTTCCAAAAGAACGGCTATGTGTATTTCAGTTTCTCTGAAGCCGGGCCAGAAGGCCTCGGCACGGCCGTTGGCCGGGGCCAGCTGGTGGGCAATGAACTCAGAAGCGTAGAGGTCATTTTCCGGCAAAAGCCCAAACTCACCGGCGGGTTTCATTTCGGTTCGCGGCTGGTCTTTGCCCGCGACGGCACGCTTTACATCTCGATGGGGGACCGAGGCCGGATGAACCGCGCCCAGGATAACCGCAATCATCAGGGCATCATCGCACGGGTGAATGATGACGGCTCAATCCCGAAGGATAACCCTTTTCTCAACAGCTCCGATGCGCTCCCCGAAATCTACAGCTATGGCCACCGCAATGTGCAGGGCATGGCGCTCAATCCGCAAACCGGTGTTGTCTGGGCGCAGGAGCACGGTCCCAAGGGCGGTGATGAGGTGAACATCCTCAAATCCGGCGCCAACTATGGCTGGCCGGCGATTACTTACGGGAAAAACTATGATGGCTCAACCATCTCGGAGCACACCCAAAAGCCAGGCATGGAGCAGCCGGTATTGCACTGGACGCCATCCATCGCGCCTTCGGGCATGGCGTTTTATAAGGGAGATAAGTTCCATCACTGGCAGGGTGATCTGTTTATTGGCGCGCTAAAGGGCCGTCATCTGCGGCGGATCGATCTCGATGGCGATAAGGTCGTGGGGCAGCAAATCCTTCTCAAAGAGCTTGGCGAACGCATACGCGAAGTGCGCGTTGGCCCCGATGGCCTGCTCTATGTGCTGACCGATGCGCCCGATGGCAAATTGATCCGGATCGAGCCGAAGTAGGGCAAGTCGGGCAAACCTTGTGAACCAGCGCTACTTACACAGTGTCTCCATCGGGAAGAACAGTTTGGCGCCATTCACCGCCTCGAGCCCGAAGGTTTTGGCGTCGATTATCTGATAGCGGATATCGCCGCCCGCGCCTTGCGTCACCCGGCCGGTATCCAGATCGACCATTTGCGAGGAGCTGACCCGAATTTCCCGGATTTTTTTCAATCCGCCGCCGTCCTGCACCTGCCCGAAAAGCATCACATCGCGCAGGATCAGCAATGGCGTTCCGCGCAAATCCCCGCGCCCGCCCCAGGAAAACAGAAACTTGCCGCGAATCCCCTTGTTGGTCTCGACAATGGCCACACCCATTCCCTTGCGGCTGGGATGCAGCAGCAATGCGCCACTCTGTTTGGCTGCATCGGCCTGTGAAATTTTACCCTGCAGACCTTTCCCATAGGCGTGCGGCTGCATCAGATAATCCTTGTTCATGAAACTGTCGACCTCGTCATAGACGACGTTGCAGTTAAACAGTCTGGCGTGAACAGGCGCGGCAAACCCGGCGCTGAATGTCAGGGCGGCCAGAGCAGCCGTCAGATATTTGATCATTGTTGTTTCCTTAGGTCATGAACTCATAAATAGCCATCATTCTGCGCGCTCAGATTTTGTTCCTGAGCAGGCGGAAAGGTGCAGGAAATACCGGTATTTTCAAACCTTTACAACGCACTCAGGGGCAAAATCCGAGCGCGCCCGAAGGGTTTGGTCAGGAGGGCCCGCCTCCAGCCAAACAATGCTCGAATAGGCAAATAGCCTGTTCTTGCGCTTGTTTGCCAGTATTCGGACCCTCCTGACCAAACAGAATGACGGTTATTTATGAGTCCATGACCTAAAGCTCAGGACAAATGAATGGCATCCATCATGCGTGAATTTCATGCCGGCATGAGGTCGAAAGCAATGCTTATCCGCGTGCCCGAAGCCTCAAAGGGCACGGTGCGGTGATAAAAATATGACGGGAACAGGACCATCATCCCCGGTTCGGGCCGTTGGGAGAGCGTTTCGGGTTCGCGGGCGTTGTGAAAATGATCCGGCGGGCGGCCAAATTCAATCGACCCCTCCTTGTTCTCTCCTTCAGTGCTGATGATGTCAGGCAATTTCGGGTAATAGACGCCGCTCAACCAAGCGGCCGGGTGGATATGCGGTATCTGGTGACCGGCGCTTTGCATGACCACCCCCCACACTGAGAGCGTCCAGTCCTTCGGGCGCGCCGCAATGAAGGGGTGGGTATCATCTTCGCCCAGTTCATCACGGTAGCTTTTGGCCAACTCAAAGATTTTTGCTTCCAGCCCGGCGATCGGCCCTTTGGGTTCGCTGAGAAGTTCACCGGAATGTTTACCCTTGCGCGTGGCGTGACTCTGCGGTGAGCTGGTGAGTGTCGGGTGGGCGAGGACATGCGCGCTTAAAGCGTCATTAAAGTTTTTAAGATCATCAAAGCCCTCTGGCGGGGTGATAAGCGCAGATCTCGCGAAGCGCTGGAAATCAATCAACGCCTTCGCCTTATCCTCTTCACCCAAATCCCACAGGCAAACTGCCCTAAAAGCCAGCAGGTCGGTTTGGGCGGGGTGGTTTAGCAGGAAGGCGTCACAGACATCTAATGCGGCCTGCGGCTCACCTTGCTGCAAGCGTAAATCCGCCAGATTAACATGAGCTTTGGCGAAATCAGGATCGATTTGAATGGCCTTCTCGAAGGCTGGCCCCGCCTCATCCAGCCTGCCCAGCTGCTGTAATCCATAGCCGATATTCAGCGCGCTGGCGGCGTGGCGCGGAGCGTGAGTTAGAACGTGCCTGTAAGCTTTGATGGCCTCCTCATGGCGCTCCAGCTCCTGAAGCGCAATAGCGTAATTATATTCGGCCTCCAGCAGATCAGGATCAGCCTCAAAGGCGCGCTTGGCCTCCCTTGCCGCCTCCTCGAAATCACCCAGCTCCTGCAACACGGCGGACAAATTGGTGCGCGCTTCGTGCAGGGCCGGGTTGCTATCCAGCACCGCCGCATAAGCACTCCTGGCCTCATCAAGACGCCTGAGCGCTTTGAGAGAATTGCCGCGCCCCTGTCCGGCGCCGCTGTGGCCGGGGGAGATTTTTAGCGCGAGGGTATAAGCTTCAAGCGCATCGCCGGGGCGCTCGAGTTTCTCCATCAGCACACCGAGATTAAATGGCGCGTCCGCATAGTCTGGATTGGCAGTCATCGCTTGCGTATAAGCCTCTTCCGCTTCGCCGTGTTCGCCCCGCGCGGCCAGTACATTGCCGAGATTGGTGTGCGCTTCCGCGTGACCCGGCGCGAAGGCGATTGCGGTGCGCAGCAGGTCCAGCGCAGCATCGGCTTCTCCGCTCTGGAAGGTGGCGACACCGGCCAGATTGAGCGCTTCGGCGTCGCTCGGGTTGGCCTGTAGCGCTTGGCGCGCCAGCTCAAGCGCCGCTTGCGGGTCGCCCTGGCGAAGCGCGCCGCGCGCCCGGTTCACCAAATCCGCATCGAGCGCCGGGGCGGAGGGGTTAGAAAAATCCAACCCGCCGGAATACAGATCGGCCGCCATGTCCGGAGCCGTGTTGCGAGCGCCCGTTTGCGGCTTTTGTTTCCGCTTTGGCCGTCCCTTGGGTTTTGGCGGGCGGGCTTTGCGCTTCTTCTGCTTTTTCATGGAGAAGAGTCATATCAGGACTGGGCTGCCGTGAGTCGTAAAAAAGGAGGCCGTAGCCTCCTTTTCCAAACCCGGTGCATTGGTTTTGCTACTCAGCCGCGTTCCGCATGGCGGGCGCCGCGTCGTGCACATCCGGGTCGACATGATCCTCGAACTTCTCGAAATTGTCGATGAACATGTCCACCAGCATTTTCGCCTGTCTGTCGTAGGCGTCTTTATCTTGCCAGGTTTCGCGCGGGTTCAGGATGGCTGCATCAACCCCTTCCAGCTCAAGCGGGACCTGGAATCCGAAGATCGGATCGCGCCTCATTTCCACATCGGCCAAACTCCCGTTGAGCGCGGCATTCAGCAGCGCGCGGGTTGCCTTGATGGGCATGCGGTGTCCAACGCCATATTCACCGCCCGTCCAGCCTGTATTGACCAGCCAGCAATCCACATCGTGTTCGGTGATCAGCTTGCGCAGCAGATTGCCATATACGCTCGGGTGGCGCGGCATGAAGGGGGCGCCGAAGCAGGTTGAGAACGTGGCCTGAACACCGTCCAGGCCCTTTTCGGTTCCGGCCACCTTGGCGGTATAGCCGGACAGGAAGTGGTACATCGCCTGGCTCGGGGTGAGCTTGGCGATAGGGGGCAGCACACCATAGGCGTCCGCCGTCAGCATGACGATGTTTTGCGGATGATCGGAGGCGCCAGTTTCGCTGGCGTTGGGAATGAACTCCAGCGGATAAGCGGACCGGGCATTCTCCGTCAGTGAGCCATCATCGAAATCAGGTGAGCTGTCGTCATTGAGCACGACATTTTCCAGCACCGCTCCCGCGCGGATGGAGGCGGCATAAATTTCGGGTTCCGCTTCGCGTGAAAGATTGATGGTCTTGGCATAGCAGCCGCCTTCAAAATTGAAGATACCGTCGCAGGACCAGCCATGCTCGTCATCGCCCAGAAGCATGCGATTTGGGTCAGCGGACAGCGTGGTTTTGCCGGTGCCGGACAGCCCGAAGAAAACGGCTGAATTGCCTCCGCCCGCCGCTTCATTGGCGGAGCAGTGCATCGGCATGATGTCTTTTTCAGGAAGCATATAGTTCAAAAAGCCAAACACCGATTTCTTGGTTTCGCCCGCATAGGACGTGCCGCCAATGAGAACCAGTCTGCGTGTGAAATCACAGGCGATGACGGTTTCAGAATTCGTGCCATGGCGTTCGGGGTCGGCGCGGAAACTCGGCAGGTTCACAACCGTAAATTCGGGTGTAAAACCTTCCAGTTCGGATGCGTCAGGGAGGCGCAGTAAATAGCGGATAAAAAGCGCATGCCAGGCATATTCCAGAAATACTCTCGTTGGCAGCCGGTGATTTTCATCGGCGCCCGCGAAAAGCTCCTGCTGAAACAGCTCCTTACCATCGGCGTGGGTGAGGAAATCCTCCAGCAGGACCTCAAAATGATCTGGAGACATTGCCTGGTTATTATCCCACCAGACCGTATCTTCGGTGGTGGCGTCGCGGACAATAAATTTGTCCCCGGCCGCGCGGCCCGTATGCACTCCGGTCTTGACGCTGAGCGCTCCTTTGTCCGTAAGTTTGCCCTCACCGAGCTGAAGCGATTGCTCGATCAGCTCCCCGGCTGACGTGTTTTTATGAATTGTTCCCGGTTTTTCTATCGGGAACGAATGACCAGTTGCCTTGTCGGCTCCGGTATTCGTCATTGTGTCTACTCCCAAAACACAACCATGTAATGCCGCCCGCATGATGCAATGAGACAAAACCCCCTGCGACCCTCAAAAATCATCCGTTTTTGAGAAGCGCCGCACGCTATTGCACGCTATACGGACTTTCAAGAGGATCATTGGTCTATATCTGAGCGATTGAATCAACCCGTTTTGTAACAACCAGTGGCACACAAAAGGCATAATGGTTAACTTCGGGCTCTCCGGGTCAGCTCCGCGAGGGCTTTGCGTATTTCATGCGGTGTAGTGACGCGGTGTGGAAAATCGAGGCGCAGCCCGGTTTCTCCCCATACCAGATCGCACCCCAATGGGTCGCAGGACACAAAACGCCATTCGCCATTTTGAGCACCCAGTAATTTGGTGGCATAAAGCTGCACTGCATCCGCGTGGCCGGCATTCATATGCTCAACAATTTCGGCTTCCGCTTCGAGCAAAGCGGCGGCATCTGAAATATCTGTTGTCAGCTCCTGCGCCGTGAGGTCGTTGATCAGGCCAAATCCGCCAACGAAATGCGCGCCCTCCACCTTGAGGGCATAATAAGCAAAATCCTCAAAACCGGCGTAACTGGCCGCGGAGGGGTGCCGATTCAGAAATCTGACCTGTTTTTGCGGGTCATCCGTTGCTTCCAGTATCCCAGATACGCTGCCGCGCGCGCCTTCCAGCACTTCACCGCTGCCTCCTGTCTCATCGAACAGCAGGCTCGCACGCGGGTCATTAGCCAGGTTTTTTGTATGGTTCGCGAGGGTCGAGAGGAGCGTAACCGGCGCCCCGCAGGCATCTGTAGCTACAATAACCAAAGAGGCATATGGAGAACCTGTTTCATGGTCTATCGTTGCCAGCGAGGCCTTGAGCGCGCGCCGCATTATTGCGCGGGACCACGTGTCGGGTGAGGCGCTATTTGTGTGTGGAAGTGCTGTCATCTGTCGTGCGTTTGCCATAATGTTGCGTTGCGGTAACAATCTCGATCATAACGCGCTATATATCATGCCACAATTTGCCCAAGTTGCGACAATAGACCGCCACTAAGGGGAGCGTGGGGGGTAAGTCTACCGCTAGGAAGTATGTAAGGAACTATGCGATGCCTACAATTGCTCTGGTTGATGATGACCGGAATATCCTGACCTCATTGCGCATGGCGCTGGAGTCGGAAGGCTATAATACCCAGACCTATAATGATGGTTCTTCTGCCCTTGAGGGCCTGACCGGCAATCCGCCGGATCTTGCCATTCTGGACATCAAGATGCCACGCATGGACGGAATGGAGTTGCTGCGCCGGCTGCGCCAGATGACCGAGATGCCGGTCATTTTCCTGACCTCGAAGGACGAGGAAATTGATGAGCTTTTCGGCCTCAAGATGGGCGCCGACGATTATATTCGCAAACCGTTTTCACAGCGCCTTCTGGTGGAGCGCGTTAAGGTCGTGCTGCGCCGGGCGGCGCCGCGCGAAGCCGCATCGGCTGAAACCGACTCAGCAAATGTGCTTGAGCGCGGTAAGCTGAAGCTGGATTCCGAGCGCCATACCTGTGAATGGGACGAGAAACAGGTTACCCTGACAGTGACCGAGTTTCTCATTCTGCAGTCTCTGGCACAGAGGCCGGGCGTAGTGAAGAGCCGCGATGCCCTCATGGATGCGGCCTATGACGATCAGGTTTATGTCGATGACCGTACGATCGACAGCCACATCAAACGGCTTCGTAAAAAGTTCAAACAGGTCGATGACAATTTCGATGTGATCGAGACACTTTATGGAGTGGGTTACAGATTCAAAGAATCTTAGAGCCTGAACCCTATATGAGTATTCCTGGCGATGGCCGTTGAAACAAACCGGTCGGCAAGCTTCACGGGCATGAAGCGGTTTTTGCGCGGGCCGCTTGATATACTTGGCAGGCTCTCCCGAAGGCTTGAGTCCGGGTTTCCCTTTGCCAGCCTTACCCAGCGTATCGTCATACTGAACCTGTTAGGCTTCGCCATTCTGGTGACCGGTATCCTGTTTCTCAATCAGTTCCGCGCGGGACTGATCGATGCAAAGGTGCAGAGCCTGCTAACCCAGGGCGAAATCATCGCCAGCGCAATTGGCACTTCAGCGGCGATCGATACCAGCCGCGTGACGATGGATATTGAACCTTCCGGTGAGGGGGTGCATGCGGCAACAGCCCAGTCCGACCAGGGGCTCGGATCGCTGGAGTTTACGATCAATCCTGAACGCGCCGCGCCAGAGCTTCGTTCGCTTATCCGCCCGACCAAAACCAGGGCGCGTATTTATGACCGCTCCGGCGTTCTCATTCTGGACTCTGAGACACTTTATACCCGTGGCCAGATTCTGCGCTATGACCTGCCGCCGCCAAGCGGACAGAAGCCGGACATTTTTGCAAAATACTGGCGCCTTGCCGTGCATTGGCTCTGGCCTCAGGATTTACCTCAGTATGAAGAAACCTCCGGTACCGACGGCAAGCAGATCACCGAGGTCGCCACCGCCCTGACTGGTGTTTCGGTGCCAATCGTGCGGATTAACAAGCGCGGTGAGCTGATCGTATTGGTGGCGGTGCCTATTCAGCCCGTACGCGCCGTGCTGGGCGTATTGCTGTTGTCCACGCGCGGCGGCGACATTGACGGGATCGTGGCCAAAGAGCGTTGGGAAATTATCCGCATGGGGCTCTATGCGGCGGCGGTGACGATGCTGCTGTCTATTCTCATGGCGCATACCATTGCCGGTCCGATGCGCGATCTCTCCAACGCCGCCGAGCGGGTGCGGCGCCGGATCAAGGCGCGCGCGGAGATACCCGATTACTCGCACCGTTCTGATGAAATTGGGCATTTGTCGAGCGCTTTGCGCGACATGACGGCCGCGCTCTACCGGCGTATGGACGCCATTGAAAGTTTTGCAGCCGATGTGTCGCACGAGCTGAAAAACCCGCTGACATCTCTGCGCAGCGCCGCGGAGACGCTGCCGCGGGTCAGGACGGATGAGTCCCGTGAGCGCCTGATGGAGATCATCAGCGACGATGTGCAGCGCCTCGACCGGCTGATCAGCGATATCTCGAACGCATCGCGTCTCGATGCGGAGCTGACGCGCGAGGATGCCGAGCCAGTCGATATCGTGGATCTGTTAAACACGGTCGTTTCGGTTTTTGCGCAATCCGTTCGCGAGAAAGGCCCTAAGATTGTCGCCCATATTCCCGAACCAGGCTCCACAGGTCACAACCCCTTTATCGTTATCGGCCATGACATACGTCTTGGTCAGGTGATGACCAATCTTCTCGATAATGCGGTCTCATTCTCGCCCAAAAGAGGTACCGTCACTGTTTCAGCGCAGCGCATCGGCGGCGAGATCGAGATTGTTGTCGAAGATGAGGGGCC
>Ga0114923_10001685_pt1 | contig 15198 bp, 9 predicted proteins | sample SumtaG_FD_89578 | JGI IMG/M metagenome (GOLD analysis project Ga0114923, IMG submission 89578) | Deep subsurface microbial communities from Indian Ocean to uncover new lineages of life (NeLLi) - Sumatra_00157 metaG | ecosystem: Environmental > Aquatic > Marine > Oceanic > Sediment | place: near...
GCAGACCCGGCTTCACCCTCGTGGTCGTGGTGACGCTGGCCCTCGGGATCGGAGCGACCACCGCGATCTTCAGCGTCGTGGACGCGGTTCTTCTCCGACCTCTCCCCTACGAGAACCCCGACCGGCTCGTGCTGCTGTGGGGGGACGAGACCGGACAACGCACCGGCTCTTCCTGGGCTTCGTTTCCGGATTTTGTCGACTTCGAGGCGCAGGTGCGATCGTTCGAAGGTCTCGCGGCGTGGTCGAACGCCAACGCGACGCTCACCGGGCATGGAGGCGATCCGATTCGGATTCCGCTGAGGAGGGTGACGCACGACCTGTTTCCGCTTCTCGGCATCTCGCCGGCCTCGGGCCGCGGGTTCCTGCCCGAAGAGGATCGTGTCGGAGCCGAGCTGGTGATCCTCCTCAACCACGGGTTCTGGATCCGGAGCCTCGGTGGCGATCCGAATGCCCTGGGCGGCTCTGTAATTCTTGACGGCCGGCCGTACACGGTCGTCGGCATCATGCCCGAGGGCCTGAAATTCGGAGAGGCCGACATCTTCATACCGCTCTCACCCGAGCACGCCGAAGACAGCCGGGGAGCCCACAGGATCCTGCCCATCGCGCGGCTCCGCGAGGGCGTGTCGCTCGAGGAGGCGGACGTCGAGGTCCGCGCGGTTGCGGCCCGGCTCGAGGAGGCGCACCCTGACCAGAACTCGAACCGAAGCGCCTATCTCCAGCCGCTTCACGAGGCAGTCGTCGGGCAGGTAAGCACCACGCTGTGGGTCGTGTTCGGCCTGGTCGGCCTGGTGCTGCTGATCGCCTGCGCCAACGTGGCCAACCTTTTCGTCGCGCGTACCACGGAGCTCGGCCGGGACGTGGCGATCCGGCGTGCGCTCGGCGGCGGCCACCGCCACATCCTGCGACAGCTCGGAACGGAAAGTCTCGTTCTCGGAATCCTCGGGGGAACGGCGGGTGCGTTGCTGGCCCTCGGCGGCCTCGGCGTGCTCAAGGCCATGGCTCCAGCCGGAATTCCCCGTATCGCCGAAGTGGGCCTGGACGGCCAGGTGCTGGCCTTCGCCGGCGGCCTGACGCTTCTCACCGGCATGGCGTTTACCCTTCCACCGGCGCTTCAGGCCATGCGAGTGGACCTGCATCAAAGGCTGAAGCAGGGAGGCCGGACGGCCGCGGGTGCCCGGAGCCGAAGACTGCCGGAGATGGTGGTGGTGCTGGAGGTGGCGCTCGCCGTGGTCGCGGTCGTCGCCGCGGGTCTACTCCTCAACAGCTTTCTCAAGCTTCAGGAGGTCGAAGCGGGGTTCAGCGCCGACGACGTGCTCGTCGTCCCGCTGGCGTTGCCGGAAGGCCAGTATTGGACGCGAGCCGATCCCGAGGAGGACGGCAGCCGGGCGGTCGGTTTCTACCGCGAGGTCGAACAACGGATCGCATCAATCCCGGGCGTCACATCGGTCGCCGCGGCGTACATGCATCCGTTATCGGGCGGTTGGGAGTCCAGCTTCTGGCTCCCGGGCGTCCTCGAGGCGCCCGAGGGGCAACGCCCGGAGGCCAGGATCAGACCGGTCACTCCGGGTTACTTCGGCGCGGTGGGGATGCGACTGCTGCGCGGACGGGACTTCACGGAGCAGGACAGGCTCGGCACGCCCGGTGTGGTCATCGTGAACGAGTCGTTCGCGCGAACCTTCTTCTCCGACGGCGAGCCGATCGGTTACCGCGTCGCCAGAGGCGCCTGGTGGTCGGGCCAGCCGGATGAATTCGAGATCGTGGGCGTGGTTGGGGACGTGAAGATGGACGGGCTCGACGAAGACGTGCCGACCGCGCTCTACTTCCCGCACGCGCAGTTCCCCTTCTCGGACCTCAACGTGGTCGTGGCGACGTCCACGAACGCTTCGGCGCTGATCCCGGCCATCCGTCAGGAGATCTGGGAGGTCGACCCGAAGCTCCCGGTCGAGAACGTACGCACGCTGGGCGAGATTCGGACCCTCTCCGTTGCCGCCGAGCGATTCCGGACCGGTCTGGTGGCGCTCTTCGCCGCCGTCGCGCTCCTGCTTTCGGCGATCGGCATCTACGGGGTGATCTCGTACTCGGTGGCTCGGCGCGCCAGGGAGATGGGGCTGCGGATGTCCCTCGGCGCCCAGGTCCTGGACGTTCTGTGGCTGGTCGTGCGGCAGGGCATGACGGTCACGGGAATCGGTCTGGCCGTGGGCGTCGGCGTGGCCCTTCTGGTCACCGACCTCCTGTCGAGTCTCCTCTTCGGGGTGAGCCCTACCGATCCGGCCACGTTCCTCGTCGTCTCCGGACTGTTCGTCGCGGTCGCGCTGCTCGCCTGCCTGGTGCCGGCCCTCCGTGCCACGCGGGTGGACCCGGTCGTGGCGCTGCGGGCGGAGTGACATGCCGGATCCGGGCCGAAATCAACGCTGGGCAAGGGAGAGTGATGGGAAATGGATGAGCTGACCCACGACCTCAGGTACGCGCTCCGTCAGATCGCTCGGCGACCCGGCTTCTCGCTGCTCGCGATCTTCGTCGTCGCGTTGGGAATCGGCGCGGCCACCACGATCTTCAGCGTTCTGGACACCCTCGTGATCCGGTCTCTCCCCTACGAGGACTCCGACCGGATCGTCACGATCTGGGAGAGCAACGGCGAGACGGGCGTCGAGCGGGATGACGTGGCCCCGGCCAACTTCTTGGACTGGCGCCAACAGGCCGAGTCGTTCGAGCACCTCGCGGCGCTCGACCCTAACAGCCTCGACTTCACCGGCGGGGAGCGGCCCGAGGTGATCTTCGCCGCCAACGTCAGCGAGGGCTTCTTCGACGCGCTCGGAACGACGCTCCTCCACGGCCGGACCTTCCTGCCTGAGGAGTTCGAGCCGGGGAGCGCCCGGGTCGTCATCCTGAGCGAGGGCCTCTGGCAGAGGCGCTTCGGGGGCGACACCGACCTCGTAGGCGGCACGCTGCAGTTCGACGGCGAACCGTACACTGTCGTGGGCATCCTCCCGCGCAGCTTCGATCCCTACCTCCATCCCTCGGTGCGGGACAGGGAGGCCTGGATCCCGCTGGACGGCGAGGAATGGCACGCGCAGACGCGCGGGAGCCGGTGGTGGAACGTGGTGGCCAAGCTGAAGCCGGGCGTCAGTCTGGCCGCGGCGCAGGCCGAGATGGACGCCATATCGAGTCGGTTGGCGGAGGACTACCCGGCCACGAACGCCTCCATACGCGCCAACATCGTTCCCCTGCGGGACCATCTGGTGGGGAACGCGAAGACGGCCCTGCTGGTGCTTCAGGCAGCGGTCGGGTTTCTGCTGCTCATCTCCTGCGCCAACGTCGTCGGCCTCTTCCTCGCGCGGGGCACGGAGCGCGAGAGCGAGTTCGCGGTCCGCGCCGCTCTCGGAGCGGGCCGGGCGCGACTGGCGCGGCAGCTGTTCACCGAGGCCGGTCTCGTCGCGATTCTCGGAGCGGCCCTCGGGATCGCCTTCGCCTACTGGAGCGTCGAGCTCATCGCGACCTTGGGGCCCGGCGATGTACCTCGTTTGGATGAGGTTCGCGTCGACGGCCGCGTGCTGACCTTCGCCATCGTGCTGTCGGGAATCACGGCCTTGCTCGCCGGAGCCGTTCCGTCGCTCCACTTCTCCCGGCCCGACCTGCGCAGCTCCATGACGGAGGGCCGCACGACCACGGCGGGATCGGCTCGCCAGCGCGTCCGCAGCGGTCTGGTCGTGGCCGAGGTGGCCATGTCGCTCGTGCTGGTCGTCGGCGCCGGTCTCCTGACGCGCAGCTTCGTGTCTCTGCTCAGCGTCGACCCCGGGTTCGAGAAGGATCGCATCGCCGTCGTCCAGATCTTCCGGTACGCGGAGGGCGAGCTCCCGGAGGAGCGGGTTCTGTTCTTCAGCCAGGCCCTGGAGGGCATGAGGGCGCTTCCCGGCGTGCGCTCCGCCGCCGCCATCTCTGCCGTCCCGTTTATCGAGGCGAACATCTCCATCCAGCAGCCTTTCCATGTCGAAGGACGAGCGCAGCCCCGGCCGGAGGACACACCGAACGCCTTCCTCGCGATCGCCGCGCCGGACTACTTCCGCACGATGGGGATCCCGCTGCTCGAGGGCCGCGGGATCGAGCGCACGGACGCCGGGGATGCACCCAGGGTCGCCGTGATCACGGAGTCCCTCGCGCGGCGGCATTGGCCCGGTGAGAGCCCTCTGCGCCACCTGATCCGGATCGGCGAGGAAGACGGCTGGCATGAAGAGGAGAGCGGCGAGCCGATCGTGTGGGAGATCGTCGGCGTCGTCGGGCATGTCAGGCACGACGGCCTCGACCGGGATCCGCGACCCGAGGTCTTCATCCCCCTCGACCAGTATAGCATGGGGTCGATGTCCTTCGTCGCGAGCACGGACGGTGACCCGGCCGCGCTGCTGGATGCGATGCAGGAGGAGGTATGGGCGCTGGATCCGATGCAGACTGTGTACCGCGCAGCGACCCTCGACGAGCTCATCTCAAAGTCGGTAGCGGCCCGCCGGTTCAACCTGTGGCTTCTGGTCACCTTCGCGGTGCTTGCGCTCGTCCTTGCCGCCGTCGGCATCTACGGGGTGGTGAGCTACTCGACCCGGGCCCGCACACACGAGTTCGGAATCCGGATGGCGCTGGGAGCCGACCAGAGCGAGGTGCTCCGCGAGGCCATGGGACGCGGCCTTCGCCTCACCGTTCTCGGGGTGGGGCTCGGGCTGGCTGGATCGCTAGGTCTGACGCGGCTGCTCCAAGGACTGCTATTCGGCGTGAGCGCGAGGGACCCGATCACGTTTCTCGTCGTCGGCGTCTTGCTGGTGGCGGTTGCCCTGGCGGCGACCTATCTGCCGGCCCGTCGGGCCACGCTCGTCGACCCCGCGGTCGCGCTGCGGGTCGAATGACCTTCGCGGAGCCTCACACCGGAGACTCCAGGGAATAGGGCAGGAGGGGAGATGGATTCGTTGCTTCAGGACATGCGTTACGCGCTGCGCGCTCTGCTCAGGAACCCTGGATTCGCGGCCGTAGCCGTCGTGACGATCGCGCTCGGGATCGGAGTCAACACCGCGATCTTCAGCGTGGTGAACGCAGTCGTGCTACAGCCGCTTCCGTTCCCCGAGCCCGACCGGCTGGTCACCGTGTGGGAGGACCTCGAGCGCCGCGGAGGTCCGCAGCAGGAGTGGACCGGGCGCTCCACCTTCGCCGACTGGCGTGAGTACAACGGGACCTTCGAGGGCATGGCGGCGGTGACCGGTTGGGCGCCAAACCTGACGGGCGCGGACCGCCCCGAGCGTCTGAACGGGGCTCTCGTGTCGCCGCGCTATTTCTCCGTGCTGGGGGTCGAGCCGGCCGCCGGACGAGGCTTCCTCGCTGAAGAGGAGGCGCCGGGCAACGCCCAGGTCGTCGTCCTGAGCCACGAGCTGTGGCAGCGGCGGTTCGGCGGCGATCCGGACGTTCTGGGCAGCTCGCTCAAGCTGAGCGGAGAGTCCCGCACCGTCGTCGGGATCCTGCCGCCTGGCTTTCGGGGCCCGATCGTGAGCGGCGCCGAGCTCTGGTCCCCGCTTCCGATCGATCCCGCCATGGATGACCGCGGGAACTACTACCTCCGGGTGATCGGCCGTCTGGCCTCCGCGGCGTCCATCGATGCCGCCGCCGCCGACATGGATCGGGTCGCGGCGGGAATCGCGGAGGCGAACCCGATCGACTATCGGGACGTCGGCGTCGTCCTCGTGCCGCTGCGCGAGACGGTGGCGGGATCCGTCCGCACGCCGCTGCTCGTGCTCCTCGGAGCGGTCGGCCTCATCCTCCTCATCGCCTGCGCCAACGTCGCGAACCTGCTCCTGGCCCGCGCCTCGGTGCGCGAGCGCGAGCTGGCGGTTCGAGGCGCCCTTGGAGCCGGGCCCCTCCGCCTGGCCCGCCAGCTCCTCACCGAGAGCGTCGTGCTCGCCCTCGCGGGCGGCCTTCTGGGCGTCCTCCTCGGCGTATGGGGAACGGCGCTGCTGGTGCGCTTCGCCCCGGCGGGTCTCCCCAGGGCCTCCGAGATCGGTCTCCACCCCGACGTCCTGATCTTCGCGCTGGGAGCTTCGGTGCTGACCGGCCTCCTGTTCGGCATGGCGCCGGCGCTCAGCCTCCCTCGCGGGAGGTTCGGCAGCGCGCTGCGGGAGGGGGGAAGGGGCTCATCCTCGGCAGCGGGCAGCCGCCTGCGCAGCGGGCTCGTCGTCGTGCAGCTCGCGCTCGGCATGTCCGTGCTGAGCGCGGCGGGGCTGCTGCTTCGGAGCTTCGCCGAGCTGCGCGGGGTCGACCCGGGGTTCCGGGTGGAGAATACGCTCAGCGGCCGACTCATTTTCCCCTCCGCCCGCTACGAGGAGGCCGGTGAGGTCGCGGCGATCGTCGAGCAGCTGGAGGAGAGTCTCGGAGCCGTCCCGGGCGTGGCTTCGGTCGGTGCCGTGACCGTTCTCCCGCTCAGCGGGCTCGTGACCGACATCAGCTTCGGCATCGAGGCACGCATGCCCGAGCCGGGCGACGAGCCGGCGGCGGACGCGCGACGGGCGACCCCCGGCTTTTTCGAGACCATGGGAGTTCCGCTGCTGGAGGGCCGCGTGTTCGAGGCGGGGGATCGGGCGGACGCTCTGCCGGTGGTGATCATCAGCGAGTCGCTGGCCGAGAAGCACTTCCGAGGCGAGAGCCCGATCGGAGCGCGCATCAAGGTCGGGGGAGTGCGGAATCCCGAGGCGCCGTGGTGGACGATCGTCGGGGTGGTGGGAAGCGTCCGCTCCCGGGCCCTCGACCGGATTCCGGAGCCCGAGATCTACCTGCCCGTGGCACAGCGTCCTCCGCGCGGACTCTCCTTCGTGGTTCGGGCGGAGGGAGACCCGGCCGCCCTCGTGCCGGGCTTCCGTGAAGCGATCTGGTCCGTGGACGCGGACATGCCGGTCTCTCAGCTCGCGACGCTCGAGGATACCTTCGCCGCGAGCCTTGCGCCGCAGCGCTTCCTCGCCTGGCTGCTAGGCACCTTCGCCGCGCTGGCGCTGCTGCTCGGCAGCGTGGGCATCTACAGCGTGATGGCGTACATGGTCAGCCGGCGGACCCGGGAGATCGGCATCAGAATGGCGCTCGGCGCCAGGCCGGCAGACGTCATGCGGGCGACGATGAGGCGCGGCCTGGCGCTGACGGCGGCAGGTCTGGCCCTGGGCCTGGCCGGCGCGCTAGCGGCGAGCCGGGCGCTCACGAGCCTCCTGTTCGAGATCAGCCCGACCGATCCGGTGACGCTTGGGGTCGTTGCGACGTTGCTGGCGGGTGCCGCACTCTTCGCGTGCTACTGGCCGGCCCGGCGCGCCACGCGGGTGGACCCGATGGTCACCCTGCGTTACGAATGAGCTGAGCTCGTCACAGGGTTGGGGACGCGACAACAGGATCGGCCATGATCGACCTCCGGAACGTCGAGAAGTCCTACCCCTTTCAGGGAGGGCGCACCTGGGTGCTGCGCCGCATCAACCTCGAGATCCGGGAGAGGGATTTCGTCACGATCATGGGGCCGTCCGGTGCGGGCAAGTCCACCCTGCTGGGCATCCTCGGGATGCTGGACGGCGAGTTCGACGGCGAATACCGCTTCATCGGTGAGCTCGTGAACCGTCTCAAGCTGAAGCACCGAAACGAGCTGAACAAGGAGTACATCGGGTTCGTGTTTCAGCAATACCATCTGCTGGATGACCTCACCGTGTACGAGAACCTGGAGGTGCCGCTCTCGTACCGGAGGGTCAAGCGATCCGAGCGTCAGGCACGGGTCGCCGACGTCCTGGACCGCTTCAACATCGTGGCGAAGAAGGACCTCTTCCCCTCCCAGCTCTCGGGCGGGCAGCAGCAGCAGGTGGCCGTCGCGCGGGCGGTGATCGCCAAACCGCGGCTCATCCTCGCGGATGAGCCGACCGGCAGCCTGCACTCGTCTCAGGGAGAGCAGATCATGCGACTGCTCGCCGAGCTGAACGAGGGTGGGACGACGATCGTGCAGGTGACGCACGACACGAAGGTCGCCGACTACGGAAGCCGGATCGTGAACCTGGAGGACGGCTGGATCGTGGACGGCGACTGAGCGCCACCTCGGTCCCACGTTATCTTGAACCGTGCCTTCGACGAAGCTGTCCGACAGCCCCGAACGCGAGGTCCACCGGACCGAGTGTATCCTCATCGCGGACGATCAGGTGGATGTCCTGCGCGCGCTCTCGCTTCTGCTTGGAAACGAGGGGTACGAGGCCGAGAGCGCGACGACGCCGGCGGGCATCTTGAGCGCTCTGGATTCTGGCGACTTCGATGCGGTCCTCATGGACCTCAACTACGCGCGGGACACGACCTCCGGCCGCGAGGGCCTGGAGCTTCTGCCTCGAATCAAGGCCCTCGATCCCACTCTTCCCGTGATCGTCATGACCGCCTGGGGCTCGATCGAGGGCGCGGTGCAGGCGGTTCGGGACGGCGCAGGGGACTACATCGAGAAGCCGTGGGACAACGCACGGCTCCTGAACACGCTGCGCACGCAGATGGAGCTTGGGAGAGCACTTCGCCGCGCACGTCGCCTCGAGCTGGAGAACCGCCGCCTCCGGGAGGGAGACCTCCCGGAGTTCATCGCGAAATCTCGCGCCATGCAGCCGGTGCTTCGGCTCATCGACCGGCTAGGTCCGTCTGGCGTGAGCGTGCTCATCACCGGCGAGCCGGGAAGCGGCAAGGAGGTCGTCGCCCAGTGGCTCCACGCCAAATCGGACCGGGAAGCTCGAGCGCTGGTGACGGTGAACGCCGGCGGCCTCTCGGAGACGCTGTTCGAGAGCGAGATGTTCGGGCACGTGAGGGGGGCGTTCACCGACGCGAAGACGGATCGAGTCGGCTACTTCGAGCTCGCCGACGGCGGCACGCTCTTCCTGGATGAGATCGGCAACCTCTCGCACGGGCAGCAGGCGAAGCTCCTGCGCGTCCTGGAGACGGGTGAGTTCCAGCGGGTGGGCTCGTCGCAGACCCGCCGTGCGGACGTTCGGATCCTCGCGGCCACGAACGCGGACTTGAGCGCGCTCGTCTCCGAGGGGGGGTTCCGGGAAGACCTCCTGTACCGACTGAACTCCGTTGAGATTCCCCTCCCACCGCTTCGTGACCGGCGCGACGACGTCCCCCTGCTGGCGGCCCACTTCCTCCACTTGCAGACCCGGCGCTCGGGGCGAGAGCTCGAGTTCTCGCCCGACGCCATGCGGGCGATGCTTGCACACCCGTGGCCGGGCAACGTGCGCGAGCTCCGCCATGCCGTGGAGCGGGCGGTCCTGATGGCCGACGAGGCCCGGGTGGACGTCGAGCACCTGGGTCTGGGACGCGCTCACACGGGCGCGGGCGCCGGCCGCCTGGAGGATCTCAGCCTGGAGGAGGCGGAGCGGATCCTGATCCAGAAAGCCCTCCAGCGACAGGGCGGAAACGTGAGCAGGGCAGCCGAAGCGCTCGGTCTCAGCCGGAGCGCGCTCTATCGGCGGCTGGAGCGCCACGGAATCGAGCCTTAGGCGATGGCCCTCGTTCCATGAATCGGCGGAAACTGGCGTACGAGCGCCTCGTCCCCCTGCTCGCGCTTGTCGGCGCCGTGCCGGCCATCCTCGTGGCACTGGCGCTCCTCTGGACCGGGGAGCACGAGGTGCGGACCCGCTGGACGCTCACCTTCATCGTGCTGGGCGGCTGGCTGGGCTTCGCGATTGCCCTGCGCGAGCGCCTCATCCGGCCCCTTCACACAGTATCGAACCTCCTGGCTGCGCTTCAGGAAGGGGACTACTCCATGCGGGCGCACCTTGGGGGTCCGGAGAACTCGCTCGGCCTGGTGGCGCACGAGATCAACGCGCTCGGCACCACCCTGCGGGAGCAGCGGCTGGAGGTTCTGGAGGCGACGGCCCTCCTGCGCCGCGTGATGCAGGAGATCGGCGTGGCGGTCTTCGCCTTCGACAGCGTCGACCGCCTGGTGTTTGCCAACCATGCCGGCGTGCGGCTGCTCGCGCGATCCGAGGAGAGCATGCGGGGCCGGAGGGCGAGTTCGATCGGTCTCGGCGACCTGCTCGACGGAGAATCGCCCAGGGTCGCCGACCTGTCCTTCCCATCCGCGGCGAGCCGGTGGGAGGTGCGGGTCAGCGACTTCCGCCAGGACGGGAAGCCGCATCGCCTCCTTGTTCTCTCCGATCTGAGCCGGGTGCTGCGCGAAGAGGAGCGCAAGGCGTGGCAGCGGCTCGTCCGGGTGCTCGGCCACGAGATCAACAACTCGCTCGCACCGATCCGTTCGATCGCTCAGAGCCTCTCCTCGGCATTGGACGCCGAGGAAGCCCTGCCGGGTGGCTCGAGCAACGACCTGCGCCAGGGCCTCGACGTGATCTCGGGGCGGTCGGAGGCGTTGGCTCGCTTCCTTTCGTCCTACGCCCGGCTCGCCCGGCTGCCCCGGCCGAGGCTGGAATCCGTCGATGTCGGCGAGTGGATTCGGAGAGTCGTCGAGCTGGAGACGCGAATGCCGATCGAGATCCGGCCCGGATCAGCGATCCGGATTCAGGCCGACGGGGACCAGCTGGATCAGTTGCTCATCAATCTCGTGGACAACGCGGTCGATGCGGCGAGCGAGACCGAGGGGTCCGTTCGGGTCGGCTGGTCCTCCGGCCCGACGCACCTGGAGCTGTGGGTGGAGGACGACGGACCGGGTCTGCCCGACAGCGGCAACCTGTTCGTGCCATTCTTCACCACGAAGCCCGAAGGATCCGGCATCGGGCTCGCCCTCAGCCGCCAGATCGCCGAGGCGCACCACGGCACGCTCACGTTGGCCGACCGAAACGGCGAGGGCGGCTGCATAGCGAAGCTTCGCCTTCCGACGACCATGACCGCCGGGCGCGGGACGGAGGAGGAACCGCCGGTTCGTCATCCGCCGCCGCTGTAGCGCGGTTCGTTCGCTTCACCGCTATCGCCCCGCCGGCGAACCCTAGTGGAATCCGAGGCCGAGCGTGATGAGAAAGGTCGTCAACGTGCCGCCGTCGAAGACCTGGACCATGAAGTCGAAGTTGGGGGTCACGTAGAAGTTGTCGGCCAACCTCAGGTCGTAGCCCGTCCCGAACATCAAGCCGAGTCCCGTGCTTCCGCGGTCGGTAGCGGCCAGCCCGAAGGAGCCCCTGAAGAAGAGGTCGTGGCCGGGCTTCCCGGTTGTCTCGTAGAACGGGTAGATGAGCCCGGTGGCCGCGATGTTCGTGGTGGAGGCCCCATCGCGGAACCAGGTGACGACCTCGCCGCCGAACAGCGCCTTCTTGTCCGGCGTACCGCCCATGCGGACGTAGAACACGCCGCCGGACGAACCCTCGAGCCAACCGGCGCCACCGCCCACGTTGAACCAAAAGCCCTTGTGGGTGTCGGGGCGCCGCTGAGCCAGGACCGGATTCGCGCTCAGGAGAACGAGCGCCACAACCGCGGCTGATCGTTTCCACCACATCAAGCCCCTCCCTTAAGCAGCTGCGTTGGCCCGAGAACCACGTGGAGAAACAGGCCTCACTGGAATGACTTCGGCATGCGCCCGCCGGTCACGGCTCGCCTCGCGATCGCAGCAGCGCTCGCTCCACCCCGGACGAGCCCCTCCCTTCACGGGCCGATCTTCGCGAACTCCCGGTCCAGGTAGGACAGGCCCAACACCTCTCCGTCCTCAACGCGGAACTGGATGACCTCGCCACGGCCCCGGAGCTCGATCCGGAACATGTCGCGCTCCGCGTCAAACACTTCGACCGGTCCCCGCAGCAGTCCGATGCGGACCTCGAGACCGTCGTCGCCCTCGCGCCACTCCATGGTTCCGAGTTCTTCGCTCTCGTAGGTGCCGACGTAGCTGGGGAGCGGAAGCCGAGTCGATTGCGGTCGTGCCGCCCGGCGCGCCAGATCCTCGGCGAGAGCATCGCGGGCCTGCGCGGCCGAACCGCGCGAGTCGGTAACGAACTGCGCCCACTTCTCATCGGTCCCGGGCTTGCCGAGGAGGTGATCGTAGATTCGGATCGCCACGAGATCCGCGAGCCGCCCGCCCAGCGGCAGATTATTGACGAGAACGGCGATCCCGATGTCGTGCTGAGGCATGAAGGACACGTGGGGTCGATAGCCCGGATACGAGCCGAAGCGATGCACGAGAGTGTCCTGCTCGTACGTACCAATGTCCCATCCGAGTCCCCATCCGTGGCGGTGGAAGAAGCCGAATTCCCGGTCCTGGTCGACCTGGCGTCGCTGCGTCTCGCGAACGACCTCAGCGGCGAAGATGGTGCGATCGTTCAGCCGTCCCTCGTTGACCTGCACCTCGAGCCAGCGCGCGAGGTCGAGCACCGATGTCACCAGCCCTCCGGCCGCGTGCATGTTCTCATCCGCCTTCGAGAGCCGGATCCGTCTGAAGCCATCCGGCGTAGGGTAGTGGGGCATCGCCAGGCGGAGCGTGTCGATCCGTGACATGAGGGACGAGGTGCTCGCCATGCCGAGGGGCTGGAGGATCTCTTCGTCCACCACCACCTTCCATGTCTCTCCCGTCGCCCGCTCGAGCACGATTCCCGCGATGTTGTAGCCCAGGTTCCCGTAGCGGAACGCACGACCGGCTTCGGAGGGCCCATACTCTTCGAGAAGCCGGATGAGCTGTTCTTCGGTGAACTCTCCCGTGTACGCGGTGCGGAAAACGACCGGACCCCCGTCTTCGATGCCGTGCGTATGCGTGAGAAGGTCGCGGACCGTGATCTCGTCGGCCGACAGGGGCGGTTGGAGTTCCAGCTCGGCGACGTAGCGGCTGATCGGCGCATCCAGATCCAGCAGCTCGCGGTGGTCCAGAAGCGCGGCGGCCAGCGCCGTGAACGCCTTGGTCGTCGAGGCGATGTAGAAGAGCGTCCCGGGCGTGACGAGCCGCCCCGTCTCCATGTCTGCGTATCCGAACCCCCGGGCGTACGCCAGCTCGTCGCCGGTCACCACGGCTACTGCCAGACCCGGCGAGAGATCGAGAGAGAAGAGCTGCTCGACCAGAGGGTCCAGCTCGGGCGCCAGCCGTCCGCCTGCCGCCAGCTCGTCTCCGTCATCGCCGGCCCTCTGGCAGGCGGCCGTCGACCCGAGGGCGAGCAGGCCGAGAGCGACCGAGGCCAATCGCCGGCGCGTCTGTTCTCGCTTCATGGTGTCACCTCCGACCCGGAAGATATGTGGTGCGGGGCGTAGCCGTTGAGCGGGAGATCCGGCTACGTTGAGGTTTGGGCATTCTTCCGCCCGCCCGTGCCACCGGCCGGCGAATAGCGTTGGGGGAGGACTGAACTTGGAGTCGATGCCGAGTACGCGGAAGGACGAATTCTCGCTTCCGTCGGACTACCATTACCTGAACTGCGCCTACATGTCTCCGCTCTCCAGGCGTGTGCAGGCGGCGGGGGAAGCCGGGATTCGGCGGGTGGCCGTGCCGGCGAACATCCAGACCGAGGATTTCTTTTCGGGCTGCGATCGTGTGCGCGAGCTCTTTGCCCGCCTCGTTAACGCGCCGAACCCTCAGCGCATCGCGATCATCCCCTCGGCCTCCTACGGCCTTTCGGCGGTGGCTCGAAACACCGCGGTGGAACGGGGTCAGAACGTCGTCACGGTTCACCATCAGTTTCCGTCGAACGTTCATGTCTGGCGCCGGAAGTGCGAGACCGTCGGGGCCGAGTTCAGAGCCGTTCGCCCTCCCGTCGACGGACCCGACTGCGCGAGGGTGTGGAACGACGCGATTCTGGAGGCGATCGACGGGGACACGGCGGTCGTGACCCAGGGCGTCGTGCATTGGACGGATGGGACTCCGTTCGACGTGGAGGTCATCGCGGCCCGCGCGCGAGACGTGGGGGCTGCCTTCATCCTGGACGCCACACAGGCCGTGGGCGCCATGCCGTTCGATCTGCAGCGTGTCCAGCCCGATGCGCTGATCTGCGCGGCATACAAGTGGCTGACCGGGCCATACTCCATCGGCGCGGCATACTTCGGTTCCCGGTACGACGACGGCTCGCCCCTCGAGGAGACGTGGCTGGGCAGGGTCGGCAGCGAGGATTTTGCCGGTCTCATCGAGCAGAGCGAGCTGTACCGCCCGGGCGCTCTCCGATACGACATGGGCGAGGCGCCGAACTTCATCCTGCTCCCGATGTTCATCGAGGCCCTCGAGCAGCTGCTCGAGTGGGGTGTGGACAACATCCAGAGGTACTGCCGTGGGCTGACCCGAGAGTTGATTGAGGAGCTCGTCGGCGAGCAGCATCCCGGCGGGCCGGAGCCGGTCGGACATCTGTTCGGGCTTCACGTTCCAGAAGACGTCGACCCGGAGACGCTGCAGGCGCGGCTCTGCGCCCAGAAGGTGTTCGTCTCCGTCCGCGGGAACGCGATTCGGGTGGCGCCCCACATCTACAACGATGCGGCGGACATCGAGGCGCTCCGGGCCGTGCTCGCGGAGTCCGGGATGCTCACGCCGGCAGCTTGAGGAGGGGATGAACGCCACGGCGAGCCTGGATCTGAACACGCTGGCCAATCTGGCCGAGATCCTCGGCGTGCTCATCGTCATCGGCGGGGTAGTCTTCGCCGTCGTCCAGATCCGTGAGTTCCAGCGGCAGCGTAGGGAGACGGCGGCGATCGAGCTCGCCCGCTCCTTCACGGACCCCCAGTTCGCGCGGGCGGTCCTGCTGGTGGTCTCGCTTCCTCCGGGTTGCTCCGCGAAAGAGCTCCGGCGCTCGCCCGAGCACGAGGAGGCGGCGATGCTCGTCAGCCTCACGCTCGAGTCCGTCGCGATCATGGCTTACCACCGGATCGTGCCAATCGGGACGGTGTGGGAGCTCATGGGTGGTGTCACCCAGACCTGCTGGGATCGGATGCGGGAGTGGGTGCACGCCGTCCGTCGCGAGCAGGGTAACGAGAAATTCGACGAATGGCTCGAGTGGCTCTCGGACCAGATGAAGCGGCTCGGCGACGAGAGTGGGGGAAAACCCGCCTACCTCGTCTACGAGGGCTGGCGGCCGTGATGGCGCTTCGCGGATAGCCCGTCCGGCATGAAACCCTCCGTTCACGGCATTCACCACGTCACGGTCATAAGCGGTCACCCGCAGCAGAACCTGGATTTCTACGCCGGCGTTCTCGGCCTGCGGCTCGTGAAGAGGACCGTGAACCAGGACGTTCCGGACACTTATCACCTCTTCTATGCCGATGGCGTCGGGACGCCCGGAACCGACC
>Ga0114923_10001686_pt1 | contig 15191 bp, 17 predicted proteins | sample SumtaG_FD_89578 | JGI IMG/M metagenome (GOLD analysis project Ga0114923, IMG submission 89578) | Deep subsurface microbial communities from Indian Ocean to uncover new lineages of life (NeLLi) - Sumatra_00157 metaG | ecosystem: Environmental > Aquatic > Marine > Oceanic > Sediment | place: near...
CAATTGGACGACGCATGTTGTTTCGACTCAAGTCCGCTGAGTACCTATCGACTTTTGCAGGAGAAGTTTCATTCCGTAACCGGCGGTCCTTGGTGGTTGGGATACACAGATCAATCGGTCGATGATCTGATCAACCGGGCCAAGGCGACTGTCGATGTGAAGACGCGGGGAGACTTCTATCGGAGCGCTTATGCTAAGATATCCAGTAGCGCTCCTTGGATCTTTCTCTATAACCCCACGCTGATGTGGGGAATCGGACCGAACGCAGACGGATGGACTCCACAGATCGATGGATTGATCAGGATCGTGTGATCTGCTGGGAAGACCTGTGAGAGTACCTGATGTCCGAGGGAAAGGGATCGATGGACCTTCGGGCGGCTTGATGGCGGGAAGACGCAGTCAAAGCGTGCAACGTAAGTGTGGGATGAGGCTTTGACGTGTGAGGTGTTCAAGAGAGTGCGCAGAAGCCGAACGGAAAATTGATGGGAATAGCGGTTGTGGCGGCATTGATGGAACAACAGTAGTCGAGTCGGGTTTGCCTAGGGGGACTGTTATCGCCGTCTGATCAAAGGGGGTATCGATGAGAGATTGCGTGGTTCGATGTGGACGAGTGGTCACGCCGGAAGGTGTGAGAATTGCCGATATCGCGATCGACGATGGCAGGATCAGCGCGGTCGGCCGGGATCTCGATCTCCAGTCCGACCGGACGATTGATGCAACGGGGCTTCTGGTGTTCCCGGGGATTATCGACGCGCACACACATCCGGTGTATTTGGACGATCTGGTCAGTCTCCCGGTGACCGCAGCCTATGGCGGCGTGACAACAGTGATCCATTTCGCCTACGCCAAACCTGGGGACGGGCTCATGGATACGATCCACCATTTTCAGGAGGAAGGTGAGGCGGGATCGGTGCTGGATTTTGCACTTCATGGCGGGCTCTTCGACCCAGCCAATCAATCGTACGAAATACCTCAAGCCATAGAAGCAGGCGTCACATCGCACAAGATGTTCATGACCTATGCCAAGCTTGGTTGGATGACGGATGACTATCAACTCATGAGGACCATGGACATTCTCGGCAGAGCCGGTGGAATGGCCATGGTTCATGCGGAAAACGGCCTGGCTACTGATTATCTGCAGGACAAGACCAACGAAGCCGGCGAAGATCCGAAGGATGTATTCGTATCAACACGTCCATCGATCCTGGAGGCCGAGGCTCTGCACCGTGCCATTGCGATGGCACAGGTTGGAGGATGCCCGCTCTACATCCCGCATATGACGGCGCAACTAGGCATTCTTGAAGTTGCTCGCGCCAAGGCGCTTGGATATCGAGTGTATGCAGAAACATGCCCTCAGTATTTGACGCTGACGGAGCAGGCACTTCTCGATCAAGGGCCTTTGGTGAAAATCGGCCCGCCACTACGAGCAGAGAGCGATCGTGTAGCTCTCTGGCAAGCACTTGCCGATGGAACTATCGACACGATTGCCAGCGATCACGCCGCCAAAGCCAAGGTTCGGGACGACGATTTCTTTACTGCTCCCTACGGAACTCCACAAGTAGAAACCATGCTGCCCCTCGCCTACCATGAAGGAGTGAACGGTGGATGGATCTCTTCGGTTCGGTTGGCTCAAGTCATGTGTGAGAATCCGGCGCGAATCTTCGGGCTGTATCCTCAGAAGGGTACCATTCAACCCGGCAGTGATGCGGATTTGGTGTTGTTCGATCCGTCCATCGAAGCGCGGATTGCGAATGAAACGCAACACTCCAATGCAACCTACACTGCTTACGAGGGAATGACGGTTTTGGGAGCACCGATCCTATCCATGCAGCGAGGAGAAATCCTGCTTGAGAAAGGTGGGATCCGAGCCCGTTCAGGACGGGGCCGATTTCTGAAAACGAACAGTGGGCACGCGACGATTGCAGAACTTCAATTACCACATTAGGTGGGACAGAGTACTGAAGGAGGAATGAGAATGCCGCAGTTGGCAAGCAAAGATGTGCTTAGGGCTGACCAGTTCTCGAAGGACGAAATCGAGGTCATCATGAATCTGGCGCATGAATACGAAGGTGCGCTCACGGATGGACGCACATTGAACGTCATGGAGGGTCAGGTTCTTTGCACCCTGTTTTACGAACCCAGTACGCGGACGCGCCTTTCGTTCGAGGCGGCGATGCTGCGCCTCGGTGGACAAGTCATTAGTGTGGCGGAGGCGAAATCGAGCTCCGCGTCAAAGGGCGAATCTCTCTGCGATACGATCAAGACGGTTGAGGCATACGCTGACGTTATTGTTCTTCGACATCCCCAGATTGGAGCGGCGAAGGAAGCGGCGGAAGCAACCTCAAAGCCCGTGCTGAATGCGGGTGACGGAGCCGGCCAGCATCCTACCCAGTCGCTTCTTGACCTGTACACGATCCAGAAAGAGAAAGAGGCTGTCGATGGGCTGACCGTCACCCTAGCGGGCGATCTCAAGAATGGGCGAACCGTTCACTCCCTCGCTCTGCTGCTCGCGAACTACGACGTTCGCTTCCTTTTCGTATCCCCGGGTGCGCTGAGCATGCCAGCAAAGATCGTCGATAGACTCCGGGAGGCCGGGATCTCGGTAAAGATGGCGGAGGACCTTGCGGGTGCGCTCCGTGAGAGTGACGTGTTGTACATGACGCGCATTCAGAAGGAGCGATTCGATGACCCGAGCGAGTATGATCGGCTGAAAGACAGCTTCATCCTAACGCGCAAGCATATCGAAGACGCGAGGAACGGCGTCGTCGTGATGCATCCACTGCCGCGAGTGAATGAGATTGCCGAAGACATGGACGATTACAGCGGAGCAGCGTATTTCCGGCAGGCTGCTAATGGCGTTCCCGTACGCATGGCGTTGCTTGCTCTGGTCAGCGGACGTGCCTAGGGTATGCTGGTACTGGAAGCGAGCAAACAGCTGCAGGAAAGTGGTTGTTGAGACATTGGGATTAAGCACTTAGAATGCACGCAAAGGGGAATGGTGGGGATACATGATAACGACCCAAAGCAAAGGAAATGGCCAAGTTGTTCGAGTCGTCGATAAAGCGTTCACTACTCTCCAGGTATTGTCGCAAGCTGATCGGGATATGGATCTCGCAGGACTGGCCGAGGAGACGGGCATGCCGAAAAGCACGCTCGTGCGGCTACTCCATACGATGAAGCTACACAACGTCGTTCAGCAGGACTCGAAAACGCGCCGCTACCGTTTAGGATGGGCGTTGATGCATCTGGGGAAAGCGGCGGAACATCAATTCGATCTGGAGAGAATCGTCCTACCCTATCTAGAGCAGCTTTCCAAAGAGACAAGCGAAACTGCATCCTTTGCCACGCTTGAAGGGACCCGAGCTGTCTATCTGGCACAGGTCCTGACCAACAGCATCATTCGGGGAGTGCCGCCCATTGGTGCCGAATTGGCCTTACACTGTACCGCTGTGGGGAAAGTGCTATTGACGTCTTTCTCGGACGAGCAAATCGAGAAGCTGGTGGCTGAGCACGGGCTTCCCCGCCTGACCGAGAATACGATTGATAACACGGAGCAGCTTCGAAGAGAGGTTGCCCTTGTCGCCGAACGAGGATATGCACTGGACAACGAGGAAGCAGAACGGGGCGGGCGATGCATTGCCGCCTCGATTCTTGACAATACAGGACAGGTCATTGCCGCCCTTTCCATCACAGGTCCGACCAGCCGTATCCAATTGGATCGCGTGGACGAATATGCGGAGATCGTCAAGCGAATGGCTTCTAGGGTGACGGAAGCACTGAAAGCATCCTAGGATGAATCCTATGTTCAATTACTCGTTGATATCCGAGCTATGAGCGGACGCGTGCGTGTAGTCTTCTACGCTCACGGCACGGAGTACATTCTGATCCGGGAGGACATCGATGACGCCATTGAACGAGTCCTGCTCAGCGGAGAGTACGAGCGGAGCTGCGAAGTCGCGGCTTTCGGAAGGAGGTTTGCTGACTACCTTGGTGACCGGCCCCCAACGATCGGTCCACTCTTAGAGTTAGTCTAATCGACCACGACCCTTCACAATCGCAATGCTGCCTTCCTCCGCCAGGCAATCCGCAGCTTGCTTGATCTCTAACGGAATCAGTGACGGCGACTTGCTCTCAAATGTTCAAGGACGCTGTGAGACAACCCCACTCGGAACCGTTTCACGAAGCTCGACGACTCTGCCCCAGGTTGGGGAATCTCTGCTGGATCCGGAACGAACAGTAGGATCGTCAAGCTGAGTACGAGCAGACCACCAGCAATAGCGAAAGCCAAGGAATAGCCGAAGCGCCCTGCAACCAGACCGCTGCCCAGGCCGGCAAGAATCCAGCCGGTTCCGGCGATGGCATTATACAGCCCCAAAGCCAGTCCGCGATTCTTTTCGCTGGCCAACCGGGAGGTCAATGCGATTCCCGAAAGCTGGAAGTAGGACCACGTGACTCCATAGACGATGAAGGCGGCGATGAGAACGGCCATCGGCGGCGAATCCCCGAAGAAAGCAAGATACGCAGCGAATCCTCCGAACAACAACATCCTTACCCACAACGAGCCCATCTGTACGTATCGGTTTCCCAGTCTGCGAATGCGCCGGCTGGCAAAGGGATACGCCAGCACGATGCCTGCGTGTTGTAGAAGGAAGAAGAAGAACACGCTCGAGGCCGGTAATCCGAACTTCTGTGACAGCAACAGCGGAAGCGGTATGCCGAAGAATCCCAACGCCAAGAAGGCGAACAGTGTCGAGAGAAAGAATCGCTTCGTTCCCGGTCGAAAGCCCTCAGGATGAATCAAGTGCGCAATTACTCGTTTCGGATGCAGGCGATGATAAAGGTGCAGAGGGGCGAATCGGGCTCGTTCACTGATGAAGTTGCCCATCGACAGCAGCATTCCACGGAACTTGCGCTGAGTGAATTGTGGTACCGTGCGCGGGATCGTCAGGACCGCCAGCAAGGCAGCCACCAGTCCCATCAATCCCATCGCCCAGAACAGAACACGAATGGCCTCCAGTTCTCCCAACACCGGCGGCACCCATTGCATCCACATGGCGCCGGTGGCGAGTCCGACTACCCAGCCAAAAGCGCCGATCTGGTTGAGGTGACTGATTCTTCGCTCCCATGATCGTTCGTCACTGTTCTCGATGACAATCAACACGGTCACCGATGCATTGGCGACCCAGAAAAAGTTGAGCAACATGTTGAGAATTGCCAATTGGTAGAATGATTGGGCCAGGGAGACACCCAGGAAGCACAAGCCGGCGGCTGCATATCCTAAGATGATGAATGGCTTACGGCGATGGGAGGCGTCGGACAGCCTTCCCCAAACCAGGCTACCCAATACGCCAACCAGGCTGACCAGACCTACGAGCACACCTAGCGAGCCTACTGAACGGCCGAACGTCTTGGCAACGCTCAGTGGGATGAGAACGGATGATGTGCCCAGCACAAGGTTGGCCAATCCAACAGCGATGTACCATCGCTCGATATCATGCCACCATGATCGCAGTGCTCTCACCATCGCAAACTCCCTTTAAAACAGTGATCCCAGCCATTTCGGGCCGGGACGGGAACTTCAAAATCGACGAAGTATAGCACCCCGACCCAGGATGTCAAGGGCAAGTTGTCAAGCGATTTGAGAACCTGAGCTTCGCCAACAAGATCTCGTGTGAGCGGTTCGCATCCTTTGTGCCTGTAGGCTAGAGTTGTTGTGCACAATGATCGGATCTCAAGGAGGAGACCATGCAAGATGACGTCCAGCAGTTCATTACCAAACGAAGGTCGATTCGCAAATTCACCGGAGGCGCTGTCGATCGCGAACTGTTGTCAACAGCATTGAAGGCGGCCATGGCCGCTCCTTCTGCCAATAATGCGCGACCCTGGAGTTTCCTCGTTGTGACGGATCCCGAGAAAGTGAAAGCCCTTTGTCGCGCTCACCCCTATGCCTCTTTTGGCGAACAGGCGGGAGTCGTCATCCTCCCGTTCGGAAAGAAGGAAGGCTATGGCTGGTTCGATCAAGATATGGCTGCTGCTACGGAAAACCTGTTGCTCTCATTGGCCAATCTTGGACTTGGTGCGACCTGGTGTGGCATGACCGAGAAATTTCAGGAAGGCGCACGAAACGTCGTTGCTTTGCCCGATGACCTGTTCTTCTTTGCGCTTATCCCTGTGGAATACCCGCAGAAGAGAAGGAGTCGCGTACGCAATACGAAGAGAACCGAGTTCACTGGGAAAGCTATACGGCGACACCCTAGAGTCGTTGGTTGACGATGTCTGGGGTGATGACTTTGTATCCCGAGTCTGTGGCTCCGCAGTGTTCGGCCTAGGTAGTGGCGTATCGTCTCGACCAGTCCTCGACTGAAGAAATCGGCTCGTCGATTGGCGCGTACAGGACGGCGATCACATTCACGGTGTCGGCCGAGATCTTGGTGGTCATGGCGTCCTTGACTGGGTTGCCGCACGCTTCCCATCCAGTGTCTGTCTTCCGGCATACCAGCAGAAGGTCTTGCAGGCCGATCGTTTGTCCGGATGGATTGAACACATACTTCTCGTCAGGGAAACCTCGCCGGATCAGTAACTGTCGCCCCGACAGGTCGGCATCGAAGATCGAACCAGGGAAGCCGGATTCCAGGCTAGTAGCGTTGTTAACATCGACCGGGCCATTGACGAGCGGGAACGATTCGCTCAGAGCTGCACGCAGCAGGAACTCGCTGGCCGGCTTGCTGCGCCCCGATGGCTTGTATTTTCCATAACGCAACAGCTTGCGAACGCGCTGTCGAACTTCAAGAGGAACGTACTCCTCGCCTGTTCTCAAGGCCGCATGGAGAAGCGGCTCGAGAAATGCGGGAGGGTCCGATGGCGTCATCGGAGGGCGAATGCCTTCGGCCCAGATCAATCCGAAATTGGCCGGGCAAGGACTCAGCGAGGCATCAATCTCAAGTTGGTACGTTCCTGTTGTCACGTTCAATCTCCCGGCCCATTCAGGCGATGTGTTCCTCCGGCGAAAATACCGGCGGCCCTGAATGATGAAACTAAGTCCGTACTTTCCAACCTCAATCAAGCAGCGAGTTGCCTCTCACGATCTTGCGATCCAAACGTTGATGCTAGTCCGTGAAACTGACCTTGGGAACCTCTCGAACGGCCGCATCTTCCACTTCGAAGAACTCGTCTTGGGTGATGGCGAACATCGAGGCGATCATGTTGGACGGGAATACTTCCACCTTCGTGTTCAGCGTGCGCACGTTGGCGTTGTAAAAGCGCCGGGCTGCTTGAATCCGATCCTCGGTCACCGTCAACTCGCGCTGCATGTGCAAGAAGTTCTCGTTGGCCTTGAGATCGGGATAGGCCTCGACGACGGCAAACAGCTGTCTCAAGGCGCCGACCAGCATGTTTTCGTCTTGCGCTTGCTGGCCCGGGCTTCCGGTGGAAGCGACCGCATTGTTGCGCGCTTGGACGACGGCTTCGAGAGTTTCCGACTCGTGGGTTGCATAGCCCTTGACCGTTTCCAGCAGATTGGGAATCAAGTTGTAGCGGCGCTTGAGTTCCGTATCGATGGCGGACCAGCTTTCCTTCACGTGCTGGCGCGTACGAATCAGCGAGTTGTACATGCCGATTCCCCAGAACAAGACAAACGCAACGACTCCGAGAATAACGTAAATGGGGATCATGTGACTCCTTTCCTTCGTTCCCGTACCAAGTATTCAGGTAACCGATCAAGTATTCCTTCGACAACTCCGATGGCGCTTTCCCGTGTTTGAAGGTCAAACCGGCGATTGCGCCAGCAGATGACGTGCTCGCTATCGAACTCGATGGAGAATCTCGGGTTGTTCAACAAGAATTCCATCGTGCGCTGGTGCAGGACATCGTAGACCCATTTCTTGTCGGGGCTCTTCACGTGGAATTCACGACTGAATTGGGCCGACTCGAAGTCGATGTCATCGACTCCGAAGAATTCGGTCAACTTGTCAAACGCGTTCTCCGATCGAATATGAAGTGGTTTCAGGGATAGGCCGCTTCCGAGAATGATGGCCGAGAATGTATGCGTCGCTCGATTCTTCCCATGCCCGGTGACATAGCGGTAGTCGAACGCTTCCAGCGGTCGACCATGCCAAGAGCCGGATGCGATGTTGTAGGCATTGCGGCTGTGACCGCGACGAAGGCAACCGAATTCGGGATATCGGTCATCGAATGTGCGATCGGATCTCGGCGAGAAGGTGAGGCCGGCGTTTGTTGACCAGGCTGCGAGTTCCTTCTTACGTTTGGCGCCGAACCACAATCCGACGGCGATCAGTACGGCGACAAGCAAGAAGACGACAATCGTTATCCCTGGCAAGGCTAGCTCCTATTGCGAAGATAGTCCATTCTACCGCACCCAGCACTGCTTGGGATAATTGATCGATAATCTTGCGCCCTACCGGTGCGAACGCGAACGGTTACTACATGTGCTTCTTCGGGAACGAAGAATGGGGGAACGCTTTCGCTGGGACATTCCGACTGCTTTTCTTGGAGCGAAGACGGTAGGATATGGGAAGCATCCGCTGACATGGTGTGCAACCTGAACAGGTTGCCAACCTTGGAAGATGAAGGGGGAATCGTGAAAAACGTCGTATATGTGGCACTGGCATGCATTCTGTTGAGTTCTTCACTTGTTTCGGCCGTGCAGCTTGAATCGCTTTCTCTCGGGTTCCATCTGATCCCGTCAGTGGAACGAGCGGAAGGCAGCAGATCATTGGATCTTGCGCTCTCTCTTGGCGCGACGCTCAGACTGGATTCCGAAAACAGCATCGACCTGATGATCATGGTTGATTCCAGACCTTCCAGTTTGGGAACGAGCGCCCAATTCAATCACCGCATCACTGATCCACTAGTGGTGGGGTTCGGCTTCACCGTTCTGTGGCCGTTTTCAGAGGAGTTTGAGCTGCAATGGCCGATCCTAGGGGCTTTCGCCCATGCCGTAACGCGCACGTATTTCTACCCCGAGTTCTGGACCGAAGCGTCCGTTTCATTCCCCTTACTGACGTTGGCTAATCAGCTGGATGGATGGAGGCTGCTTCCGCTTTCTGAGTTGCCTACGCTTTATTTGGCAGCCGGCATTCAGTTGGCCGACCAAGCAAGTCTTCAGCCACGAATCACGTTGCAACCAGTGATTACGGATACGACTGTACTGAGAAATCCGATCGGTAGAATCTCGGACGATCTCCTGATTCTACCCATGGGATCGATCTTCTTGCACTTGCGGTACTTGCCGTAGCGAGATTGTCAAATGGATACGGGAATAAAGCGTTGGGGAAGACGTAACCCAAGCGCAGGCGCCTACTTCGTTCGAGAGGGGCTGGAGCTTTGCCTTGTCATCGGTGGCCTCGCCATCGCGGATGGGATTACACGAGTTCCGCCGTTGTTTTGGATGGCGCTCCCCAGCGGCAAGGTGCTCTTCTCTATCCTGTTTTACGTTTTGTTTCTTCGACGGGACCTGCGGCGGCGTCCTCGACACGAGCCGGCATCATTGGTCGGGCGAACGGCCCGTACGCTTGCGCCACTCAACCCTGAGGGACAGATCAAGATCGACGGCGGGATCTGGCGCGCGAAAAGCCGTACTGGAAACATAATCCCATCCCACCATGACGTACTCATCCGAGAGGCTTGTGGTCGTTTGCTCCTTGTGGAGGCGCAGACGACCGGAAAGACGCCCGGGCCTTCTGATTGACTAGATCGGCCTCACCGGAATGCGAACGATGGTCTTGAGCTTGTCGAGCGCCGTTCGTTGCGGATCGGAAATATACACCTCATGTCCGATCGCCCCTGGTTGCAGTTCGTTGACCTGTGCGAACTCGGTAATGGCCCGATAGGAGCACGCAACTTCATCATACGGCCCGATATGAAGAATCTGAACGGCCGGTCCTTCCTCCCAGCGAATGAGCTTGAGATCGGAGGCGTCGACATCCTTCTTCTCGAGCAGCAGCGCACATGACTCCTGAACGTGCTCTTCAGTAATATCGTCAGGAATTCGGATGAGCAACTGCCATTTCCACTCGTCCAAAGGAACTTCATCCGGATGGCTGAACCAGAGGCACTCCAGGTTCGGAATCTTGAAATCGAGAATGCCTGCCCCCTTGAGAGCAAATTTCATCGTATAGGCGACTCCGTACAGCTTCTGGATCGCCTCTTGATAGGCCTCGCCTCCGGGCCTTCCCACCCCGTCAACGGACAAGAAAGCGCAGTCGGGCGCGACCACTTGCGCCGGGGTTTCCTTGGCTTTATACAATTCCTTGTATTTCTTCTTGAGATCGATTGGCTCCATTCGGGTTCCTCCTTCAGTCAAGCGTGTTGCGGATGACAGCTGAATCCAGCTTAGCCCCAACTGAGGGGAGGGGCAAACCGTTCGCGGATTCACGAAACGCCCACATCCTCTTTGATCCGCGTTCACACCGACTATGCAAACTTGAGCTTTCAGCATGGAATCATTAGGGAGGACAAGAATGAAGATTCGGACAAAATCAATCGGCGTACTAGCTCTTGCGTTTCTCGTAGCGGCAGCTGTAAATGGTTGTTGGGCCACCCAATCGGCGGGAGAACTCGGTGAGGCGGACAACGGGATGCCACACTATGGTGTGATAATAAGCCAACAGACAGTGGACGTGATTCTCGGCCTGCAGGAGGATCCGGAGTTCGTCCTGCTGGACATTCGGACCCCGGCCGAGGTGGAAGCCGGCCACATATCCGGGGCTGTGAATCTAGATTTCCACGACCCCGCTTTCCGTGACGATCTGGCCGCACTTGATCGTGACAAGGTCTATCTCATCTATTGTCGAACTGGCAACAGATCGGGACAAGCCTACAGCATCATGAAGGAACTCGGGTTCGAACGGGTCTATGACATGGGCGGAGGAATTATGCAGTGGATCGCTGCCGGATACCCTGTTTGTATTGGACAGTTGAATGCTGAACACAGCTGCTCTGGTGAATTGCCCAAGTCGAGCGATACGTGAAAAATGTTGGGATTGCCGGAATGGAAACGCTGGAATGATCGTTCCAGCACTTCGATTGTTCTCTGGACCTTCGATGTGACTATTCTTCGATGGGACGCTCCTGCAACACGGCCGGGATCACCAATGTCTTCCCTTCTCGAAGTATCGTAAGTTGTATCGCATCACCGACACGCGCTTTGACGTCGAGGAAGAACACCAATTCGGTCAGCGACTCAACCGGCTGGTCGTTGATGGCCACAATAACGTCTCCTCCGATTAGCACGTCGACGCCCCCGACCTTAACCCATTCGGTTCCAGGTCGGATTCCGGCGAGATCCGCCGGCCCGTTTTCGAAGACCGATGTAACGAGTATTCCGTCCTGGGCCGGGACGGCAATGCCGTCGTCTCGAAACAGTTGCAGGATGCCTGGCGTCAGTCCGAAACCTGAGATTCCTAAGTAGGGGTGAGGATAGCTTCCTTTGGCGATGAGGGGAGGGATCACGCGGGCCAACGTGTTTGAAGAAATGGCAAAAGCGACTCCGGCTGATGCTCGAACGGGACTGATAATTTGCGAAGTCATACCGACGACGCGTCCGTCAAGGTCCAGCAGTGGGCCGCCTGAGTTGCCGGGATTCACCGACGCGTCCGTTTGAATCGCCTCGCCGACGAAACGCCCATCCGGACTCTGGATGGTGCGCTCCAATGCGCTGACGATGCCAAAGGTCATGGTTTGGTTCAATCCGAATGGATTCCCGATGGCGATCACGAACTGGCCGACACGAAGTTGATCCGAATCCGCCAGAGGAAGAGGATCCGGCAATTCGATCGCTTCCACCCGAATCACGGCCAAATCCGTTGAGGGGTCCGTTCCGACCACCTTGGCACGACAGCACTCGACGCCGTTGAATGCAACGGTAATCTCGTCCGCGTTTTCGATGACGTGGTAATTGGTTACGATGTGTCCGCTCGAGTCAACCAAGAATCCGGACCCTGATCCTTCGACCGGCACCGGCCTCATGAAGATGTCTCTAGTCGTTCCTCGCACAGTAATGTAGACGACGGCCGGAGAGGCGGATTCGAACACGGAAATCAGTTGTTCTTGCAGTTCCAATACTTGCCCCAGGGCACTCCATCCAATAAGGAAAATGACAAGCACAGCCCCGATTCCTTTGCGTAGTGAAACAGTCATAGTTCTCCTTTCGGCCGATCGCGTGGCAAGCGCCCCACTTCCTATATCTCACTCCATCGATGTGAATCTCTCGTGGCATGGCTGTGATGAAGGCATGAAGCGTCTGCCTCAGGCCTCGGACTTGGCGCTTCGAGGAACGACTTGCGCGTTGGCGTGAAGACAGGAGGACGAGATGCAAGAACCGCGATGGATAATCGGAGCTGTCCTCGGAACCCTTTGGTGGTGGATTTACTCGGGAAGAGACGAAGGAGTGAGATAGACTTCCGCTTCAGGCAACAACAATCTAGACGAAGTGGTCAACTCCGCAAGACTGCATCAGGTAGCTCCGAAGAGCCGACGTGAGGCTTATCGTTGAGTCACGGTGCGCCAGACGAGGCCGGCAACAGCGACGATGGCAGCTACGACGAAGAGCCACCAAAGCAACCAGATGATGCCGGAGAGAACGAACGCGGCGACAACCACTCCAAGGATGATTCCGACTAGTCTACGCATAAGGGTATTGTAACAATGTTACAGCGCGATGCAATCGGGCCACCACCGAGTTGCAGGTGTGGTGTCAGCGTTCTACCGTCCGGACACGTCTGGTGTGATGCGTGTCACAAACCAGTGGGCGGGGTTCTCGTTCGATGCAGCGCGATCCCCGGATTATTCCGGGATGCTATCTTATGAAGGGAGCGAACGGCTGCATGCTGTACGCCGGCAAAGCAGTCGGCTTGCGCAAGCGTTGTCTTCCTACTTACTTGACTCAAAGACCCTACATCGCAAGGTGGAGATGATCGCACGGATTGGGAGTATCGAGGTGATGTTGGTTCGAAACGAACGCGAAGTCTAGATTCTGGACAGGAATCTCATTCACCATCTCGATTCACCCTACAACAGCCTACATGCCTGGGATGACGGCTCCTGTTACTACACCATGCCGACCGACGAACCGTATCTTTTGGGACAACTACTGGACAGCGCCCGGATCAATCACGCCTATCGAACGAGGAATGAAGTTGGGGCGACCTGTGCTATGCAACGTAAGTGAATCGACAATCTACATTCGGTACAGTGAACAGCAAACACGTTTCCAGGAGGGGACATGGAATTGACAGGGAAGAGGATCGGGATTCTGGTTGAGGATCAGTACGAAGACATCGAGCTTTGGTATCCATTGCTTCGACTGCGGGAAGCAGGCGCCGACGTTTCAGTGATCGGGCTGGAAAAGGGCAAGATCTACCACGGCGAGCGTGGCTATCCCATGAAAGCGGACCAATCGGTTGACGAGACGGACGCCGCCAGTCTGGACGCATTAGTGATTCCGGGAGGCTATGCCCCGGATCGAATGCGAGTGCACGACAATCTGATCGAGCTGGTGAAGCAGGTGAACGAGAACGGCGGCATCATCGCCACCATTTGCCATGCCGGTTGGGTCGCAATCTCCGCGGGCATTCTCGATGGGAAGCGGGCCACCGCTGTTCGTCCCATTCGTGATGACATGATCAATGCCGGTGTCCAATGGGTCGATGAAGAAGTGGTCGTAGATGGGAACCTGATCTCATCTCGCACTCCATGGGATTTACCCGCCTTCTGCCGAGCGTTGATTGCGGAACTAAGCAAGTAGGGCTGCAACACACGAAACAGTGAAGAATCCATGGCCCTTTCAGAATTGGGGTCCATGCGATTCTCCCTCAATGAATCGAGCGCACATGGCGTGCGCGTTGAGGGGGGTGCCAACCAGAGCGGACGAGCGCGACAAGGCTACGGTCTGGCATCGTCCAGGCGGATTTCTCCGGACCCGCGCTGGGAATGCCTGGTGGAAAAGCTATCGCTCGTGTTGTGGAAGGCGACCAGAATTCCGTAGGTCTCTCCCGGTTCGAGAGGTTTGTCGAATCGATCGCCCGAGTCCAATGGAATGACGAATTCAACGGTCGTTTGCCCGTTCAGCTCCCGGCCGGCGGCCGCTAAGATATTGTCGGCTCCTCCGTTCTCGACGTCCGGACTGTGGCTGACCGATCCTGTTCCGTAATCGTCTCGGATTTCGACCCGTCCGTTGCGGACGGCTCCGATGATGAAGTTGGCACCTTGCATACGACGGTCGGGATCGAATCCGATGGCCACAAACCCGGTTCCCGGACTGAACAAGCCTATGCGCAGAATGACATCGTCGTTGGTCCAATAGACGCGGAATCCACCCGCCTCCATAGCGTGTGCGTATTCTCCGGTATGGATGATGCCGTCCACAATCGGCGTCGATGGCATTGATGCTGGCAACAACGAGGGCACGGTAAGATCGGTGGGTTCTGGGGTTGGTTCAGGCGTTGGAATCGGATCGGACTCCGGTTGCACCACGACGACTGGTTCCGGCTCCACCGGGGTCAGGACCGCGGTCGGAATCGGTTGCTCTGGACTGGCTGGGATGGTGGTCTGTGGTTGCTCTCCCGGAGAAGACAACAACGCTAGGCCAACCATTGCCACCATGCCCAGAACGATACCAAGGATGATCAAGTTCTCGCGATCGATTGCCCACATATCCACGCCCTCCATAACCAGTGAATTCGCCCGAAGCACTGTAGTCGAAAGGCGATCTCTCTCCAAATTGAGACTGACCACGCAACTTGGTGAAACCGAATCCCATCCATCCGGATGTTTCGGCCCCGCCGAAACTCCAAGGAACTCAGGCCTGAGTTCCTTGGAGTTGTGCCTTGACATAACTCGTCCCACGAGTCAACGCTTCTTGCCGAGAGTTTGGCAAAGCCAAACTCCAAGGAACTCGATGAAGTCGAGTTCCCACCCACCCAGGCGTTTCGCAAAGCGAAACCCTGAGCAACTCAGCGCAACTGAGTTGCCCTATTCAGGCAGATCGAGCTGCATCAGTCCGGATCCGCGCCGGGTATGTGGATTGGAGAAACTGTCCAACATGCTGTGATAGGAGACAAGAATCGTGTACTGATGTCCCGGCAGTAACGGCTTGTCCATCGCGTCTCCCGAATCCAACGGAATGATGAATTCAATGACCGTCTGATCGGGCCATTCATTTCCCGCCGCGGCGA
>Ga0114923_10001687_pt1 | contig 15184 bp, 9 predicted proteins | sample SumtaG_FD_89578 | JGI IMG/M metagenome (GOLD analysis project Ga0114923, IMG submission 89578) | Deep subsurface microbial communities from Indian Ocean to uncover new lineages of life (NeLLi) - Sumatra_00157 metaG | ecosystem: Environmental > Aquatic > Marine > Oceanic > Sediment | place: near...
GATCCAGTCGCAGCCCTTCTTGGCGCGCTTGGCCTTGGCATGCTCGATCACATTTTCCGTTTCTGCGGCAAACCCGATTACCAGGGCCGGGCGCTCGGTCCCGGCCGCCGACAGGCTGGCCAGGATGTCGGGGTTGGGCGCCAGGTCCAGGCGCGGCAGGCCGCCGTCCTTCTTGAGCTTCTGGGGGTTGGCGGACGTGACCTTCCAATCCGCCACCGCGGCCGCGCAGACCGCCACGCAGACCGGCAAGGCCGCCTGGCAGGCCGCCATCATGTCCTCCGCCGATTCGACGCGCACGACCCGGACGCCAGGCGGATCGCCAAGTCCGGTCGGCCCGGAGATCAGCGTCGTCTCGGCGCCGAGGCGCGACAGGGCGTCGGCTATGGCGTGGCCCTGGCGTCCCGAGGAACGATTGGCGATATAGCGGACCGGGTCGATCGCCTCATAAGTCGGCCCGCTGGTGACCAGGGCGCGGGTTCCCCTCAAGCGGTTGTTGCTGCGAAAAAAATCGGCGATGGCCGCCGCGATTTCCTCGGGTTCCGCCAGCCGGCCGAAACCGAACTCGCCGCAGGCCATCTCGCCTTCCGAGGGCCCCACGCTGAGGACGCCGCGCTCGTCCAAGAGCGCCATATTGGCTTGTGTCGCGGCGTGTTCCCACATGCGTACGTTCATGGCCGGCGCCACCAATATCGGCTTGTCGGTGGCCAGCAGGGCCGTCGTCGCCAGATCGTCCGCCTGGCCCGTCGCCATCTTGGCCAGCAGGTCGGCGCTGGCCGGCGCCACCACCAGCAAGTCGGCGTCGCGGGACAGCTCGATATGGCCCATCTCCGCCTCGTCGGTCAGGGAGAAGAGGTCGTCATAGACCTTGTCGCCGCTGAGCGCCGCCAGGCTCAAGGGCGTGACGAACTCGGCGCCGGCGCGGGTCAGGATACAGCGCACGGTCGCGCCGCCCTCGCGCAGGCGGCGGATCAGCTCAAGGCTCTTGTAGGCGGCGATGCCACCGGAGACGATCAGCAGGATGCGTTGGCCAGAAAACATCTTTCACCCAGAAAACATCTTTTGGTCTGCGCAATTGAAACAATTTCACGGTGTTGCACCGTAGATAATTTAAGATGCCCGGACCGTTCTGACAAGAACCGAGAAAACTTTTTCTAAATCAAAGCGATAACGGCCGCGACCAGGGCTACCGCCGCGATCAGCAGGGCAATTCTCGATCCGCGGTCGCGGCCGGCGGAGCCGAGACTCTTGGCGGAATCCGGGTCGAGACGCAGGCCGTCGCGGGCAATCTGGCCCGAGGCGCGCTCCACCTCCGAGAGCAGGCGCGGCAGGCGCTGCAGGCTCTCGCCCAAATCCTGGGCCGCATCCTTGAGCCGGGCCTCGGGGCCCCGGTTCTCGCGCACCCAGTCGATGATCAGCGGCTGGGCGAGGACCCAGATGTTGAGGCCCGGATCGAGGCGGCGGCTGATCCCCTCGGCCATCAGCATGTTCTTCTGCAGCAGCAGGAGTTGGGGCTGGACCGGCATGTCGAAGGATTCGGTGAGTTGCAGGAGCTGGGCCAAGAGGCGCGCGAAGGAGATCTGATTGAGCGTCCGTCCGAAAATCGGCTCGCAGACCGAGCGCAAGGCCTGGGCGAAGATGTCGGGCGGGTGGCCCTGCGGCAGGTATCCGGCCTCGACATGCACCTCGGCAAGGCGGCGATAGTCCCGCGCCAGGGTCGCCAGCAGCATGTCGGCCAGGTAGTACCGCGTGCGGCGGTCGAGCCGGCCCATGATACCGAAATCCACGGCGACGATATTGCCGTCCGGGTCGACCCACATGTTGCCGGGATGCTGATCGCCATGGAACAGCCCGTCTCGGAACACCTGCTTGAAGAAGATGGTCGCGGCTTTGGTCAAAACCTCGGTGAGGTTGTGGCCGGCGGCGGTCAAAGCATCGCGGTCGTCGAGAGGAATGCCGCCGACCCGCTCGAGCGTAAGAACGTGGCGCGAGGTGTGCTGCCAGTCGATGGCGGGAACGTGATAGTCGGGATCGTCGGCGAAGTTGGCGCGCAGTTCGGATGCCGCCGCCGCCTCCATGCGCAGATCCATCTCCAGCTTGACCGTTTCCTCGAACACCCCGACCACTTCGCGCGGCTTCAGGCGGCGCAGCTTCGGCTGAGTGCGCTCGACCACATCGGCTACCGTATAAAACAGCTCCAAATCGCGGGCGAAGGCCTGCTCGACGCCGGGCCGCAGCACCTTCACGGCGACCTCACGGCCGCTCCAGTTCTCGACAGGTTCCACGAGATCGCCCAAGGCGGCCGCGCCGGCCGAAGCAGCTGTGGTCTCGGCGGCGGTCTCGGCCGGGCTCGAAACGCCTGGATCCTCCGGCGCCCGGTCGTCGTCTTTCACCACCGCGAGGTGGACTTGGGCGATCGACGCGGCCGACACCGGCGAATTCTCGAATCGGGAAAACAGCTCGTCAATTGGGCGGCCCAGCTCGTTTTCGATGGTGGCGCGGGCGTCGCGGCTGTCGAAGGGCGGCAGCCGGTCCTGTAGTTCGGAAAGGTCGGCTGCTACCTGCTCGCCCAGCAGGTCTGCGCGTGTCGAGAGGAATTGCCCGAGCTTGATAAACGTGGGGCCCAACTCGGTGAGCGCGCGGGCCAGCTTCTGTCCCGGCCGCCCGGCGACGTCGCGGCGCGAGCCCAGGCGCGCAAACCACAGCAGCCCGGGCGCCACCTGCAAGACTTCGAGCGCGGCAAGGGCATCGTGCCGGGCCAGGGTGCGGGCGATCACGAGCAGCCTGAAGAGGGTACGTACCGGACGCAGCATTGAGATCAAAGACGCCAGGCCGAATGAAGGGCCGCGATGCCGCCGGAAAGATTGCGGTAGCGCACCCGATCGAAACCGGCCGACGCAATACGGCCCGCAAGCTCGTCCTGCGGCGGGAACCGCCGGATCGATTCGACGAGATAGCGATAAGCGCCGCGGTCGCCGGTCACCCACTCTCCCAAAGACGGTAACACCTTGAAAGAATAGAGATCGTAGAGCTCTGAGAGCAGCGGTGCCGCCACTTGGCTGAACTCGAGGCAGAGGAACCGCCCGCCCGGCCGCAAAACGCGCCGCGCCTCGGCGAGCGCGGCATCGATCCGTGTGACATTGCGCAGGCCGAAGGCGATGGTATAGGCCTCGACGCTGCGGTCGGCCAAAGGAAGCGCTTCGGCGTTGCCGCAGACCCAACGTGGGCTGCCCGGATGGCCCGCCAGGATTCCTCGGTCGACGGCGCGGTCGCGCCCGACCTGCAACATCTCGGGCGTCAAATCGCAGACCACGATCTCCCCCACCCGGCCGATGCCGAGGCGCGCTGTCACGCGAAGCGCGATGTCGCCCGTGCCGCCGGCGACATCCAGCAGGCGGATACCCGGGCGCGGCGCCAGCCAATCGATCATGGCTTGCTTCCACAAGCGATGGACGGCGCCCGACATGAGATCGTTCATCAGATCGTAGCGGCCGGACACGCTCTCGAAGACGCGGCGCACGCGCCGCGCCTTCTCGGGCTCCGGCACCGTTTCGAAACCGAAAGAGGCGACCTCCTCCGTGCTGGAGGCGCCGTCGACGGTCGAATGTGACGTCTTGTCGGGACTCATGGCGCGGACCATAGCGCGCGCTCCGGCTTCGCGCTACTCTGCACCCGGCCGCCGGCGACCAATCGGTGCCGCCGGTGCCGCTTTTTGTTGGCCGCCGATCCACCAAGGACTGCTTCACCCTTGCCCGAGCTTCCCGAAGTCGAAACCGTCGTGCGCGGACTACGGCCCCACCTGGAGGGCCGCAGGCTGGTGCGCGTGCTGCAGCGACGGCCGGACCTGCGGTTTCCTTTTCCGAAGAATTTCGCCGCCAGACTGCAAGGGCGCCGCGTGCTGGGCATCGACCGCCGGGCCAAATACATCCTCGTGCGCCTGGACGGCGAGGAGACCCTGCTGTGTCACCTCGGCATGTCCGGACGCATGGTGTTGGGGCGCAATGATGGCGCGCCGCTCGAGACCCACGATCACGTGGTGTTCGAAACGGACGCCGGCGAGGTGATCCGGTTCAACGACGCCCGGCGGTTCGGGATCATGGACCTGGTGGCGAGCGGCGCCCTGGCATCGCACAAGCTGCTGTGCGATCTGGGTCCGGAGCCGCTGGGCAACCGCTTCGACGGCAGGTCTCTGGCGTCCTCCCTCAAGGGCCGCCGCACGCCCATAAAATCGGCGTTGCTGGACCAAAAAGTCGTGGCCGGATTGGGCAATATATACGCCTGCGAGGCGCTCTTCTTGGCCGGGCTGTCGCCGCGCCGTCAGGCCTATACCGTGCAGGGCGGCCGTGCGGAGCGTTTGGCCTGGGCGGTGCGCGACGTCCTCTTGCGCGCGATCGATGCCGGTGGCTCGAGCCTGCGCGATTTTGTCCACGCCGACGGCGAGCTGGGTTACTTCCAGCACCACTGGGCGGTTTACGGCCGCGAAGGCGAGGCTTGCCCGGGCTGTGATTGCGATCATCGAAAGCGGGGCGGCATACGCCGGTTGGTTCAATCGGGGCGCTCCACCTTCTATTGCCCGACACGCCAGCGGTAACAAAGGAGGTTCCCGGCTCCTGCACACGGTTGGTCCCTTAAGAACCATCGTCGATCAATTCCAGGGAGTCGTCTTGACGACCGTGTGGGCCACGGCTATAAGCGCGGCGCTTTCTCAGGTTAAACGCAGGTCAATGAAAATGGCGCATCACCAGTCCGCCAAAAAACGGATCAGACGCAACGCGCGTAGCGCGGTCAGCAACCGCTCGCGAGTCAGCCGGGTTCGAACTTTCGTCAAGAAGGTCGAAACGGCCATTGCCGCCGGGGACAAGCCGGCTGCGCAGGCAGCGTTCAAGGCGGCGCAGCCGGAGTTACAACGCGGCGCACAAAAAGGCATTCTTCACCGCAACACTGCGGCGCGAAAGATTTCTCGGCTCAGTGCGCGCGTCAAAGAATTGGGCTGAGCGCGTTGCCGCGGGCAGGCAGGCCCGCTAGACAACTTCAACCACGCAAGCCATGAGCCTGTCGAGGCTCGATTTTCAAGGCCCGCCGGGACGCTTCCTGCGATCGTTCCCTGCCCGCCTCGCCGGCCGTTCGGCGGTTGGATAGCGCACACGCACTGATTGTATAGCCTGCCGTTGTTGTTGGGACGGCTCTGAAATATTCTGGCGTTCTGCTTTCGATCCGCTTGCCACGAAGGGGGCTTGCGAGGTAAAGTGCGAACTCGAGTGGGGGCCTAAAAAAACCAAGTATTCACGAGAATACACAAATAAAACGGCTTCCCATTATTTGCGAAATTCTCGCAAAGTTGTAATTCGGGGTGGGTGTGAAAGTGCGGCAATCCCTCGTGCTCGACTCTTACGGATTGTTCGAAGTTGCCGGACAGGGAACCTTCCGAATACAAACAATAGTTGTTCACAAAACCTTCTGAATCAGGAGACGGGGAGCGTTATGACCGCCACATTTCTTCCCCTCTTGGAGCCAGACGGGGCGACCGTTGGATGTTGCAGGATCGACAGTGAGGGATCCGCGTCCGATCGCTGGCTCTTCAAGGGGAACATGATACGAGGACTCGTTAGTGCTGCCTATGGGGGACATGGGCATGCACGGCGCTGATCTCGACCCCCAAGTACAGGAACGTTGGGCGCGGGTGCGTGGGCGGCTGCGCGCCGAGGTGGGCGAGGCCGCGTTCCGCAGCTGGCTGAAGCCGTTGACCCTGGTCAACTCCAAGGGCGGCTCCGTTCGCATGGCCGTACCGACCCGCTTCATGCGCGATTGGGTGCAAAGCAATTATGCCGATCGCATCCGTCTGCTGTGGGTGGAAGAAGACGAGCGGGTCAACCGTGTCGACATCGTGGTGCAGGTGGCGAACCGGCCGACGGCGACGCGACCGGAACAAGACGGCGCCGCGCGAGCGGGCAATGGTGCGGCGAGCGCGGTTGCGCCAACTCAAACCGGCAGCCGTGGGCGAGGCGGCCGCGACGATGGCGGCAGGGCCGATGCGGCGGCCTGCGAGATCAGTGCGCCGCTCGACCCGCGTTTCACCTTCGAGAACTTCATCGTAGGCAAGCCGAACGAACTGGCTTATGCGGCGGCGCGGCGGGTGGCGGAAGCCAATGTGGTGCCGTTCAATCCGCTGTTCCTCTATGGCGGTGTCGGCCTCGGCAAGACCCATCTGATGCACGCGATCGCTTGGCAAATCCGCAAGCGCGGGCCCAACCGGAAGGTTGTTTATCTCTCGGCCGAAAAGTTCATGTACCAGTTCGTGCGGGCGCTCAGGACGAAGGACACCATGTCCTTCAAGGAGCAATTCCGCTCGGTCGACGTGCTGATGATCGACGACGTGCAGTTCATCGGTGGGCGCGAGGCGACCCAGGAGGAATTTTTCCATACCTTCAACGCGCTGGTCGATCAGAACCGCCAGGTGGTGATCTCCGCGGACAAGAGCCCGTCGGACTTGGAGGGCGTCGAGGAACGCATGCGCTCGCGTCTCGGCTGGGGGCTGGTGGCCGACATTCACCCGACGACCTATGAGCTGCGTCTCGGCATTCTTCAGTCGAAGTGCGAACAGCTCGGCGCCGAGATTCCGGAGAAGGTCCTGGAGTTCCTGGCGCACAAGATCACCTCCAACGTTCGCGAGGTCGAAGGCGCGCTGAACCGCATCGTGGCCCACACGACGCTGGTCGGCCGGCCGATCGCCCTCGAAACCACGACGGAGGTCCTGCACGATCTCCTGCGGGCCAACGACCGGCGGGTGACCATCGAGGAGATCCAAAAGCGCGTGGCCGAACATTTCAATGTCCGCATCGCCGATATGCACTCGGCGCGGCGCGCCCGTGCGGTGGCGCGGCCGCGTCAGGTGGCGATGTATCTGGCCAAGCAGCTGACCTCTCGCTCCCTGCCCGAAATCGGCCGCAAATTCGGGGGGCGAGACCACACCACCGTGATGCACGCGGTGCGCAAGATCGAAGAGCTCAAGACCACCGACAACAGCTTTGCCGAGGACGTCGATCTCCTGCGCCGCATGCTGGAGAGCTGAACCGGCCGACATAACAGATCGGCCTGGCGCCAAGCCCAAGATAGCGCCTGACGACCGGAAGCCCGCCGAGAGTCGCCGGCGGGCTTCCGGCATCGGGCTTCCGGGGTCGGGCTCCAGGGCGGTGGCGCGCATAATTCGAGCCTAGGACAGGGTCCTAGAAGTGCGCCTCGGCGGGCTTGCCAAACAGCCCGAAAAGGCTTACCTAACCGACTGCCTGTGCTATAGTGTTTTACCGTATCGCGTGGGTCGATTCGCGCGAGTCCTCCAGCGTTACGGGACGGTTGGATTCAACCGTGAAAGGCGTCGGCGAATGAGCCGCGCAGGCGCCTTATTCACCTTTGCACAAGCCCCGACAAAGATTGAAAACTCGCACCTCGAAATTACCTCTCTGAACCGATGAAGCTGACCATTGAACGTGCGTCTCTGTTGAAGTCGCTCGCACATGTCCAAAGTGTCGTCGAACGGCGAAACACCATTCCCATCCTCTCGAACGTGTTGCTCGAGGCCGGACCGGATAACCTCCGCCTGAGCGCCACGGACATGGATCTGAGCGTGGTCGAAGGCGTCGGCGCCGATGTCGAGCGGACCGGCGCCACCACGGCGCCGGCCCATACGCTATACGACATCGTGCGCAAGTTGCCGGAGGGCGCCGAAGTGTCGTTCGAGGTTGCCGGCGACGACGGCCGCTTAACCCTCGCCGCCGGGCGCTCGAACTTCACCCTGACCACCTTGCCGAAGGAGGATTTCCCTGCCGTCGGCGACGGCGTCCTGCCGCAGAGCTTCGCCATGGCGGCGTCCGAGCTCAAGAATCTGATCGACCGGACCCGTTTCGCCATCTCGACCGAGGAAACCCGCTATTATCTGAACGGCATCTATCTTCACGCGGCCAGCTCCGGCGATTTGCCCGTGTTGCGGGCCGTGGCGACCGACGGTCACCGTCTGGCCCGGTTCGAGATGCCGTTGCCGGAGGGGGCCGCGGACATGCCGGCGGTCATCGTGCCGCGCAAGACCGTCGGCGAGCTGCGCAAGCTGATCGACGAGATCGGCGGATCGGTCGAGATCTCGCTGTCGGAAACCCAGATTCGTTTCGCTTTCGCCGAAACCGTCCTGAGCTCCAAGCTGATCGACGGGACCTTCCCGGACTACGAGCGGGTGATCCCCTCCGGCAACGACAAGGTGATGGACGTCGACCGAAAGACCTTCTTCGAGGCCGTGGACCGCGTGTCCACCATCTCGACGGAGAAGAGCCGGGCGGTAAAGCTTGCCCTCGGCGCCGGTGCGCTGACGGTCTCCGCGACAAGTCCCGAAAGCGGCAGCGCCGAGGAGGCGCTGGAAGTAAGCTATGGCGGCGAAGCGCTGGAAATCGGCTTCAACTCGCGATATCTGCTGGACATCGCCCAGCAGATCGAAGGCGAGGAAGCCCAATTCACCCTGGCCGATTCCTCTTCGCCCACGATCGTTCGGGACCGGTCGGACGCGAGCGCCCTCTATGTGCTCATGCCCATGCGAGTATGAGCATGGCTGAGCGAGACCGCTCTTGGTGAGACCGGCGATTGTGAGCGAGAGGGTCGCACCCCCCGCCCGACCGGCGCTGAGCTTGGTCGGTGGCGATATCGGGCGTTCGGCGGCTTCCCAGCCGCCGTCCGGTTGTTGGGTGGCCCGGCTGTCGCTCGGCAACTTCCGGTGCTACGAGGCGGCCGAACTGATGGTGGACCATCGTCCGGTGGTGCTGGTCGGCGCGAATGGCGCCGGCAAGACCAATCTGTTGGAGGCGATTTCGTTCCTCGCGCCCGGCCGGGGTCTGAGGCGCGCGCGCTTGAGCGAGATCGACCGGCGGCCGCCCGGGGGTCCCGGGCGGACCAACGGCCCCGCGGGCCCGGGCTGGTCGGTCGCCGCCCGGGTGATGACCCCCGAGGGGCCGCGCGATCTGGGAACCGGGCGCGCGGCCCAGGGCGATCATGGCGCCCCACCCGATGGCGGCGAGTCCGGCGAAGCCCGCGAGCGGCGGGTGATTAAGATCGACGGCGCTTATGCGCGGGGCCAGCAGGCCCTTGGCGAGGTGGTCCGGATGGTTTGGCTGACCCCGCGGATGGACGGCTTGTTCCGAGACGGGCCGGGCGGCAGGCGGCGCTTCCTCGACCGGCTCGTGACCGGTTTCGACCCGGGACACGGCGGCCGCCTGGCGGCCTACGAGCAGGCCATGCGGCAAAGGGGGCGCCTGCTCAAGACGGCCGCGCAAGATGCCGACTGGCTTTCGGCGCTGGAGGATACGATGGCGCGCCACGGTGTCGCCATCGAGGCGGCGCGGCGCGGGTTTGTCGCCGAGCTTTCGCGGGCCTGTGCCCAGGCGGAAGGCCCTTTCCCACGCGCCCGGCTGGATCTCGATGGCGACGTGAATGCGAGGCTGGCCGCTGGACCCGCCCTCGAGGCCGAAGACGGCATGCGCGCGCGCCTGGCCGCGGCGCGGCGTCAGGACGCCGAAACCGGCGGTGCGGCCGTGGGGCCGCATCGCAGCGATTTGAAGGTCGCGGACGTCGAGACCGCGCGGCCCGCGGCCGACGGCTCGACCGGCGAGCAAAAGGCGTTGCTTTTGTCCATCGTCCTGTCGCACGCACGGCTGCTGGCCGCCGAGAGGGGAACGGCGCCGCTGGTTCTGTTGGACGAAGTGGTGGCCCATCTCGACCCGGACCGCCGCCGCGCCCTGTTCGAGGAAATCCTTGGACTGGGCGTGCAGGCCTGGCTGACCGGCACCGAAGAGGGCCTGTTCGCCGATTTGGGCGCGGCCGCACAAGCCTTCGCCGTGACGGGCGGACGACTGACGCCGCTCGGCGGCTAGCCGTCCGGCCACTAGCCGGCGTGTCCGGGATGTGGCCGGGAAACGCGATTGAACAGTTCATAGCGACCGTAACGAAATGACTGAGACTCCGAGCAAAACAGATCTCGACCAGGAACCGGCCGAAGACTCGGGCCAAGAGTACGGCGCCGAATCCATCAAGGTGCTGCGCGGCCTGGAGGCGGTGCGCAAGCGCCCCGGCATGTATATCGGCGATACCGAAGACGGCTCGGGCCTGCACCACATGGTCTACGAGGTCGTGGACAACTCGATCGACGAGACGCTGGCCGGCTATTGCGATTCGATCGAGGTGGTGCTGAATGGCGACGGGTCGGTCACCGTGAACGACAACGGGCGCGGCATTCCGGTTGATATTCATTCGGAAGAGGGCGTCTCCGCCGCACAGGTCATCATGACCCAGTTGCACGCCGGGGGAAAATTCGACCAAAACTCCTACAAGGTTTCCGGCGGCCTGCACGGGGTCGGCGTCTCGGTGGTCAACGCGCTCTCCGAATGGCTGGAATTGCGCATCTTTCGCGAGGGCAAGGCGCATTTCATACGCTTTTCCGACGGCGAACCCGAAGACCCGCTGGAGGCGGTCGCGGACAGCGAAGGGCGAACCGGCACCGAGATTACCTTCCTGCCGTCGCGCAAAACCTTCTCCATGGCGGAGTTTGACTTCAATACCTTGGAGCACCGGCTGCGCGAACTGGCGTTCCTAAATTCCGGCGTTCGTTTGATCCTGCGCGACGACCGCCATGCCGAAGCGCATCAGGTCGAGCTGTGCTACGAGGGCGGGCTCGAAGCCTTCGTGCGATATCTCGACCGGACCAAGACTCCGTTGGTGGAGCCGCCGGTCGTCCTCGGATCCGAGCGCGACGGGCTTACCGTGGAGCTGGCGCTGCAATGGACCGACAGCTACCACGAGAACGTGCTCTGCTTCACCAACAACATCCCGCAACGCGACGGCGGCACCCATCTCGCCGCATTCCGCGCGGCCTTGACGCGGCAGATCAACGCTTATGCGGCGGCCACTGCCCTGGGTAAGAAGGAGAAAATGCAGCTGACCGGAGACGATGCCCGCGAGGGGCTCACTTGCGTGCTGTCGGTCAAGATCCCGGATCCGAAATTCTCCAGCCAAACCAAGGACAAGCTGGTTTCCTCCGAGGTGCGGCCGGTGGTCGAAGGCGTGGTCAACGACAAGCTGCAGCAGTATTTCGAGGAGCATCCGGCGGAGGCCAAGAAGATCGTCGCCAAGGTGGCCGAGGCCGCGGTGGCGCGCGAGGCCGCCCGCAAGGCGCGCGAGTTGACCCGGCGCAAGGGCGCTCTCGACATAGCGTCCCTGCCGGGCAAGCTGGCCGATTGTCAGGAACGCGACCCGGCGTTGGCGGAGCTCTTCATCGTCGAGGGCGATTCCGCCGGCGGGTCGGCCAAGCAAGGACGCGACCGGCGCTTCCAGGCCATTCTGCCGCTCCGGGGCAAGATCTTGAACGTCGAGCGGGCGCGCTTCGACAAGATGTTGGGCTCGGTGGAAATCGGCACCCTGATCACCGCGCTGGGCACCGGCATCGGGCGCGAAGAGTTCGACATCGCCAAGCTGCGCTACCACAAGATCATCATCATGACCGACGCGGACGTCGACGGCAGCCACATCCGCACCCTGCTGCTCACCTTCTTTTTCCGCCAGATGCCCGAGCTGGTGGAGCGCGGACACCTCTATATCGCCCAGCCGCCGCTCTACCGCGCCAAACGCGGCGAATCCCTGCGCTACCTGAAGGACGACCGGGAGCTCGAGGACCACCTGATCACCAACGGCATCCGGGACAGCGTCTTGACCCTGGCCGATGGCACCCAGATTGCCGGCCAGGACCTGCGCGACCGGGTGGCCATGGCGGTGCGGGCGAAGCACCTGATGGAGCCTTTGATCCGCAAGGTGGACAACGCCCAAATCGTCCAACAAGCGGCCATACTCGGGACCCTCAACCCCGATATTCTGGCGCCGGGCGGCCAGGCTCAACAGGCGGCGGACTTCATCGCCAAGCGCCTCGATGCGCTGGCGCCCGATACGGAGAGAGGCTGGCAAGGCAGCCTGGCCGTGGACGGGGGGCTGGCGTTCCAGCGCACCTTCCGGGGCGTGACCAACCGGCATGTCCTCGACGGCCCGCTCATTCGCTCCTCCGAAGCGCGTCGTTTGGACGCCATGGCCGGCGACCTCCAGGAAACCTTCGCCCTGCACAGCGAGCTCGCGGGCAAGGACGAATCCTGCCGCATCACCGGCCCGATACCGCTGGTCGATGCGGTGTTTCGTCTCGGCCGCAAAGGCATCACATTTTCGCGGTACAAAGGCCTCGGTGAGATGAACCCCGGACAACTGTGGGAAACCACGCTGGATCCGGAGGCGCGGGCGCTGCTGCAAGTGAAGGTCTCTCATGCCGACGAGGCGGCGGATATATTCTCGACCCTCATGGGCGACGTGGTGGAGCCGCGCCGCGAGTTCATTCAGACCCATGCCCTCGAGGTCGCCAATCTCGACGTCTAGGTCTCCCTCGGACGGCGAACGCGGGCGAAAGAGGATGTCGCAGAAAGGCAGGACCGGCCGGGCCATACCGAAGGGCTCGCGAGGTAAGGCCGACAAGAGCCGCAAGCGGCCCGCGCGCGCGCTCGGCTTCGCCGGGCGCCTGGCCCGGCTGTTTCGCTGGTCGCTGGTCGCCGCCGTCTGGGGCTTCGTGCTGTTGGGCTCGGTGCTCGCGTTTTATGCGAGCGACCTGCCCGACATCGGTGGTCTCGCCAGGGCGACGCGGCAACCGAGCATTTCGTTGCTGGCGGCCGACGGCAGCCCGATTTCGTCGACCGGCGAGGTCTACGGCCGGAGCGTCACGGTCGCGCAGTTGCCGCCCGTACTGCCCCATGCCGTGCTGGCGGTCGAAGACCGGCGCTTCTACAGCCATTGGGGGATCGACCTACGCGGCTTGGCGCGTGCGCTCTGGGTCAATCTGCGCGCGGGCGGCGTCATACAGGGCGGCTCCACCATCACCCAGCAGCTCGCCAAGGTCCTGTTCCTGACGCCCGAGCGCACCTTGAAGCGCAAGGCCCAGGAAGCCCTCCTCGCCCTGTGGCTGGAGAGAAGGTTCACCAAGGACGAGATCCTCTCGCTCTACCTCAACCGGGTATATCTGGGCTCCGGCACGTACGGCGTCGACGCGGCGGCCCGGCGCTATTTCGACAAGGCGGCGAGCGAGGTAACCCTTTACGAGGCGGCGCAACTCGCGGGTCTTTTGAAGGCGCCCTCGCGCTACAATCCGGTGAGCGACTACCAGCGCGCCGGCCAGCGCACGCGTGTCGTGCTCAACGTCATGGTGGACGCGGGCTTTATCTCCGCCGATGAGGCTAGGCAAGCGCTGGCGTCAAAGCCCGGCCGGCCGCGCTTGGCCGGGCGCCGGGCGCGCTATTTCGCCGATTGGGTGATGGGCCAGATCGGCGATTACGTCGGGCGGATCGACTCGGACCTCGCGGTCGTCACGACGCTGGACCCCCGCCTGCAAAACATCGCCGAGGACGAACTGACGGCGATGCTCGCGGACGCAGGCGCCCGGCGCGGCGCCGGCCAGGGGGCTTTCGTCGCGCTCACTCCCGACGGCGCCGTGCGAGCGATGGTCGGCGGCCGCGACTACGGCGAGAGCCAATTCAACCGTTCCGTCCAAGCGCTCAGACAGCCTGGTTCCGCCTTCAAGGTCTTCGTCTATCTGGCGGCGATGGAATCCGGTTGGCGGCCCGATGACCGATTGATCGATTCCCCGGTCGCGGTGGGCAACTGGGAGCCACGAAACTACGGCGGGCGCTATTATGGCGACGTCACGCTGCGCGAGGCGTTTGCCCGCTCGCTCAATTCGGTGTCCGTGCGCTTGACCGAGCAGGTCGGCCGTGAACGGGTGGCCGAGGTGGCGCGACGCCTGGGCATAACCAGCGATCTCGAGGTCGCGCCCAGCTTGGCGCTCGGGGCTTCTGAGGTCACCTTGCTGGAGCTGACCAACGCCTATGCCACCTTCGCCAATCGCGGGCGTGGGGTGTGGCCCTATGGCATTCTGGAGATCCGCGATGTCACGGGCCGAGTCATCTACCGCCGCCGGGGCGAGGGCTCGGGGGTCCTAGTCGGCGCCCACGACGTCGATCAGATGACCAACCTGATGACGGCATCGGTGGAATGGGGCACCGGCAAAGCCGCCAAGATCGGGCGCCCTGCCGCCGGCAAGACCGGCACCAGCCAGGATTTTCGCGATGCCTGGTTCGTCGGTTTCACCCGGGAGCTGGTGGCCGGCGCCTGGTTCGGGAACGACGACGGCCGGCCCATGACGAAGGTGACCGGCGGCGGCCTGCCGGCCAAGCTTTGGGCCAGAATCATGACGCGGGCGCTGGAGAATCATGCGCCCCAGCCGCTTGCCGGAGGCGCCGTCGCCGTCGCCGTGAGCGATCAGATAGAGGGCTTTCTCGACCGGCTCATAGGCCGGCTCACCGGTGCGTCCCCGAGCCGGTCCCCGCCGGAGAGTGAGCCGAGGAGCACCAGCTTTCCCACCAGGCGAAAGAATGAGGATTAGGCCTCAAGGACCAACCCGGGCGCGGAGGTGATGCCATGAAGAAAAGCACCAAGACACCTTTCATGCCGGCCGACGACTACGGCCGCCGCCTCACAGGCTTCAACGTCAACCTGGTGGTGCGGGACGTGGCTCCGGTGTTGCGCTTCCTAAGGGATGTCTTGGAGGTCGAGCCGGTCTACGACGACGCCGATCTCGCGATTCTGCGGCACGAAGGCGTGGACTGGATGATCCATGCCGAGCACACCTATGACGACCGGCCCATGCTCGCGCGCACCCGGGCGGCCAACCTTCGCGGCGCCGGCTGCGAGCTCAGGCTTTACAACATCGACCCCGATGCGGCCGAAGCCCGGGCGCGTGCCGGCGGCTATGACGTCTTGGCCGGGAGCGAGGACAAGCCACACGGCCTGCGCGAGTGCTATCTACTGGATCCGGAGGGCTACGTTTGGGTGCCGGGCCGGCCGCTGCCGCCCGATTAGATCACCCGCCGGCACACGCCAAGCCAATTTCTGCCAGGGGTTAGTGCCGGTAGCGGGCCGAACGGCAAAACCGCTTCGCCTGTCTGGCGCGCGGGTCTTCTCGGGCCTGCTCTATCGGGATTCGGTCTCAGAAAGGTAAATGGGGGTGGGGCGTATTGCTTCGCCCCACCGCCACTTTACTCTCTCAGACCGAACCCTGATCGCGCCGGCCCGAGAA
>Ga0114923_10001688_pt1 | contig 15183 bp, 16 predicted proteins | sample SumtaG_FD_89578 | JGI IMG/M metagenome (GOLD analysis project Ga0114923, IMG submission 89578) | Deep subsurface microbial communities from Indian Ocean to uncover new lineages of life (NeLLi) - Sumatra_00157 metaG | ecosystem: Environmental > Aquatic > Marine > Oceanic > Sediment | place: near...
AGCGTGATAAACGAGTAAGGGGGCTGTTGCTATGATGCGTTCACTCTATGCCGGTGTATCCGGACTGCAGAATCATCAAATAAGAATGGATGTTCTGGGGAATAATATTTCTAATGTAAATACTACCGGTTTCAAGAAGGGAAGGGTGAATTTTCAGGATCTGCTCTCCCAGACCATGGCCGGTGCCGCCAAACCTACCGATGAAGTGGGCGGTGTTAATCCAAAGCAGGTCGGGCTGGGCATGACAGTAGCAGCCATCGACACTATTCATACCCAGGGGTCGCTGCAGACAACAGGTGTAATGACCGATCTGTCAATCCAGGGAAATGGCTTTTTTCTGCTCAAGGCGGGGGAGAAGAATTTTTTCAGCCGTGCAGGCGCCTTTGGCCTGGATGAAAACGGGCTGCTGGTAAATCCGGCTAATGGTATGCGGGTACAGGGATGGGAAGCTCAGACAATCGGTGGACTTACTACGGTAAATGTGGCCACAGAACCCCAGGATCTGGTTATCCCGGTGGGCAGCAAGGACCCGGCTGCAGCAACCTCTGAGGCTTTCCTGGCCTGTAACCTTGACAAACGTACTCCGGTAATACCTGCCGGAGCCGGCGAACAGACTGTCTATGAGGGAACCTGGACTACCACTTTTGATATTTATGATTCCTTCGGCCGGGCTCATAAGCTGCAGGTCAATTTTACCCAGGTAGCGGGTATAGCCAACAGGTGGCAGGCGGAGGTTATTGTGGATCCGGAAGCGGAAACGCCTACCAATACCCTGGTTGAAGTAGGGGCTGAAAATAATACGGACAACCTCTTCTTCCTTGATTTTGATAATTACGGAGCACTGCAGTCAGTACTGGATGCACAGGGAGACACCCTGGCCGAAGGTAAACTGCAGATCCCGGTTTCCTTTGATGTGCCCCAGGCAGATATACCGGCCGGTGTTGCCGCTTTCCGGCAGACCTTTAATCTTAACCTGGGGGAAGTGGGAGCTTACACAAATGCGGTGACCCAATTTGCCGAGAAGAGCTCCACCAAGGTAGTGAGCCAGAATGGCTATAGCATGGGTTATCTGGAGAGCTTTAAAATAGATCAATCCGGTGTGATTACCGGCGTATATTCCAACGGCACCAACAGGAGCCTGGGCCAGGTTGCCCTGGCTTCCTTTACCAATCCCGGGGGTCTGGAAAAGGCAGGCGAAAGCACCTATGTAGTATCCAATAACTCAGGAGAGGCGAATATCGGGCCTGCCGGCGTAGCGGGAAAGGGAAAGATAATCGCCGGCGCATTGGAGATGAGCAATGTGGATCTGGCGGAACAATTTACCGATATGATTGTAACCCAGCGTGGTTTTCAGGCTAACTCCAGGACAATTACCACCTCGGATCAAATGCTGCAGGAGTTGTTGAATCTTAAGAGATAGGAAAGATAAGGTAAGTAATGGTTGAAGTGACCCGGCTGAATGGCGAGAGTTATTATATTAATCCCCACCAGATTGAGTACATTGAGCTGAACCCCGATACAACCCTGACTATGCTTTCCGGCAAAAGGTTGATAGTTGTTGAGGATTACCAGACTCTTTATAAGCGGATTATAAACTACAGAAGGCAGATCGGCGCCTTTAAAAACGAGGAGTAGACTAAAGATGGATCTGGGTACGATTATTGGGCTGGGAGCCGGTTTTACTGTAGTTGTATTTGGTATAATTGTCGGCGGGGGGAATATTGGTATGTTTATCAATATCCCTTCAGTCCTCATTACCATTGTCGGCTCCTTTTCCGCATTGATGGTTTCCAATCCCTTAAGCCGCATATTAGGTATAATGGGTTATTTCAGCCACACCCTGAAAATGCCGAACTGGGAAGAGGAACGGATAATTTCCCAGCTAGTTGCTTTTTCTGAAAAGGCCAGGCGTGAGGGGCTGCTGGCTTTAGAGGATGACCTGGAGGAAGTGGACGAGGAATTCCTGCGTAAGGGCATCCAACTGGTGGTAGACGGCACTGACCCGGAGATCATCAAGAATATTCTCTATAATGAATTGAACCAGCTGCAGGTCCGTCATTCCATCGGAATCAAGATCTTTGACGACTGGGGTAAGCTGGCACCGGCTTTCGGTATGATCGGCACCCTGATCGGACTGATTACCATGCTTTCCAACCTGGAAGATAAATCCGCCATCGGCAGCGGTATGTCAACCGCACTTATTACCACGCTCTACGGCGCTTTTCTGGCCAATTTAGTTTTTATACCGGTCAGGAACAAACTGATGGACAGGGACGGTGGTGAGTCTTTAGTGAAAGAAATAATGATTGAGGGCATACTATCCATTCAATCGGGAGATAATCCGAGAATCCTGGAAGAGAAACTTCTCTCCTTCCTGCCCCCCGCCAGAAGAGAAGCGGTGCGGCAGGAGGCGACTGCGGAGTAGGAGGAGGTTATGCCCCGAGCCAAGAAATGTCCGAAATGTCAGGAGGGCGCTGCAGATTGGTTGTTGACCTATGGAGATATGACCACCCTGCTGTTGACCTTTTTTATACTGATGTTTACCACTGCGGAGGTGGATGGCAGTGAGCTACGTATGATTCTAGCTGCTTTTCAGGGGTTAGGCGCTCTTACCGGCGGCAATACCCTCTCGGTGGGTAAACTGGCCGAGTTGGGTAATTCCATAATGACCCTTCCCTCTCAGGAAATGGGACGGGCCCTGTCCAAAGCCAGGAAAACAGCGATATCTCAGTTTCAACCGGATATTAAAACAAAAAAGATCCGCATCAAAGAGGATGAGAGGGGGCTGGTTATCTCGTTAGCAGCGGATTCCTTTTTTGGACCGGCAAATGCGGATATCAATTTAGAGGAGGCACGCGAACCCTTTATGCGGATTGCCGCTCTGCTTAATTCACCTGAGCTCAAGGGACATAAATTCCGTATTGAAGGCCATACCGATGCTGCGCCAACAGATCCTGAAGGCCCCTGGCCCACGAACTGGGAGCTTTCCGCAGCCAGGGCCGTTGAAGTGCTGCACAGGTTGGTAGTCTTTGGTGTGGATGAAAAGCAGTTCCAGGTTTCGGGTTTTGCCGATACCGTGCCCCTGGCCAACAATAATACGCCCGAGGGCAGGGCTTATAACCGGCGGGTTGATATAATTGTGCTCAGTGAAGGCCACTTATAAGGGGGTTTGCAAATATATGGTTTTTTTGGTAGATTCTAAATATAAATGTATGATACTGGAGAGGGTTAATGGCAGATCAGGACAATAATCTAGATCTTGAAGATGTAGGCGCCGGAAGTGAAGATATAGGGGCCGAGGGGAAAAAAACCGGTTTTTTACCGGCAATTGTCATTCAGGTATTAAAGTGGGCGGCAATTGCTCTTGGTTTTATAATTCTGGGCGCTACTACTACTATAATTACTTTTAATCTGATCAACAAGGGCAGGAGCGGTTCCAGCCTGGAACAGCTTTCACCGAATTATACGGCTACGGAAGATCCTCTGCAGTATGATGACTCCATCGAAGCTATCCGCGGGGTAACCTCCGATGAGGTGCCTGCAATCTATACGGTGAAAGTCAGTATAGGTTTTAAGCAAGGGGATAATAAGACTGCCTTCGAGTTCAATGCCCGCCGCCGTGAAATACAGAATCTGATATTTCTCATTTTAAGCGGTAAGAAAAAGATTGACTTAAAGCCCGATAAATATAGTTCTCTGCAGGAAGAGCTTAAGACAGCCATAAACAGGATAATGCAAAGCGGCAAGATCAAGTCTGTTATTTTCAGAGAATTTGTTGTCACCCAGTAGGGAGGGAAGATGCCTGAAGTTCTGTCGCAGGATGAAATAGATCAACTGCTTACGGCAATCTCTGCCGGCGAGGTGGATACTCAGGAGATTCACCAGCCGACTGATCAGCGAAAGATCAAGATCTATGACTTCAAGCGGCCTGATAAATTCTCTAAAGATCAGATCCGGACGGTTTCCATTATGCACGAAACCTTCGCCCGGCTTACCACCACTTCACTCTCTGCGCAGCTGCGCAGTCTTGTTGCCGTGCATGTGGCTTCTGTTGATCAGCTGACCTACGAAGAGTTTATCCGCTCAATTCCCAACCCCACAACTCTGGCAGTTATAGATATGGACCCTTTAAAGGGGTCAGCCATTTTAGAGATCGATCCGGCCATTACCTTTTCCATTATTGACCGCCTTTTCGGCGGTCAGGGGGAGGGCGCCAAGTTCAGCCGCGAGCTGACCGATATTGAGCAGTCGGTAATGGAAGGTATAATTGTGAGGGTATTGGGAAACTTAAGGGAATCCTGGAGTACGGTAATTGATTTAAGACCCCGATTGGGCGGAATTGAGACCAATCCCCAGTTTGCCCAGATAGTGCCGCCCTCAGAAATGGTAGTGCTGGTAACTTTGGAGACAAAAGTAGGCGATGTAGAGGGCATGATGAATCTCTGTATTCCCTACCTGACCATAGAACCGATAATTTCAAAACTCTCCGCCCAGTACTGGTATTCTTCGGTAAGAAGGGGTACTACTACTGAAAACCTGAATATATTAAGGGAGAGGTTGGAGAATGTCGGGGTAACCATTAAAGCGGAAATTGGCAGAATGCAGCTGGCGGTGAGAGATGTTTTAGCCTTGCGTGCCGGTGATATAATTCGACTCAGCAATACCCGGGTGAATGATCCCATGGTTTTAATGATTGGTGATCGTAAAAAGTTTCTATGTCGTCCGGGTGTAATCGGAAACAAATTGGCTGTTCAGATCAGCAAAAAACTGGAAGAGATTGCCCAGGAAGAATTTGAAGAGCTGACAGCCGGGGGGGAGGAAGATTAATGAGTGATGGTTCATTATCACAAGATGAAATAGATGCTCTGCTTCAGGAAACTGATAGTCTGGAAATAGATACCTCAACGGGTGGAGGTGGTGATCCTCTTTCAGAGCAGGAAAAAGAGCAGTTTCTTAATATCCTTAATGAGGTTGCCGAATCTCAGGCTTCGAATTTAAATATTCTAATACGTAAGAATGTTACTCTTGGCAAACCTGTGTTGGAACTTAAGAGCAGGGATGAACTTGCAGGGGAGCTTCCAGAGGAAGTTATTGAGGTGAAGCTGGATTTTTCTGACGGTATAAAGGGAGAGCATAGCTATCTTTTAACCCTGGAATCAGCTGTCAGCATAGCCGGTTCCATGATAGGCCAGCCGGGTGTTGAGATTGATGATGCAGCCCTCTCCGCGGTGGCGGAAGCCATGTCCCAGATTTCCGGGACCGCCTCTACCGAGATAGGCAACAGGATCGACAGGGTGGTGAAAACAGATCCTCCTGATTTTAAAAAGACGGCCAAAGAGGATATCCGCCTGCCGCAGGGTGATAATTTTGTGAAGCTGGAGTATAGTCTTACCCTTGAGGGTGAAGCTCCAACAAAGCTTATTGAATTGTACTCGCTATCTGTTGTTAAAGAGATTGCAGCTCTCTCTTCCGGCGGCAGTCAGCAGGCACAGGCAAGTCCTGGCGGCCAGGCTGACATTTTTGGCGGCGGCTCGGCACAACCGCCGGGATTTTTACCCGGCCAGACTTTTGGCCAGCCGGTCGGCGAGCAGGCTTTGGGTGTCGGCACAGGCCAGCCGCCGCCCAATGTGCAGCCGGTGCAATTTGCCAATCTGCAGAGTTCCGGAGCTGCAGCTGACCAGGGAAACATCGGTCTGCTCATGGATGTTTTCATGGAAATGACCGTTGAACTGGGGCGTACAAAGAAACTGATCCGGGAGATCCTGGGCATAGGCGAGGGAACAATTATTGAACTGGATAAGCTGGCAGGGGAGCCGGTGGACATACTGGTTAATCACAAGCTGATCGCAAAAGGTGAGGTTGTGGTGATTGACGAAAATTTCGGTGTCAGGGTGACCGAGATCGTATCTCCCATGGAGCGGATGAGTGATTTGACTTAAATTGAATATGTGATAGAATAAAGCTTAAACAGAGCCGGTTATTTTTACCGAGCTCTGTGGTTTTAGATAAGCAAAGTTAGCCTGGGGGGGGAACGCTGCTGAATAAATCTTTTTTGATAATTACAATTATTCTCATACTTTTAATGTCTGCCGCTCTGCCCGCTTCAGCACAGGAGCTTAATGAGGCTGCCATGCTGCTTGAAGAGAGTGTCGAAACAGAAAGCCCCGAAGATATTGCCGTACCGCTCATCTCCACCTGGGATTTTTTGAGAATGGTGCTAATACTGGGCGGGGTTGTTGGACTGGTTTACATCTTCTTTTTTCTGCTCAAGAGGGGTCTGGGGCAGAAAAGGTTTGAAAACGACCTTATCCGGATTTTGGGCTCCACGAGTTTGAGCGGGAACAAAGCGCTGCATCTTATTGAGGTTGGGAACTCCATTTATCTGGTAGGCTCGGCTGAGTCCGGCGTGGCCCTGATCGCTCCGATTGAAGACCAGGAGAGCAAAGATCATATTAAACTGGAGAGCTCACGCAGCCAAAGCCCGGGGCAGGGAAGTTTTTCCAGGGTCTTAAGAGATTTTTTCAAGCCTGCAAAAGATAATAAGCTCAAAGGGCTGGGAGAAACGGTTGATTTCATGAAAGAGCAGCAGAAACGGCTTAAACGGCTTTAGATTAGTTAACTATAAACCGGGAGGGGCATGAAAGGTAGAACACTCTGTCTGCTTATAATACTGATTGCTGTCGGGGCAATCCGCGCGCCGGAGCTTGCAGCGCAGGAAGAGGCGCCTGCTCCCGGCGGTCTGGCCCTGCCGTATGTTGATCTAAACATCAGGGCAGCGCAGAACAATCAGGAAGTGGTACTCTCTCTACAGCTGCTGTTTTTATTGGCCGTACTCTCACTGGCGCCGTCGATTGTAATTTTAATGACCTCTTTCCTGCGTATCGCTATTGTTTTTGATTTTATCAAGAGAGCGCTTTCTCTGCAGCAGGTGCCTCCCAACCAGATTTTAATGGGTATAGCTCTATTTCTTACCCTCTTTATAATGTGGCCGACCCTGGAAACTATATATAATGACTCTCTTAAGCCCTTTGCGGGGGGCGAGATCGGCCTTGAAGAGACCTACCGCCGGGCCGAAGCGCCGCTGCGTCTCTTCATGCACCGGCAGATGAGCGGTGATGCCGCTAATATCAGGCTTTTTATGCGCATGCGCAATCTACCCAAGCCCGTATCGTTGGCTGATGTGCCGACCTATATTTTAATTCCCGCTTTTGTGCTGCATGAGCTGACAGTGGCTTTTAAGATAGGAATTCTGCTTTTCATACCTTTTATCATTATTGACATGGTAGTTGCCTCCACTCTGATGTCCATGGGTATGATAATGCTGCCGCCGGTTATGATCTCTTTGCCCTTCAAGCTGATACTCTTTGTCCTGGTGGATGGCTGGAGTCTGTTGACCATGGAGATCGTCAAGAGTTTCCGATAATTTAAGTATGGAGGGGGAAAATGAGTATTGGATTTGCCGTATCCCTGATGCGCAGCAGCGTATTACAGGTATTAATGATGGCTGCGCCTATGCTGTTAATAGGCATGGTGGTAGGCCTGATTGTTTCCATATTCCAGGCAACTACTTCCATACAGGAACAGACTCTTACCTTTGTGCCCAAGATTGCCGCAATACTTGGCGCGCTGATGATTTTTGGCCCCTGGATCCTCAACTCCATGGTTCAATTCACTTTACGGCTCATGGCCCTAATAGCGGATATGAGCGGCTAGGGGGTATTGTGCCGGAGTTTTCTGTAGCCGATTTTCAGCTTTTCCTGCTGGTCCTCTTCCGGGTAGGGGCAATGCTCCAGGTAGCGCCCCTTTTTTCATCATCCGCCATACCGCCCATGGCCAGGATCGGTTTTTCCTTTTTTATAGCTCTGGTAATATTCCCCTGGATCAGGGATGCAGGCTACTATATTCCTGAGAGTTTTGTAGAATACTTTCTGTTGGCAGTAGGCGAAGCACTGGTCGGGGTTTTAATTGGTTTTTACCTGGTGATTATTTTCGCTGCTTTTCTGGTTGCCGGACAATTTTTCTCTCTGCAAATGGGACTGGGAGCTTCGCAGGTATTTGATCCCCTGGCCCAGATCCAGATACCGCTTATGGGACAGTTCCTCAATATAGTAGCCATGTTCGTTTTTCTGACAATTAACGGTTTTCATAAGTTTATGATCTCAGGAGTATTAAGGTCATTTCAGGCCTTTAAGGCTGTAGACCTGGTGTTGAAACAGGAGCAGCTGTTTGAGGTTATTGTTACCAGTCTCGGTCAGTTGTTTGAGCATGCCCTGGTAATTGCATTTCCCATATTAGGAACACTGCTGTTAGTATCAGTCACCATGGGTCTGCTTGCCAAAGCGGCGCCGCAGATGAATCTACTGATGTTGGGTTTTCCGATAGCTATTGCCACTGCCTATATTGTACTCATTATGGCCATGCCCTTTCTGATCGCAGCTTTTATCAGGATTATTGACGGCAGTTTCAGCACTTTAGAGGAGATATATCTCTACTCCGGAGTGGGGAAATAGATGGAAGAGAAGTATCAAATACACCTGCAGTGGTTTGCGGCTGAGGATGAAGGCCGTACCGAGCAGCCTACCGAGCATAAGCTCAGGAAAGCCAGGGAAGATGGCAAAGTGGCTAAATCATCTGAGTTCACTTCCGCCCTGGTACTGCTCTTCGGTATTGCGGTTATCGGTTTGCTCGGATCCTATATTCTTAAGAATGCCCTGGATATGCTCCGCTTTTTCCTGGGGCACTCTACCGAGATCGATATATCCCGGGATATGGGATTACAGGCCGTCTTTCTGAATTATTTCATACGCCTGGTACTGCCGGTAATGCTGGTTGCTTTTATAGCAGCCCTGGCGGGAAATATTTTTCAGGTGGGGTTCCTCTTTTCAGTAAAGCCGATTACGCCTGATTTCAGTAAGATACTGCCGCGTTTCGGCAGGTTCTTTAAGAGGGCTCTATTCTCAGGCGAGGCCGCGTTCAACTTAGGTAAATCACTTTTCAAGGTTGTGCTGATCGGGTCAATCTCTTTTTTTAATATTCGGGCACAGCTTCCCAGGTTGGTTAACCTTGTCGACTCGCCATTCCTTTTCAGCTTCAGTCTTATCGCGCGAATTGCCTTCACGATCATGGTTGAAGCGGCCCTGGCCCTGCTCCTGCTTTCTATTCCCGATTATTATTTTCAGAGAAAGCAGCATCTGGAATCATTGAAAATGTCCAGACAGGAGGTTAAAGAGGAGCGTAGAATGTACGAAGGCGATCCCCTGGTGAAGAGCAGGTTGCGGGAGCGCATGAGGGAGATGCTGCAGCGCACAATGTTGAAAAACGTTCCCCAGGCGGATGTGGTTATTACCAACCCTACCCATTACGCGATTGCCGTAAAATATGAAAGCCTGGTAATGGAAGCGCCGACTGTGCTGGCCAAGGGGGAAGACCGGAATGCCCAGCGTATAAGAGAGATCGCTTTGGAAAATGACATACCCCTGGTGGAGAATAAACCGCTGGCCCGCGCTCTTTACCAGGAAGTAGAGGTAGGCGATGCAATTCCGGCACAATATTACGAGGTTATGGCTGTCATACTGAGTGAGGTTTACCGTCTTAATGATAAATCTGCATAGAGGAGAAGTTATTAATGGCTGATGCCGGTAGATTAACAAAGGACTCTAAGGGTACGGGGAGTGATTTTCTGGTAGCTGTAGGGGTTATCGCTGTAGTTATGATGATGATCATTCCTCTGCCGGCCTTTGTTTTAGATGCCCTGATGACTGCCAACCTGGTTTTGAGCTTATTGATAATCCTGATTGTGCTCTATACCCGTAATGCTCTGGAGTTCTCAGTATTTCCCACCCTGCTTCTAATTGTTACAGTCTTCGGTCTGGCCTTGAATGTATCTTCCACACGTTTAATCCTTTCCCAGGGCAGCGAATTCGAAGGCAGGATCATCAGGGCCTTTGCCACCTTTGTGGTAGGGGCCAGGGGTCTGGAAGGCTATGTTATCGGTTTTATTATATTTTTCATAATTATTGCTGTTCAGTTTATCGTTATCACCAAGGGAGCGACCAGGGTAGCCGAGGTAGCGGCACGTTTTACCCTGGACTCACTCCCCGGAAAACAGATGGCAATAGAGGCTGAATACAATTCGGGACTGATCAATGAAGAAGAAGCCACTACCAAGAAGAATAATCTTCAGCGGGAAACTGATTTCTACGGGGCCATGGATGGAGCCTCAAAGTTTGTCCAGGGTAATGTGAAAGTCGGTATATTGATTACCGTGATCAATATTATCGGCGGAATTATTGTGGGCATGACTATTCATGGTGAATCATGGCAGGTGGCCTTTGATACATATATTTCTCTTACAATCGGCGATGGACTGGTAACCCAGCTTCCGGCGCTCTTAATCTCTACATCAACGGGTATTATCGTGACCAGGGCTATTTCAGATGCTTCTTTCGGTATGGATATTTCCCGGCAGTTTTCCCATCAACCCCGTCCCTATATTATAGCTGCCGGTTTCTTAGCCGTGCTGGCCATTCTTCCGGGGTTTCCCTGGTATATCCTCTTTCCCTTCTCCGCAATGCTTGGCGGGCTATCCTTAAGTCTGCGCCGGCTAAAACGAGCTTCAGAAGAAGAGGAAAAGCTGAAGGAGGTTTCGGAAAGGGAAAAAGGTCCTGCCGTGGAAATGTCCCCGGTTGTTCCCCTGGACGCGCTCTCTTTAGAGTTGGGTTATGGGCTGATACCGCTGGTGGACAAGGATCATGGGGCTGAGCTTCTGGATCGCATAACCCGCATTCGCCGGGAAGCGGCATTGGATCTGGGGCTGGTGGTGCCCAGAATAAGAATAATCGACAACATGCGTCTTGATCCTTCCGAGTATTGTTTCAAGATCAGGGGGGTCGAAGTAGGGCGGGGCCGGGTAAAGATGAGCCATTACCTGGCCATAAACCCGGGGGGGATTAAAGAGGAGATACCCGGAGAGGCCACCCGGGACCCCGCTTTCGGTCTGCCCGCTACCTGGATCACTGAAGAGAACCGGGAGAAAGCCGAGCAGCTTGGCTATACGGTAGTTGATCCTCCTTCAATAGTGGCTACCCATCTAACTGAAATTATCAAAGCACATGCCGCTGAGATCTTGGGCCGGCAGGAGGTACAGGCTATACTGGATGCGCTGAAGAGTGATTATCCGGCTGTAGTTGAAGAGGTCACCAAGACCCTGACAGTTGGTGAAATTCAGAAGGTACTGCAAGGTTTGCTTATAGAGCAGGTTTCGATCCGGAATATGGTAATTATTCTGGAAACTCTGGCTGATTTCAGTACTGTTTCCAAGGATCTGGGCTTCCTCATTGAGAAAGTGAGGCAGGGATTGGGGCGGCAGATATGCCTGCAGTATGCTGATGAAGGTAAAACCCTCAGGATCCTAACCCTGGCGCCACCCCTGGAGCAGAAGATCATAGATTCGCGTTCAGAAACGGCAAGGGGGTTTATTGCCGCCCTGGAGCCCGCACTGCAGCGGCAGTGGATTACCGCGCTCACTAATTCAGTAAAAATGGTGCAGGATCAGGGCCATACCCCGATCATTCTCTGTTCTGAAGCGGCGCGTTCATTGGTCAAATCGAGCAGTATCCGTGAAATACCGCACCTGGTGGTAATTTCCATTCCGGAAGTGGCGGCCAAAATAAACATCGAATCACTGGGTGAAATACGAGTAGAGGAATAGGTAGAGAGCTATGCAATATTTTACAGTTCAAGCCCCGACTTCCCAGCAAGCCCTGGAAAAAATGAAGAGGGAATATGGTGATCAGGCAATGATCCTTACCCAGAAGAATTTTCGTCAGGGAGGGGTCTTTGGCATATTTACCAGGCCGAGGGTTGAGATAACCGGGTATATATCCCAGTCTCCAAGCAGGAAGAGGGCGGTGGAGCAGGGGAAGCAGCGGCTACTGGAGAAGGCCCGCAAAGAGCAGGTTTTTCAGCAATTGCTGAGTGAAATCAAATCTTTACGGGAAGATGTCGGCAGAAGCGAAACTGCAGATCAGCCCCAGTCAATTGCCAGGGCGGAAGATCTGTTAAGGGATAATGATTTCTCGGAGGATTTTATTGCGCCGCTTTTGAAGAGACTACGTTCCACCTTTTCGCTTGAGGATCTGGAAGATCAGTTTTTAATTGAGAATTCACTGGTTGAATGGATAGGAGAAAAGATAAGGCTTTACCCGCCGCTATTCGAAACAGAACGGCGCAAGCGGATCTTTATTATTATCGGTCCCACCGGGGTTGGCAAGACAACTACAATTGCTAAACTGGCGGCTGTCTATGGATTGGGAAATCATAAGCTTAAAGCTAAAAAGGTGCATATTGTAACGGTAGATAACTACCGGATAGCGGCCAGGGATCAGATAGCCACTTATGCTGAAATTATGAGGCTGCCGATTTCCATGGTGGAGAGTTTTGAGGATTTTAAGAAAACTATTGCTTTGAATGAAGATGCTGAGCTTATACTGGTAGATACAATCGGCAGGAGTCCCAGGGATCTGGCAAAGTTAGCGGAGATGAAAGATATTCTCACCGGCGTTGGAAACGAATGTGAAACACATCTGGCTGTAAGCGCCACTACCAAATCTTCCGATGTTGAGGAGATCTTTAAGCAATTTGAACCATTCGGTTATAATTCGGTTATCATAACCAAGCTGGATGAGACCTCAAGGGTAGGCAATATAATAAGTGTTCTGGCCAGCAGAAATAAAGCCATTTCTTATCTATCCGATGGCCAGAAAGTGCCACAGGATCTGGAAGAGGCATCCGTTTTACGGCTGCTTTTAAGCCTGGAAGGTTTCCGGATTAACAGGGATAAACTGGAAAAGAAATTCGGTAAAATGAAAGAAATTTCCGGCAGGTATTGGAGTTAAGATGGCAGATCAGGCAGAGAAGCTAAGAGAAATTATGCGTAACCGCACTGAAGGCACGTTAAAAAAAACCCGCATTATAGCGGTCTCCAGCGGTAAAGGCGGGGTGGGTAAGACTAATCTGGCTATAAATATGTCAATTGCCTATGCTAGAATGGGAAAGAAGGTAACTGTACTGGATGCTGATCTCGGACTGGCCAATGTAAATGTAATTTTAGGGGTGATTCCCCGTTACAATCTCTACCATCTTATCCGTAAGCAGAAAAATATGAGAGATATTATTTTAGATACCAACTATGGTATCAAGATCGTTGCCGGTGCTTCCGGTTTCTCCAAGATTGCCAATCTTAGCGAGGAAGAACGCCGCCATTTTATCAGCGAACTGGAGCAGCTTGCTGAAGCAGATATACTTGTAATTGATACCAGCGCCGGGGTGTCTAACAATGTGCTCAGCTTCATAGCCGCTGCAGATGATGTGGTTATTGTAACTACTCCGGAGCCGACTGCTATTACCGATGCCTATGGTATTATTAAAATAATTGCTACTGAAGTAGATAATTTGGATTTCGGCTTGAAATTAGTAGTAAACAGGGTTAAATCCGTTACTGAAGGGAGGAAAGTTGCGGAACGGGTAATTAATATTGCCGGACAGTTTTTAAATTTGAAAGTGGATTACCTTGGCTTTATATATGAAGATATTGCCGTACACCATGCTGTAATTAAACAGCGGCCCTTTATAGTTTTAGATCCCAAGGGAAAAGCTTCAATCTGTGTTGAGCATCTTGTCAGCCGGCTGGAGAACGTTGAATACAGGAATGGCAGTGGAGTATTCAGTTTCATTCAAAAACTCTTTGGCCATGGCGCGAAAGGATTGCCTTGATCGTTCGGAGTAGTACCTTGACGCCCTTATTCTTATGCCATACTCTTTAAAAGGGGTTATTAATGGGAAATTGGAAATTTATTACCGGGGCGGCTCTTTTAGCGGGCTTTCTTTCCCTGATAGCAGGAATTTTCAGCGGTAGCCCTTTTACCGTTATATTATTAAGAGTGGTACTTTCCAGCCTGGCGCTTGGTGTAATAAGTATTGGTGCTATTACTCTTATAAAGCGCTTCCTGCCGGAATTACTTCAGGTAAGTGAGATGCCAACGGCGGCGGCAGGAATCGATATCCTGATCCCGGAAGAGAATCCCCACCGGCCCGCGGAAGAGGAGGGGGGTGAAACCCCATCTGTTCCAGTTGAGGAGGCGGAGGATCTTTTAGCTGTAGATGGAGATGGTTCGCACGCCGGCAGCATGGAAACTGAAGATGAGAGCGGAGAAGAGGCTGATTTATTGGAGGCGGTTGACGAAACTGATGGCCGTGTAGATGATGTCAGCGATGGAGAAGAAATTTCCGATTCTATAAGTAGGGGTAAGGAGGAGGAGGATGCTTCATCGGAAGCTCTGCCTGATATTGACCGGCTGGATATTGGTTTTGAAAGTGGTGAGGATAACCTGGATCATAGCGCCCAAAAAACGGGGAGTGGAGCAGATAGCTTTCGTGAAGCCCAGGTAGACAGCGTAATAGCGAATCAGGATCCGGAGGTATTGGCAAAAGCGGTTCGAACATTTATGAATAAGGACCAGGAGGGATAGAGAGGTTATGGGTGAGGATATCTTGAGCGGCAGGACAGAAGAGGAACTTTGGTCTCTCTACCATAACAGCAGAGATCCTGTAATCAGGGATTTCTTTGTCAAGCAGTATGCGCCCCTGGTTAAATATGTAGCTGGCAAGGTGGCCATGGGTATGCCCAATAATGTTGAATTTGATGACCTGGTGGGTTTTGGGGTATTTGGCTTATTTGATGCAATTGAAAAGTTCGATCCCGGAAAACATGTTAAATTCAAGACCTATGCAGTTACCCGGATAAGAGGGGCAATTTTTGATGAGCTTCGCTCTATTGACTGGGTGCCGCGTTCGGTGCGGCAGAAAAGCAGGGAGGTGGAGGATGCGGTTCGGGGCCTTGAAGCCTCGCTGGGCAGAGCGGCTACGGATGAAGAAATAGCCGGGGCTATGCACATGGAGATTAAGGATTTTCATCAACTCATGCTGAAGATCAGCGGCACTTCCATATTATCCCTTAATGAAGTTTGGTATACGGGAGAGGATAACGATAAAATATCGATTGTGGAGAGTATAGAATCACCATCCAGTCTTAACCCTGATACAATTGTTGAGAAGGAAGAGATCAAACGGGTTATTATTGAGGCTATTCATGAGCTTCCGGAGAAGGAAAAGAAGGTTTTAATA
>Ga0114923_10001689_pt1 | contig 15181 bp, 13 predicted proteins | sample SumtaG_FD_89578 | JGI IMG/M metagenome (GOLD analysis project Ga0114923, IMG submission 89578) | Deep subsurface microbial communities from Indian Ocean to uncover new lineages of life (NeLLi) - Sumatra_00157 metaG | ecosystem: Environmental > Aquatic > Marine > Oceanic > Sediment | place: near...
ACAGTATAAAAAAAAAAGAGCAAAAATCGGAATTACTCTGGGATCTTAAAAAAAGAAATAATATCAATAATATTGGAACTCCCAAAAGTGTCAGACCCTCCATAGAAAATATATTCGACGATATTACCACCGATATTATTAAGAATATACCAAAATATTTTGAAAGATGGAAACCCGCCGATTTCCCTTTAAGTCTCAGACGAATGACCTCTGTATTTCTCACAAAACCCCCGGATACCTTGCAGCCCGAAAAATCGGTACACCCTGATTTGAAACGGATTAGATGGAAATTGGAAATTAGTTCGATGTTTGATTACACGGAATTAATCAAAGAGGACCTTGAAGAGTTTTTTAAAAGAAGAAATTTTTTTGCAGAAGAAAATGGGTATTCCACATCTGAAATGATGCTTTTTTATGGTGAGTTGGCTTACAGATACAAATACGATGAAATAAATTATGATATCATCAAAAAATTTGTCCGCCCGAATCTCAAAGCAAAAAATACTGATGAAGACGATAATGAAAAAATTGATAGAATGGTCAAAAAATTCCTCCGCCCGGGTATCCTGACCTGTGTTGACACGCAAGGTGACCAACAAAAATATGGGTTCCGTGACTTTGAATCCGCGAATTTTCTAAAGGCATTTTTTATGTACAGATCCAGTGACGTAGCTAAAAAAATTGATCATTTTATTGAAACACGCGACTTCCATGATGAAGCGATGACTTTTAGTATGACATTTTCAAAACTTAAACTTGAGAAGTTAACTGAGTTTGTAAATAATACAAAACATTATAGTAACCCCCAAATGTTGTACGGCTTGGTATCCGGAGTTATAGGTTCCAAATCGTTTAGCCCCAATGAAGCAGAGATACTTCTTTCTAGAAGTATAAGGGAATTGGAAACAAACATTGAAGATGATAAATCCCTAAAACTTTGGCAACTAATAAGGTATATTTGTTTTGATCCAATTTATTCTATTTCCAGTGAGAATGCGCAACGCTTAAGGGCTATGTTAAAAAAAGCTGAAATCATTCCATTAAACCGAGCACAGACTCTTTTAGTCTTGTCAGAGCTTTATTTTTTTAAAAGGATTAATTTAGATAATGACTGGTTAGAGGCAACGTTGAGAAATGAACTGGATAATGAGGATATCTTAGTCAGCAGTTGTTCGATGCTAAGTATGGCTTTAATGTCCCCTGAAAAAATAAATAAAGATGATTGGGGCAGGTACCTCACCGTCTCAGTGCCGTCAGGCTCTTATCAATTGGGCAATGAATTTGTTCCTGATAATCTTCCAGGTCCTCCTCTGAAAGTGAGTACCTTTAAGATTGCCCGGTTTCCTGTCTTACGGTTTGAGTATTCCCGTTGGAAAGAAGATAGAAACAATAAACTAAAACCCGGAGATGCTTTTAAACCTGTTACTCGAATATCAATTGCGGATGCCAAAGAATTTGCCAGAAGCAAGAGGGCATCAATTCCAAAAGCAGATGAGTTTGAGGTGGTGACCTCGTATCATGGGGGATATGGCGAATATCGAGAATATCCGTGGGGCAATTCCTTCACATCTGACAGGAAGAAGATCGCTTTCGAAGACGAAGGGAATCTTGCGAGTATTTTATACGAGAATGATAAGGTAATGCCCGTGGGATTAAAGCCATCTTTGGCAAACCCCGCAGGAGTTTTTGATTTAGTCGGCAATATATATCAACTTACCAGTTCAGAACCTCACTTTGTATCGGCAAGAGGCAATTACTTACAGGCATATGGAGCAATATTGGATATTAAGGAACCGGAATACTGGAAAAATTATTATCGAAATCCCGTAATGTCAAATAATAATAATAATAATAATTATCTTGGATTCCGACTTCTATCGAGATGGAAAGACAGTAAGGAGAAATAGGATGGGAAAACAAAAGAATATAATTGAGTTGAAATTGATAGGATGGAAAGGATATAAAAAACTCGAAGAACAGTACAAAAGAGAACTCGAAGATAACCTGAATATAAGACTATCTATAGAACCTAGAGATAATCCAGACATAATTTACCGGGAGTTTGTTGCTAATCAAGGAGCCTATGATATCGTTATTGTTGATTATGAATACAAGTTGTTATATGAAGACTTTGTAAGTGAACTGGGTGATGACATAATTAAAGAAAATCAATATATCAAGCCCTTTAGCAACGATAATTATTATTGTATAGGTAATAAAAAGTGCCTGATTCCCATCAGGTTTGGAACTAACGGTTTTGTTTACAGGACAAGAGAGCATTCTGAGTTTGATAAAGATCACTTTAAGGTATCATTAAAAAGTACGTTGAAGGCATTGGCCACTTCTGATGAGGAGATACAAAAAATGGCCATATGGAATTGGTGGTTGCCCAATATGATGCTATTGGCTAAAGCCGATGACATAAATGCTTTGGAAAATATTACTGAGAAACAATTGAATGCTTTGGAAAAGAATGGGATATTCAGAAAATTTATCGAATGCTTTCAGAATCAAAAAAAGCTTTTTCGGAGAAGGCCTACGGAGTTTAAAACACTTTCCAATATCATAGAATATGGAATTCACTCTAGGGATAACGGGGTCAATAATATTGATTGGATCCTCGGACCCAGTGAGATGGTGGTGGCCCCCATTTGTTCTTTCCAGAGAAGGAATAGAGTAAAAGAGAGTTTTAATTGGGGTATTCCACAGGAAGGTGGACTCATTTGGCTTGAGTCAGCCGCAATATGGAAAGATATTCAGCCTAAAGAAAAGCTTAATGCGGCTTTCGACTTATTGAAGTTTCTACAATCAGAAGAAGTACAATTATCTTTAATATGCGGTTATAGGGATCTGAACGAAATCTATACACCTAATAGCCATTGGTCTTACGCTGTTAATAATAAAGATGGACTGGAACGAGTCCCTTCCGAAATAAAAAAACCTTTTCATAACCTATTTTTTGAAGAATCTGCCAGCGTTTTTAGTAATTGGGTCTCTCATCATTTGGCTGGTGGACGATTAACCATGAGAGCATTACCTGTTAACAGCACAATGAGATATCTATGGAAAGAGTGTTGGAAACGTGTGGTGAACCAATGTTTAGCTTAATGAAAAAAAATAGTCATCCCGGTTTAGGCAGAGGAAAATTTGAGAGTTTCCATCTGTTGTGGCTGCTGACTTTTTTTGGAATACCATTATGTATACTCATCTTTAACAGTTTGAAGAAATATGAGTATGGTCAATATAAATCTGGGTTAACCATTGACAATTATAAAAATCTTCTTTTTGATTCACCTTTCCCGAACGCCCTTTTTATTACGTTGATTTTGGCGCTAACTGTTTCCATACTGTCTGCTGTTATCGCTCTGGGGACGATCATGAGTGCCTGGCTGCTTACTAAAAAAGTAAGGAATGCCATTCTTTTGGGCTGCACCCTGGTTTTTTTTGCCGGGGTTACGCAGCGGGCATTTGCTTTAGAGTTTGTTTTATCACCCAAAGGGCTTTTGGGCTTACTTTTACAGGATCTAGACAGCAGCGTATCGTTATTATACTCATATGGCGGCGTCATCCTGGCTTATCTCCCGATACAACTTCCTTTATGCATTGCTATCCTTTATGCGGCGAGAACGCAAGTTTCAACAATTTTTGAGGATGCTGCCAGCGATCTTGGTGCGGAATGGCTGAGTGTTCAAAAACGGGTCGTCATTCCCCTTATGAAACCGGGGATAATAGTATCTCTAATTCTGCCGTTTATTTTAGTTGTGGGCGACGTGGTGGTCATCGATCTTATAGGAGGGGCACAGGTATTTACTGCAGGAATGCAGATTATCGATTATACCAAGATCGATGATTGGGGGACGGGAGCGGCTGCATCTGTGATACTTCTCCTGGCTATCGGGTTAATCATCTGGGTAGGTTCAACTTTTTTGTTGGGGAAAAGGACAGAAGAGCAATGAGACGGATAGGGGCGATTGTATTTTTGAGTCTTGTCATTGTAATCATTTTTGTACCGCTATTAACAATGGTGGTACTATCTTTTTGTAAAGGGCGTTTTGCATCGTTTCCCTGGCCTGGATGGTCACTTCAATGGTACAGGCAATTTTTTGAAAACTCGCTACTGCATCTTAGCCTTCTGCGAAGCTTAATGGTAGGATTTGAAGTTGCGGTTATCTCTACCTTATTAGGGTTCGGAAGTGGTTATGCGTTGTCAAGGATGCCTTCCAGAGTAGGTTCTTCACTACTAATGTTGATCACCCTGCCGGCGATAATACCATTTGTCTTATTTGGCTTTTGCTTTATAGAGTTCGCGGGCTATATCGGTATCTTGCGCACCACATTTGCGGTTTTTGTTGCCCACATTGTGGTATTTTCTCCACTAAGTACAGCCTTATGCTATCACCGGTTTCGCCAACTTAACCTGGATATTGAAGATGCCGCAAGGGAATTGGGTGCTTCCGAAATAAAGATTTTTTTCATAATCGTTGGAGGACAATCATGGAGAACGCTAATAGCCAGTGGAATTGTAATATTTGTGCTTTCCTGGGATGAATACATTATTTCCTGGTTTTTGAGCGGTTTTAACAAAACCTATCCCGTATATGTACGTAATATGCTTGAGTCAACGATGAGCCCGGAGATAAATGCAGTAGGTTCGATTATTACAGTATTATCCCTCTGCTTGATGTCGATGGCACTGTATTTGCTACGAAATCCGGAAAAATTGAGGGAGAATTGATATGGCAATCATTGAGTTTAGGAATGTAGATTTTTATTGGGGAAAAGACAAAATTTTGGAGGATATAAGTTTCAAAGTTAATGAAAGTGAAATATTTGCCCTACTTGGTCCCAGCGGCTGTGGGAAATCGACGATGCTCAGGCTTATATCGGGTTTATCTCGTCCCAGTTCCGGGAAGGTGCTTATTTACGGACAAGATGCCTCAGTTTACAAAGGACGGGACAGATGTGTGGCAACAGTATGGCAAAGTAAAGCTTTATTTCCTCATTTATCGGTGAGAGCAAATATCGAATTCGGCCTACGGGTTAAGCGAATAAATCGATCGGATATCCGCAAGAAAGGTGAAAAAATTGCCGAAGCGTTAAGATTAGAAAATAAATTAGATCGGTCTATTTTCCAGTTGAGTGGTGGTGAGCAACAGCGAGTGGCCCTAGCAAGGGCTTTGATCATTGAACCTAAGATACTTCTGCTTGACGAACCTTTTACCGGACTTGATCAAACGTTGAAACTGCAATTGCAAGCAGATTTAAGAGAATTGCAAGCAGATTATGGATGTACTTACATTTTAGTAAGCCATCTTTCGGAAGATGTTTTCTCTTTAGCCATGCGCATCGCGGTTATTCAAAATAAAAAGATTCTTCAAGTGGGTGACCCGAACACTTTATATCATTCCCCTAAATCTACATTTGTTGCAAAATTTGTAGGCAAAAAAAATCTTATCCCATCTATTGTCCGAAATATCGAAAGAAACGGGAGGGAAGTGATTGTTTCTTCTACAAATGGGAGAGGAAATTGGAAAGCCAGGAATCTTCTTAATCTTGAACTTAATGAAAACGACGAGGTTGTTTATGTAATCGGTGCAGATTCGATTGAGTTAGATCATTCAGGTGATTGCATACTTGAAGCGCGCTTTAGAGCTCAGGCAATTGAAGGCAGGCGTAAGATTTACTATTTCAGTTTAGATAAGGGTTGTGAAGTTAGAGTTGAAACATGCACGATAGATTCAAATGTATTGTATCAATTTGAACGAGCGGGGACAGTAAAATTGTATTGGAAATCTGAGAACGCATTTTTATTGAAGGAGTAAATCTTGTATTGTTTATTTAACTCGAATCATCTGAGTGCTATTGCACTTCATTGCATTCTATGTTTAGTCAGTGTTTTATCCGAAATTGATTGAAGAAGAGCATTGGGAATACAGAAATGCATAAATCCAGTTCCTCCACCAACGGTTAGTTCAAAAGAAATCGCTACCACTTGCTCCGATGAAACCAAGAGTGCTAGGGATTGAGGAGAGGTCCCTGTTTGAAGTACCGACATATTAAAAGGCGTAATTTCCTCCCAACCTTCTTCAAGACGTTCCAGGATCGTCCTAACCAGACCGCCGATTACTCCCCTGTCCATGTCTTCTATGGCTCTCTTTTCGCTGCTGATGTCTGTGCTTTTCTTGTTTAAAATATTGATCATTGAAAATAATAGTTTTGATTCGATGGCAAGAACTGAAATCTTATCCGATGGTTTCATGGAAATGGCATTCATATATGTACGGGCAGGTAGAGACTTAATGAATCTTACGTATGTTAATCCTTCAATCGAATGAAGCTTCACAAACATCTGGGTAGATAAATAAAAATTTAATAACGATGATAAATTACTGGAAATTTTTTCGTGAAGCCTGCGCAGTGTGTCCAATTGTTTCTTGGATAAGCTGAATAGATTATCGGACTTTCGAGAGGTTATACCAGTAGGGGGGGCAATCAATTCTTCCTTTTTTACTGATATCGTAGCTGTTTCAATTTCTCTCTTAATAGGTGTTTTCTTTTGGGAATTGGTTTGTTCTATGACTATCTTTCCCCCTTCAAAAGGTTGTTCAAACCCGTTTTCTAAAGGGTAAGGATTATTGATGGGAAAAGCATATTTTGATCGGTTGCTGTACCATTCTTGGAATATATCTCCCTCGATATATATGCATCTATCATTTTTTTTATCCCAGATCATGCAACCATTCTCAAATATCTGCATGCTTCCTGTTGATTCTGATATAGATAAGGCAACGGGTTGTTCATTACTCACCGTGAATCCGAGGGGGCTGGTCCATTCACCTAATGATTGATAGAGGTCATAGAATTTTCCTTTTATCCCAAATACTCCGCCGCTCCAATCAATGATAAGCCCAGATTCAAAACGCTGGACATGCCCTAATGCTTTGGTAACTGATGAAATCTCCATCTGTTCACTAACAGGAAAACCAAAGACACCCCCAGTCGCCTTTTTATCCTGTTTTTCTAATAGGTCTTGCTCGGATTCTTTGACCAGGTCTTTAATACTTCCTTTCAACACTGTGTGGGCGCCGCAGCCTTTGCGAAAATAAATATTACCTCCTTCAAAGGCTTGTACCGTACTCAGGGATTCCTGGGTTTCTTTTAGACTTTTCCATGCATTCTGTACCTTTTCAATTGGGAATCCCAATACTGATCGACTTCCCCCCAGGCTTTCATATCGAGCTTCAATGTTGGAGTCACTAAGGCTAAAGGAACTGTTGTCTTCAATTTTTGTCAATTTTCGTTTGGGCTTTCCCACTTTTTTGAGTAAGTAAAATGAGCCTTTTTCGTATCTTCGGACATAACCTTGAGTACCATAAGGGGATGGATGAGCATCATAAATATCGGAAACCGCTCTTCCGATGATTTTATCCTCATCGGGAAGAATAGAATTAAGAGCGTCCACCAATAAAACATCTTCGTCAACTGAAGGCCCAATCCATTCGGGCACCTGCTGGGGTGACCAATGCTTTTTTCTACACCTTTCGATGGTGTATTCTGCCACTTTCTTACTTATTTTACTGAGTGGAAGTTTATGGCCATTTTCTTTTATCTCTTTTGCTAACGCAAATGTAAATATCCCATGTTTCAGCTTATCATCTTCAAAACTTACTTGACAAGGCCCACAGCTCAACAGAGTAAACAATAGTCTTCGTTTTTGTTTTATATACTCGTTGGTGTCAATGGTTCCATTTGTGTGCTCTGCCTGATCTGAAACTATTTGCAATGCAGTAGATACAGATGGAGATAGGCCTGGGGTATCTACTGTTCTGGCTCCCCTATAAAAGCTTTTCTGGCAGGCGTCTACCACCAGGACAATGCGGCGGGCAATAATATTTCGTTTGATCCTACTGGCCCAGTCCTGAATGTTTAAAGCGCCAACAATATCACCCATCTCGGAATTATAACAATGTAAACAGTGCATGTCCACTTGTGGGATTAACTCCCCATGTCCCGCGAAATAGAACAAAAATAAATCAAGATTATTGTCATTGTAATAGGAATGAAGACCCCGGGCGATTTTATCAAGGTTGGCTTCGCTACCCAGGAGAATTTTGGTTGAGAAACCTGCTGTGGTTTCCAATGTCTCTGCCATCAGTTTTACATCGGCTTCCGCATAATTTAACCGAGGCAAACCGGAATATTCGCCATAATCATTAATTCCCACTAAAAAAGCCATTCGTTTAGCCATTTTTTACTCCTTTTACTGAAATATTAATATCACCTTTTGTAAAGGTGTAACACTAGCTTTTCTGTTCCGCATGAACACTTTATCTCACGGAACAGTTCGATTATATTGCTGCGGACAGCCCGGCTGTTCATTAATGTCTCAATCCGGAGGTCATAATGACTAAAATGGGTCTCAAGGTAATCTTTAGCATTTTCAACATCATTTATACAACCCTGCAAACCAGGAACTCCCCCGGGATAGTTATTGATCCCAATTAAAAGTGCATAAAGTCTTCTATTCATAATTGATCTCCTTTAATGTCAAACCATATGTTGGCATTATATTGGGGATGTGATTTGCAGGCAATCAAAATAGTCCCAAAATCTTCAAAAATAGTACCTGTTTGAAAAAAAGAAAAAGGGGATAAGCAAATTAATATTAAAAGGAATATAGGATCATGGGAATCTGGAATAAGTTATTTAAAAAAAGACGGGATTCAGGAATCCTTTTTTTCAGTCGATCACGCCAGGTTGATAGGGGGTGCATGAACCTCAGCAACTTAAAAATTCTTCAGCGATTTTTGTTAATTCCTTAGCTAAAGAGTGCACTTCTTCATATTCATTCTTGTCGATTTTAATTTCCCATCTATACCTGGCCCGGTTTCGCAACTGCAAAGCGTTATGTAAACTTCTCCCGATAGAATTTGGGACTTCTCCGGTTTTTACATATAGTTCACCGAATTTATTTACAATACCCCCGTGAGAACCCGGTAGATCATCCATTTTTTTCAAAAGCAATGCTTTGGCTATAAGTTCGACGGCATTATAGGCAGCATCTACCGCTAATCTCCAGTGACCTGATTCAGCGGTATCCTCAGCAGAAGTCAAATATTCTTTACTTAATTCCAAAAGTCCCGTCGATGCTTCTTTTTTAAGAGTTTCCTTATCCATACTGAAAACCTCCTTACCATAAGATAATATATTATAGATGAAGTAGTTGTCCGGCCATAGGATTTCTTCAATAGAAGATAATAATATTTCGATTGGTGCACCAGTATCTAATAAAATATTATAAAGGGCTTCATTAAGCCTCTCTTCAACTTCTTTCCCATTTCTCCTTACAACTAATAAATCTATATCGCTGTCTTTTGTGGCTTCTCCTTTTGCATGACTGCCAAAGAGAATTATCTTCAATAAGTATTTTTTTGCCTCGCTTTTTAAAAGGCGATCTTTAACTTTTGAGATAATTTCTTTTTCTGCAATCATTTCTGTTATAACATAACATAATGATTGGATCCAATCAAGAAAATTTTCAAAAAAAATCGAGATTCCTACTTTGAGAAAAAAAGGACAAATTAAAATAGTTGTAAGATCATGGATCCGTGGGATACGTTATTTTAAAAATTACAGGATTTAGAAATCCTTTTCCTCATCGTACAACACAATATACGTCCTGACCATAATACCCGGAGCCCAGATGGTGAAATATCTTTTTCTTTTTACCAGGTCGAGTCCTTTTTCAATTAATTTTTCTCTTTTCAGGGTGTAATGTTCATCCGGGATATTGGGGCCTGAAGTATTAAAATAACGTTTTGCTTTTATCATAGTGTCTGTGTAAAGTCTGTGTATGTCTGTGGCTAAAAAAAGAAGACGATATGGGAGATCAAAGGGTATCACCGGTTGAATTCACTGAGACCGGGGGCAAGTCTTGTATTATAACAATGTTGCAATACAACAGGCCTGACCCCGCTTATATACTAAAGTACACTTGGCGGACCGATAATAGTCAATCCCTCTGGCTTAAACACTTTCCAATCGGACACATCATAAGTATAAATAAATGTAACACCATTAATGAGAGCAGTTGCCGCATGTCTCGCGTCATGAACTCGACGTGCGGTCAACCGGTACTTTTTTGACAGTCCCAACATTTTTAAACTTGCCTCAAATCCATCTGATAGTACCTCGATTGCCGAAGGTGGTTCAACTAATAATCGAACTGCTTCCGCAGCTTCCGCAGGCTTATGCGGCGGTTGGGCATTCACCCACGTTAATGCGGCATACACTTCACTTAGAATACTTGTGGTAGTCCGTGCTAATAATTCTCCTCGTCTGGCTGACTCAACTATCGGGAGTGCTTCTTGATGACGCAAATCCCCTTGAAGTAATGCTCCTATAAACAATCCTGCATCGAATAATATCGGTTTATTTTCCTTCATTGGTAAATTGCTTCCTTCCAGTCTCCGGGAATTGATCCCTCTAAGATTGGCAGCGGCTTAAGCAGCGGTTTCGGTTGGATAATTACTTCATCACCATCCGGCAATTGCACTGTTAATGCTAGTTGTTTGGTTAAGACAATTTGAAGGATTTCATTTATGTGTTTATTTCCAAGTTCGTCTAGTTTTAAAGTTTGAGAAGTCATAATATTTATCTCCTTTTCTTATTAATTAGGCTTCACCCTTTAACATTTTCCAGGAATTCAGCAAAGAATACAGGATAATTAACCTGGCTGTCATTTCTAATACCTCCTATAATTTCCAGTACTAATATGATAATATAAATATTACCTCTTTGTCAACTATGATTCGGAAGTTTTTCGTTTTTTATTTCCTTATTCATCAGAGACTATTTTTAACGTTTTTGGGACTATATTGATTGCTTCACTTTCACCATTCCAATTATAATCCCGGTAGAAAATATAAATTACAGGAGGTAAAAAATGGCTGAGCAAGCTGAAGTTTATGTTAGGAACTTATTACCGGGGGATATTAATGTTATCCGAAAGTTCCCGGATGGCAGCAGTGATTTGACTAAAACCATTGCTGAGGGAAATAAGGAGAGATTCCCCTTACCAAACCCGGAAGTATTCCTGGTTATCGATGCGCCCCAGGGGGTAGACACAAAGGATTGCTTTATTAAAGCAAGTTCCGGTATCGATCTTGCGGTATCATGTTCAAGAACGGATTCCAATTGGAAAATTCAAATTGATCCCAATAATTTGTCCCCTGAAGTACCGACAACCGTGAATGTAAACGTCGGTGAGAATGAACCGGAACCGGAATAATCTTTCACTTAGTGTCTGTGTAAAGTCTGTGTATGTCTGTGGCTAAAAAAGGAAGACGAGATGAGAGATCAAAGGATATCACCGGTTGAATTCACTGTCGAAGAATTGGACAGGGAACTGGTTGCCAGGGGCGCTCAAATTCCTGGTGAAAAGCTGTTTAAATTCCACGACAAAGAGGGCACCCCTGAACGGAAGGCAATAATGGAAGATGTTAAGGAATTATACGATGCGGCCGATTCTCTATCTCCAAACGAAGCACTCCGTGACGTAAGTACCTGGGACCTGGTTCGAATGCTCATGCTTAAGACCCGGGAAATAGGCGGCACCAGGGGTATATGGAACGTTGATGACCGGTTGGATTTTTATGAGATTGCGGATGAAAGGATCAAAAAAAATGCCCATTGTACTGCGGCCATTTGTTTGCAAGAGGATTTGATCGATAGGGAGAATGGATTCGCTGCACTGAAACTTAAAAATTTTGGGGAAACCTTTAACCTGTGCGACCGTGAGCCCTTCCAGCAGCAGCCTACAGCGGCAGGGCCTTTGTGTACCGGCTTCCTGGTAAAGGAAGATGTGATCGTCACCGTGGCTCATTTTGCTAACGAAAGGAATGTAAAAAAACTCCGTATTGTTTTTGGTTATAAGATGTCGGATTCTTCTACACCGATAACACAGGTGCCCGATGAAAACATTTATAAAGGAGTAGAAATTGTTCGCAGAGTTTATAATCGTATGGATCGCATAGGTGAAGGAGTTGATTGGGCATTGGTGAAACTGGACCGAAAAGTTGAAGGACAAACCATTGCCAGGTTGTCGGAAAAAGTTATTTACTGCGATCAACCGGTCTATGTTTTAGGTTACCCTTGTGGGTTACCGTTGAAGTATGCACCGGGCGCTTTTGTGAGTGATGTCTATAAAACCTGTTTTGTGGCCGATTTGGATGTTTACAGCGGCAACAGCGGTTCGCCGGTATTCGACAGTGGGACGCACGAGGTGATAGGCATGGTAGCACGAGGTGATAATAGGGATTTCAGATGGGCGGGCAGCGGTTGGATATCGGTTATATACCCCAACCTCGACATATGCTCCAAAGGGGCCCAATGCAACAATGTCTCTGAATTTATTGAATATTGCCGATAAACAGTGATGGAAAAGAAAAAAGGGAATCAACAAATGTCGAAAGAAGTTAATATTACCATTGAGAACAAACTGGTAATGGAAAAAAGAGATATGAATGTTTATCACCACTCCACCAGGAGTGCCCATATGATCAGTCATAACAGCTCGGTTACTCTTCCCCTTAGACCGGTTATAGAAGATGATTATTTGCATATTTCCATTGTCAGCGGGCCGGGTCATTTAAATAGTAAGAGTATTGTAAATCTACCGTCATGGGTTGATTTTGAATTTACTTCCGATGGGGATGTAACTGTAACTCATTCAGGTGACCGGACACTAGTAAAAATCCCCCCGGGTCTTCCTGTGTGGCAACTGAAAATGACACGGTCACTCGCTTCCCTCATCGAGAAACCATCGGACTGTGTAACCATTGGTGACGATCAACTGGAATATCGATAAATTTTGGCTTCATTACGGGAGTATGAAGAAGTGAAAAATTAAGGGGGGAAGATGGAAAAGGGCCCAAATTCACCGCCTCAATATTTCGGGGCGGTGGATTTGGCGTAATCTTTGCCCTCGGCGACCAAAAACCTTTTTGAAAAAAGGTTTCTGGACTTCCAAAAACTTTTGACTGGAGTTGTTGGTGTCCAAAAAATCAGGGATATAAATCAGCCGGTTACCATGAGGTTGCGTATGACCGGTTTCTCCTCGCGGAGATCATCGAATCCCCGGTTAATCTCATCGATGGGATAACGGTGAGAAATCAAGAGGTCTAATGCCACTTTTCCCTGGTCTACCAGTTGAACGATAGAATGGTAATCCACCGGCCGGCAGCCCAATGAACCCCGGATTTCCATTTCCCGGTACATGATCCGCGCCGCGGAGAGTTTTAAATTATCCGCACTGTAACCCACCATGACAAAGCGCCCACCGGTTTTGAGGGTCGCCATGGCTTGCAGCATCACCTCGGGCTTACCAATAACTTCAAAAGCAACATCGCAGCCCCCGGTGGTTTTGCGTACGATTTTTTCTACTTTCTCTTCTTTGGCATTAAAGGTTGCATAAGCACCGAGTTTTTTGGCTGTGGCAAGCTTCTCATCGCTTAAGTCTACTGCAATAACCTTTGCACCGGCAAGTGCGGCAAACTGTACCACGTTAATCCCCACACCGCCGCAGCCGAAGACAGAAACAACCTGCCCGGGTTTTATCTCGCCGCGATTAACAACAGCGTGATACGGGGTAGACAGCGCGTCTGCGATAATGGAACAGTTTTCCAGGTTCAATTGTTTGGGGAGAGGGATCAGGTCTTTTGCCGGAACCACGATGAATTCCGCGTACCCTCCATCGATGTTGTTACCCACCATCATCATATGGTTGCAGATATTTTCCCTGCCCCTCCGGCAATTTTCACATTTTCCGCAAGTTAAAACAGCCGGGATAATGACATGGTCGCCGCTCTCAATACCTGGGACACCGGTTCCCACAGCGTCTATGGTTCCGCTGATTTCGTGTCCCAGGATCATCGGCGGCTCTTTGAAAGTGGGTACCCCATGGTCTAAATAGTGCAAATCGGTATGACAAATACCACAGGCCGCGACTTTTACGCGAACTTCGCCGGGTCCCGGTTCAGGGGTAGGCACTTCTTCGATGCGCAGTTTTTTCTCATCCTTGTAATATAAAGCTGCTTTCATGAATCCTCCTTGATTTTCTTATTATTTTCATTTATCTTCTATTATACCATTTTTCGATTTTTTTGATAACCTTTTCGCCTCCGGCGGCCCGCTTTTTTGTAAAAAAGCGGGGCAAAAAACTTTTCACTTGCATGGCTATTCCTCTTTGCGTTGTTAGTTTTATTTGTTCCCATCGTTACCATTTTGCTTCTTTACCGCCTACTGCCTACTGTCTACTGTCCACTGTCACCCCACCTTCCCCTCTTCGTGTCCTTCGTGGTTTATAAAAACCAAAACCAGGCAGTGGATTTTGATATTTGATTTATTTTTCTATTTTGTTTATTATATACTTCTTAAAAAAGTGTAAAATCATGAATTTTTGATTACTGATTGGGAATTCCATCAGGAGACTTATTTTAAGTTGTCCGACACAGGAAATTTGGAGGTAAAGAAAATGAAAAATACGAAAAACTATTTGTTACGATTCTTTCTGTTGATGCCGGCGGTTTTGCTGGTAAGTTTCATTAGCTGCAGCGGACCGGTAGGAAAAGATGCTGAACAGGCTGAAAGCAAAGAGGTGAGAGTTTCCCAAGAAAAGTCTGTGAAAAAAATGGAAGCAGCAAGAAAAAGAGCGCCTGTGGCTCCTTCTGCTCATATGTTAAAGGAAGTGGGAACGGGAATGGATGCCGGTGAACAGACAGGGTTTAATACCGAAGAATACAGTCGGATATACGAAAACGAATTTAAAGACGCCAAACAGAACCCCCTGTCTACGTTTTCTATCGATGTAGATAACGCTTCTTATTCAAACCTCCGGCGATTTATTACCAATAACCAAATGCCCCCCAAGGATGCAGTCAGGATAGAGGAAATGATCAATTATTTCACCTATGATTACCCGGACCCCAAAGGTCCCCATCCGTTTTCCATTACTACAGAGGTTTCCTGGTGCCCCTGGGACAAAGAGCATAAACTCATTCACATCGGTTTGCAAGGGAAACAGTTGAATTACGATGATTTAAAACCCTGCAACCTGGTTTTCCTGGTGGACTCTTCCGGTTCCATGTCCTCGCCCAACAAACTGCCGCTGTTGAAAAAATCC
>Ga0114923_10001690_pt1 | contig 15175 bp, 12 predicted proteins | sample SumtaG_FD_89578 | JGI IMG/M metagenome (GOLD analysis project Ga0114923, IMG submission 89578) | Deep subsurface microbial communities from Indian Ocean to uncover new lineages of life (NeLLi) - Sumatra_00157 metaG | ecosystem: Environmental > Aquatic > Marine > Oceanic > Sediment | place: near...
CAATGCCCACCAGATCGTTGTAAGCTGCTTCAGCTGATTGTGCGGCGACCAGCTCATTGAATGCCACAGTGCGGTCACGCGCTACACCGATACCAAAGGCTTGTTCGACACGCCCTCGGTTCACTGTTAAGCTGATCTCGCCAGAAGACTTCAAGTTCTCCGTATTGGGGTCCATGAACTGAACAGCCGGTATGCCTCCGGGGCCTACCGGGCTCTGTGCCATTTCTATGATTTCGTTGGAGAAGCCTGTCCGGCTGTCCCCACGCTTGTTGCTGACCCAGTACTTCTGCTTGGATAGGGCATAGGCTTGGACAAGTACACTTTCCCTACCCTCGGGCATCATCATAACCATGGCGTACAGTAGTGGGTTGGCGTCCATACCTCGGACCTGCTCTCTATCCTCGGGGTGCTGCAACGTGTCGTTGTCCAGTATGTTACCTGTCATCCAGATATCGTTGTTCAAGTACGTCTGGGACCTGTCCTGACTCATCTCAGCTGGGTTAGTGGCCGACTCAAACGCTGCCAGCGTTTGCTGACCGACGGATACCCCCGCTGCTGTGGCAGCCTTGGGGTCCCGCTCGTCAGGTATGACACCACTCGATGAGGGGCTATTCCGCCTGTTCTGGTTCTGTCGATCCAAGTAGTCCTGTGGACTACCGGTCTGGTCTTCGCTTGCAGGCAAGTGGAAGTACGGGGCTCTCTCCAGCATCTTGTCCAGCTCTTTCGCAAGGCCCTTGCCCCTGTTGTAGTTGTCAATCTCAGTGGTGAAGTGCTGGCCTAGCCCGAACTTCTCCATGTTGTTGACGAAGTTGGGCCGCGTCATGGCAAGGTCGGCTATGACCTGCAATGAGGGGCTCTGCTCGATGTTCCGCGCTGTCCGGAGGAACGCTGCGTTCCGTAGGATGGCAGTCACATCAGGGTTGTCCTTCTCGATCAGCTCTGCGAGCGTATCGATACCAGCCAGCTCTTCCAAGAGCATCTGGCGGGACCGTTCTTGCAGTGGGTCCGCTGCCGGTGTATTTAATAAACCGGGCGTAATGCTCCATAAGTCACTATGCCTGTCTATCATGTCGGCCCTGCCCTCTTGCAGCGCGATCAGGAGATTGGGCTTAATGGAGGTATTGAACAACTCCTCAGCCTCGCCCAGCGCACTGGCTGTCTGGGAAGAACTGTCGCCCAGCCTGACTGCGTCACGTAGGGACTGCATTTGCTTGTACCCGTCCAGCACACGCGTGTGTAGTGCGGCAACTCCGCCCTCTTCCCCACGTAGCTGGCGCATAGAGACTCTGAACTGCTCTCGGGCCAGCCTTCTGTCCTGTGCAAGGAGTAGCCGCTCGGACTGCTCCAGCTCTATGGTCGCATTCAGGACAGATGACCGCTTCTGGTACTCTGTGGCGAACTCAATGGACCCGAACCGGTATTCACCGGGGTCCATGTTGAGGTCAAGGTTGCCTGTACCGAACGCTTTGCCCATTATCAGGTCAATCTCTGTCTGTGCTGCGTTCCCTTTGCCACCACCGGCTCTGACGTTAGCGTCAGATAGGCCCAACTCGGCCAGTTCAGGGCTCATGCCCATGAATTGCCGTGCTTCGGTGTCCAGCTCGTCCCGTAACCACGGATAGCGAGCCTTGCTGTCTGCTAAGGTACGCTGCATCTGTAACTGTGCCCGCGTACGCGACTGGGAGTCAGGAGCTTGGGCTGCCTGCGCCGACAGGCGAGACATACTGTTCGTAAACTCAATCTGTGCCGAGTCCCCCGGTAATTTATCAAATTCCAGAGGCTGAGATTCGTTAGACAGACTGAGAGCCTCCTCAGCGTCTTCTTGGAGGTCACCCCGTAGATCCCCCTCGACTTTCTCCGTAATCACTTTCTCCGTGAGATTAAGTGCACCCTTGACGGCGTTTACGCCCGCTGTTCGGTCCACTGGAGCGATGCCTGCGGCTGTGCTCTGCTGTTTGATGCTTCCTAAGTCTGACATATTAGTCTCTTCGCTTGGTGTCTTCTAAGATTAGTTGCCGCATTTCCTCTTCACTGAGGACTCGGTCGTCGATGACCTCCTCGACAAATGCTTTGAATTGCTCGCGCTCCTCCGGTGTGGCACCGGGGAGGATGTCGGCCAAGGACAGCATGACGCCCTTATCGACCTGTCCATTGATCGCTGCGTTTACCAGTATGGCGAACGGCATGTCCTGTGGCTTGTCCTCGTCGAAGTAGCCCAGCATGGTGCCCTCGATCACCTCTTGCATCCGGCCATCGGGTGCCCGAGAGGCGAGATTAGCTGTCATACTAAATACGGCTACCATATCCTCTTTGGTAACAGCCCCGTCCCTGTAGTACAGGTTCAGCTGCTGCGTAATCAGCTTACGGTGGGCCTTAATCATGCTGGCCACCGTCTCGTCGCTGTCGTATATGCGATCGTGCAGCCTCCAAGCTGCGGCTTCCTCCATGGTACGGATGCCGAAGGCTGTCCGGAGGAGGAGTCCCATGTTGGAGGGTGTAAAGCTGATATGTTCACCGGATGCCCGGTAAAGCTTCCCCGTCTCATATGCCATCCACGTAGAGGCGATATCGTCGTACTGTGGGAGTAGCTTACGCGCTGCCATATCAGCCATACTGGTGAGAGAGGCCACGGGGTCGTCGTCGAAGGTACCTGCGTACCCTGACAGGGTAATGAACTGCCCAGCGTCCACAGCGGCGGACACCCGGCTGCCGAAGGCACCCGTAGCGGTCGCTGCTATGATGGCAAGCGGGTTCTTGAGGTTGTGCTCGAAGTGCATCTCGTATATCTGCTTGAGCTGTGCAATAGGGGTCACATTCTCCATGTTGGGAGAGTCTTTGCCAAGGCTCTTGAAGACCTTGTTCGAGATAGTTTGAAGGAGTCCTGCTGATATAAAATCAACAACGGTCGCACCATGGGTGCCCGGTACTGCTGTATCGATCCACTTGTCGAACCCCTGATTGAACATTAGTTCGCTGGCCTCGTCCCTCATGCCTACAGCATTAGCACCAAACATGGTGCCTGCCCCTATCCATAGCTTGAGAGTCTCAACACCACTGAGGGCTGGGTTTTGGCCCAGCATGGTCAAGGACAGCTTGTGTGTGAAACTGAGGAACTGGGTCATCACACGGGTAGCACCCTGTGAGTACACACCTGCATTGGGTTTGGTCATGGCCAGTGCCATGTTGTCGGCGTTCTCCGCCACCTTGCGCCAGTCGTCGTCAGTGAGATCAGTGAATAACTTGTAGCCCTTTCGCTTCTTGAGCAGTCTCATCTGGTAGTCCCATGACACCAGCTTATTGGTCTGCTCTCCGGAGTTGAATCCCTTATTTGTAAAGAAATTGTCAATCCGGTTACCTACCTGTTTACTCCCGTGGACGGCACGGGACGTGAGTCCGGCGTCATCCTTGGGCAGGGCCATGCGTTGGAAGGACTTGCTTCCGCCTGAGAAGGCATGGGCATCGACGATATCGACGATCCCGCTCTGCTCCAGATTGTCAAGTACAACTTTGTACTCTGCGTCACTCATCCCCAGTGTCTTCCGGAGGAATGACCGCGAATAGCCCACATCAGCGAAGCCTGACCGCGTCAGGTTCATGAAGCCTACCTTCAGCCAGTGTGCATTCATGAATCCCTGTCCACTGAGGAAGTAGATCGGGTCCAAGCCCGTGTACATCAGGGGCTGGACTGATTGGAGCAGTCGCTGGCGTAGTGGACGCCATGCGAGGAACAGCTTGAACGGTATCTTGGTCATGGCTGCCACAGGACTCATGGTCTGGGCGAATCGCTCCACACCACGGCCAAATTTGGTCGCCTTAACCCATTTGAAGTTGTTTCCGGAGACGAACCGGTCAAGTGCGGTCGCCGTGTCCAGCATCTTCTTCTTAAACGCTGGTACGACAGCACTATCGTAGCCGTCCATCATTCTGATGTACTTGGCCCGCTCTATAGCCAGAGACACTCGGGCTATGGCTTCCTTGCCAACCGTGTTATTCCGGAGTTTCACCAGATCAGCGACTACGACCCTTATTCCCTTATTCTTGATGTCTTGGTCGTTGAGCAGACGGTGAGGACCCTTGGCATACTCGTTATTGAAGGCATTCTTGATCGCCCGCATCGTGTCTTCCTCAGAGTTGACCTTATTGGCCAGCCGGGAGCCCCGTTCGAGGGCTACCACGAAGTCAGTGAGAGGGGTGACGTTGCCATTCACGTCAGGCAGGGGGATACGCTCCCTCTGGTCGTACTGGAAGCGGCCTTCCTTCTGGAAGGACTGCTTCTGGGCCAGTACAAAGTCCTGCTGGTCCATATCTTTGGCCAGCGTGAAGTTGTATTCGGTGATTCCGTCCTTCTTATCGATCCATTTGAAGACACCCTTGGAGACTTCGACCTTATTGGCTATGCGGCCAAGGAAAGACTCGGCCTCACGGGCGGAGCCCGCTGTCTTGAAGGCATCATTCACAGGATTCACCTGTTTTACGCCATCAATCGTGGCGTTGGAGGTGACCTTATTGACGAAGTACGGGTTCTCGTACATTCTGTACCTGAATCCGGGGTAGTACTCAAGGGGGTGGTCGCTCAGTCTGCCCACTGTGTAGGCATCCCCGTCCATTAGGACGTAGGAGGTCTTGGTCAGCCCTTTGGAGCCTTCCACAGCGATGGGGATATCGACCTTCATGATCCCACCGCCACCATTATAGGCAGCTTCGACCTCAATGGCCGTCAATCGCTTGCCTTTCTGGGTGACAGGGTCTATGACCATCCGGCCTAGCTTGACCTCAGCACGCTCCAGTACCTTACCGTGGTATCTGGGTAGCTCTGGGTCCAGCGGGCGGGCTGTCTTGAAGCCCTGCCCAGCGAAATCTTCCCACACCCTGCGATCAGCCAATTCGTAGAGGGTGTCATACCCTCTGCGTAAAGCAACCAGACCTGCCGCCTGCTTGGGCGTCATGTTTGGGAACTCTGCGTAGTAATCTGTCATGGTGGGAGACTTGCCTGTCTCCTTGCCGAAGTGCTCGGACCACTCGTACATGTTGGCCACTTGTTTCTTGTCCGCATCCCCCAGTCTGTAGAACGGGGTGAACATGGTGTCTGTGAGCCTGTTCTGTACAGCGGTACGGTGATGTGACAGACGGGTAGCCCCGTATATATCATCACTCTGCTTGACATTGGGTGTGAGGAACCACTTGGGTACCCATGTGGACCGTATGCCTGCTGCGTCTCCGAGCAACATCTTGTCCATGGGGTGGTATTGTCTGAACTGGTCAAACTCAAGGAAGAACTCTCCCTTGCCCGCAAAGGATATATCACTCGTGCCTGTTGCGACCTTCGCAAACATCTCTGCATCCATCGGGATGTAGTGGAGGAGGCCATCGTCCATGACTTGCAGTATCTTGACCTGCTCCAGTTTCGGGTCTATCAGCAACAGGTCAGGGACCAGCTCATCGAACGTCCTCCAACCCTCTTCACCTGACTTGGCGATGATTGCTTGTACCCGGATACCGTTATCCAGCTCCTCGACGATGCTCATAGCTGGTACTATGACAGCGTTATCACCGAGCTGAAGGTTGGCCATCAACTTGGTGGCCGTGGTAGCACGGCCCTCCTCACCGAGGACGTGGAATAGGTTCCGGTCTGCATTCTGGTGCATCCGTGAGGCTACTCGCTCGGCCCGCTCGGACGCCTCTACCACTCCGGGTAGGTGAACCTCCCGTGTGTCCACAAATTCTTTGTTTCTTGGTGCGTCAAGGGCAGTGTCCATGGCTGTTGCGTCCACGCCCTGATGCTCGGCTACCCTGCCTCGGATAGCGTTGTTGATCTTGGTCTGTGCCCTGCGGGCGCGGGTCTCGCGGGCCACGCGGGCTGCTGTGGATGCGTGGTTGGGTGCGCTAAACACCTCACGCCAGCCTCCCTGCCTGTAGGCTTTGACACCAGTCTTGAGAACCCATGCTCCCCATATGGCCTCAGCTGCTGTCTCCAGCTGGCCGATCCAGAAGTTCGCGGCGGACTTGGGCATCTTCCCCGAGATGACCTCGGGGGTGAGCAGCATCTCGAAGTTCTCATAAACACCGAATTGTCGCAAGTACTTGCCCCATACGGGGTCGGCTTGGAGCCTCTTGACCTCGTATATCATGTCGCCAATGGCTCCAACTCGTTCCTCGTCGGATAGGTTGACCAGCCACTCTTGAATCTCTGTACGCATAGAGCCAAGGAACACCTCGGAGGTGTCCTTGTGGGGCATCTTCAGGATGTCCTGCCAGCGTTGAAGGAGAAAGTTCTTGGAGTGGACGTTGTAAAACGGGATCAGCTCTTGGGCTGCCGCATCCACCACTGCAAGGGGGTAGCTATTGATGCCCTGACTGGCGATGAAGTCATCAACCTGTCGCTGGGCCTCCTTGTGGTAGGTGCTGCGGTAGCCTTCCCGCCACTCCTGCCATTCTGCTATGGTCAGGCCCTGTGCCTCGTCCTTAATGGTGCCCTCGGGCAGCTCGCCGCCGTCGGCAAGGTAGATAGCCACTGCGGCCATGTTGAGCTGGGACATCTCCATCATGTCTGCCTTTCTCAAGGCGCTCTCAATGATGAACTTCCTGTCCTTGTCGCTGGCTGTCGCCAAGCGGTCAAGTCCGATGTCATCCTTGATGATACCGGCTCCCAGTTGGGTGCGTAGCATCCCAATGACGGTGTCCTCGACCGTGCCTGTCGGCTGGTCGAAGGCTCCTACACCCATGGCGTTGTTCTCAGTGCGTACATCCAGTGACTTGGTCTGTCCCTCCAGTAGGCTCTCCGTTATGCCGTAGTCCAGTGCCGTATCGTCAGCACGGGGCTTAAGCGGAGGTGGCCGGGACAGCGGGCTGTCCTCTAATTGGCGCAATGAAGCGTCAAGAGGAGTCGCGCCACTAAGTGGTGTCGTGTTTTCAGCTGCCATCAGGTAGTCCCGCAGGTGGTAGTTTCAGTTTGGAACCCAGATCGGGGTCACCGGCTGCGCCCCCGGACTCGCCACCCCCGAAGGAAATGAACTTGGAGGCGAAGCTCGACACTGCGCCGAACATTGCTGATTGGGCGTTCTTGCTTGCTTGTATGCCGCGCTGTCTGCTTACCTCTGCCCCCAACTCATCGAACTGTTTGAACTCAGACAGTGCTACGCCCGCCTGTGTCTTGAAGCTGGCCGCTTGGCCTGCCACAGTGGAACTCTCCAGCCCTACGCCCGAGGCTATGCCTGCGGTCAGGTTGGCGGCCTGCGCCTGCCTGAACTTACGCATGAACTGCCGCTTGGCTTGTTCATTCTTGAGCCTTGTGGCCTTGAGCTGGGCTGCGTTCGCAGCCTTCCCTGCCTTACTGGCCTTCCGTGCGGCACGGGCGGAGGCTATCTTGCCGCCGACAGCGGCTACGCCTGCTACGATGCTAGTCACTACTCCCATTAGAGTACCTTCGTGTAAGACCGCTCCGTGAGGGTGAACCCACGGTCGGTGTAGAATTGATCCATGTCAGTAGCTGAGGACATATCGCCGAAGCCCACCACATCCACCTTGTCTTCAAGGTAGTAGTCAGCTTCTTCATGCAGTGCTTGAGCTATGCCCCGCTTCCGGTGGTCCGGGTGGACATAGAAGAAGATTTCCACAGCCTGTGTGTAGTCCGGGTTGAACAACACCGGGCTGAGGAGCATACCCAAGAAGCCCACTATCTCACCGTCGCGGGTAGCGACGATCAGGTAGTGATCTTCGATCATCTGAAGGAGCAGGTTCTGTACTGCGTTTGGATTATAGCCGATCATCGCCGAGAATGGCGACTGTTGCCAGAAGATAGCACCTTGATGCACCAGTGGGACCACGTCAGTGATCTCTGCTTCTCTTATCATTTCTTCGCGCTCACTTTGTAGTTGGTGTGCCATCCGATGAGATGGCTGTCTTTAGTTGCAGCTCCGTCAAATCGAAGTTGAAGTACGCGTCCACGTCCCCGGACCTTATTCCGGGTGACGACGACAGGGTAACCATCCACATCCCCCGCAGCCAGAGGGACAAAGCCTCTAGTATGACGGTACACTTGGGATTGAACTCCGATTTTCCCTGATACACCGTGGTTGCCAGCCGTAGCGTCCCACGTTTCTTGGGCCGTGAGTCCTGCATTGAGTTGTACTCCTTCTGTCCAATCCCAAAAGGGCGTCATCAGTGTAGATGACGGGTTGACTGCGTCCCAGTCGTCGCCATTGGCCACGAAACCGGTCTCTGTTCGTCGGCTGAAGACAGTGATGATCGGTGTCTGCTTCCTGCGTTGGAAGTCGCCGACGTTATCGTACCCCGTGACCATGAAGGGCAAGGGGGATTCAAGGCCATCAAAGTCGAGGTAGTCTGTCTGTTGGAAGTCAGCTACTTGCACTGTGGTGGTACTGGCCTGATACACACACTTGATCTTCTGGTTCAAGGAGCTGTCGTCGGCCTCCGAGATAACCACGATGGACATGAGTCCAAAGGCTGTGGCACCTGCCAGTTGGTCGGTGAATGTGTACACAGTCCAAGCACTCTGCTTGGTGTCGAAGACCAGCATCTCTGTGTGCCTGTTGTCAGTGGCGGTGGCTCCTATCAGAATGTAGAGGCGACTGCGTGCGTCGTCATATACGGTCTGACAACGCTGCTGTTGTGCGGTGCTATACCCATTCCACTTGGTCTGGATCGACTTATCGATCATGTTCTTCGCTTCGAGCAAACCGGTGAACTGGTTGGGACCGAAGATGTAGATGCCCGACGGACCGAGGGCCATGCCCCCGTCTTCCAATGGAATACTGCCCGTCGGACTATTGAAATTAGCGGCAGTCAGTTGTTTGACACCAAAGGCCGTGGCGGTGAAGATCGCCCCACGCTGGCCTGTGACCTCCCAAGCACCTTCGGTGCCCAGAAGGACCAGTGAATTACCAACAACCATCATGTCCACGATGCCGTTCATGCCGGGTACCACGAGCACGCCACCATCTGCTGGTGTGATCTCGTTGTACGTCTCGTCTGTCGGGTCCTGCCGTTGATGACACTCCCCGTACGCTTGAGGCGTTTGACAGATACGGCTGAAGAAGACGTGGTCAGCGAACTGGCTGTCGGCCATGCCCGCGTACCATACGCGGCCAGCGTAGAAGCCGATGGCTTTGAAGCCCCGCTGTACGATGGAGCCGTCGCTCTTGTCTAGTGCACCGCCCGTACCGGAGAGACCGGTGCCTATTTCACCAAGCTGCTTATTCTGGTCGGTCCAGAACAGGAAGTTGTAGGGTGGTGAGACCGTGATCGTAAAAGAGGTGGCAGTTGGGACCGTGAGGACCGTGTAGGTGCCATTGTAATCCCACGTTGCGCCTGTGGTATCAGGGCCGGGGACCTGCATCTCGTACTCTGACAGTTGACCGGATATGGTCACCGAGTCGCTGACGCTATAGCTATGGTTCGCCACCGTAGTAACTGTCAACGTGGTTGCCGGGGGCGATAAGGTGAAGCTCGCAATATCGAGGTTGAGTGCGCCACCCGATAGCACCCGAGCAAACCGAGTATCGAAGGGATCAAGGAACAGCGAGCCCTGCGGGGCCGTGCTGTTGCCAAATACCTCTGCATCATATCTCGCTGCGCTGGTGGCATCCAGCGACTGTAAGCCTTCAGGGTCGTAGGTAGAGCCCGAGGTCTCTGCTCTCTCATACGCCTTAAACCACAGACCATTCTTGGCTGGGGACACTGCGTTGGTGGAGAGAAGCTGTAACATAGCCGCCTCTTTCCAGCCCCGGTTTCGTAGATTGTACCTGTGGTCATCACCGATAGGGTCATCGTCGGGCTCTGTCGAGACATCGACACCATCATCGACACCCTCGAAGTCCCGGTACTGCATGAGTATCTCAACAGCATCAAACTCATTGGTGACCGTGTTCCAATTCACGTAGAAAGGCCTCAGATAAGGGCCAGTCACAAGGAGGTGACCCCTGCCTTGAGAGAACCGAACGTGCTCATCGCGGACGTTGGCCGCAGTGACAGTAGTCTCCGCACCAAACGCCTCTGTATCCACGGACTTCGCGTGCCACGAGTCACTGGGAATCGTGTCATCGTCAGTGAAGTACAGTATCTTACCAATCTGATGGACAAGGAAAGACTTGTCGGGGTCGCCCCCGACATTCTTCCATACGTAGGTCTGATGTGCCTGCGTCTGCACCATCGTATCAATGGTGTGTGCTGTGCCCGCACTGGCTTCGACCGCGAGGCCCTTGCGTCTCCTACGGGTGCCATCAGCCAACAGCTCGTAGTTGGCCTCGGCGGACGTGAAGCCGTCGGGCCAATTTACTTCGCTGATCTCTGTGTTCAGGCCACCTGAAAGATCAAAGGTCTGCTTCTCGGTCTGTTGCTCGGGCATTATGCTACCTGTGGGAGTGCTGCGTTCTCTTCGTCAATCGCGGCTTGGATGGCAGCGATGTCCTCTTGGGACTGCTTGACTACTGCCGATTCTGTCTTAACTTGGTTGCTGCGTGCGTTCTTCTTGGCGACGAGTTCGGACTCGTCCCAGTTCCGCTTAAGATAGAGGTCGATCTTGTCTTGAAGCAACTGCCTGTTGGTCCATTGGCCTGAGATCAACTCAGGGATGATCGCATCAGTGCGGTCAGGGTTGGGCCGTGCGAAGTACATTGGGTGTCCTCGCGTTTGGAATATCTCCCACTTTTTGCCAGCGGCATCTACGTTCTTTTCGATATTGGTCTCTCGGTCGAGATTGAATCTTTCTTCGGTCATGGTCTGACTCCTATTTTCTGCCGTAATTCGGCCTGTTGTCATTGTCTGCATTTTTGACTATACGTCTTTGGCGATTGGCTCTGACTTCAGCCCGTCGCCGGGTTCTATCTACCTCACTGGTCAGCCCGTCCTTGTACAGGTCAAAGTACATGGCACGACTCTCCCGCCGCAGGAGCACCATGAGGTGCTGCGGTAGGTTGGGGACTGTTGCATCAGCGAGGGTGAGCGTAGGCTTGGATACGCCATACGCGAGGGATTTGGAGTTCTGGAGGTTGGTCTCCAGTGCACTGTCGTAGCTGTCGAAGACAAGGTCGTCGTAGCCATCGAGGACAGTGTAGTAGCGAGGTGCCTGATCGTTCCTGATCAGCACCACATGTGAGGAGTCGGGCAGTGTCATGGCCTCAGTGGTCGAGTCACTGAGTGAGCGCCTCGACGTGCGGTCCATGAACTCCTTGGGGTCCACGTAGTTAATGTCCTCGTACTTCTGGTCTCCACCTGCGGAGACCTTACTGTCGTACTTGACCCACTGGACAGCGTGGAAGCCCTCGGGGCGTTCCATGACCGTGGGAGTTGAAGACGAGGTGGCGGTGAGACGGATCGTCGTCTCGTGGAGGTGCAGGTCATACCCATCTACGATCTGGTCGAAGACATCCTTGACAACGTCTGCACATTGTAGGGACTCCACCGTCTCGGAGATAGCACTGACGTTGTCGCCGTCAGCGTTACTCAAGATAGTTTGCACGATTGAAAGGACTGTATCTTTAGCCATTGTACCACCAAAAGTCGTAGCCCAACTGGTCCCTGTAGAGGGGCGCTATGTTGGCGCTGTGTTCAGTTATAAACCATTCCATCAAGTTGCTGTAGCGTACGATATCGAAGATGGCGTCTAGGTCTCGGTCAGCCACTGCCCGTACTATCGGCGTATCGCCTTGCGAGTGCCTCGTACTGCCTTCCTTGAGTTCTATTCCTGCCCAGTGACCAAGCATGGCTATTGGGTTCTCCACCGGGTGGATGTAAGGGTCGAACCGTTCGATGTAGGTCTCTTGGATACGCCGATACAGGTCCAAGCTGTTGCCTATGTGTCTCAGTGTGTGTGATACCTCTGAGGCAGACATCCTTGCAGCATGGACTTTCCAATGCGTAGCAAGGTTGGCCATTGGGTCGCGCACCACCAGTAGGTGCCGCACGTTCGGCCATGTCTCCTCCACCTTATCCATCCAGCTCTCGTGGCCACGATCGCAGTGGCCCCATATCAGATCAGTCTTGCCGTCGATATGGTACTTCGTCTTGCGCTGAGATAAGGCCACGTAGCCTGCGTCAACAAAGGTGTTACGCACGTACCGTGTCCCGCTGTGCGGCGTCGTTGACAGACACCACCGTGGGGAGTACATTACAATCCCATCACATCGCGAACCTTCGCATCAAATGCGATGTTGGCCGCTCGGCATTCCTCCAGTGCTTCGGGGAATACTCGGGGAGACTGCATCAAGTGGCGCGTATCTTCTACGATGATAGGCTGGTGCTTGAACTGGTAGAACTTGGAGCTGTATGGGTTGACGATCACTGCGGTCCTGCCAAGCAGTGTTGTCCAGTACGCTCCATGGTACGAGTCGGTCAGCACTACGGCTGACGAACCGAGGAAAGCAATCGTCTCTTCAAATGAGTTTCGATTACCGAAACAGTTGTCGCCTTGAGGCGGCTTGACGGTGTTCATGTACACGACCACGTCGTGCTTGATTTCGTACTCTTTGTCGAACAGCGGCGACATGCAACTAGCACACGGCACCCACTCGGTGCCTATTATATTGACATCTCGCGTACCTATCAACGTGAAGAAGGTCTTGTCTCGATCAAATTCAGACAGTAGCGTTGATCGGTAGTACTTATCGCCAGCCTTCTTGGACTGTCCAATGCCCCAAGCTACCTTGGGTCCGTCACATTGCCCGTTGGACATGCAGCTAGTTACTCTGCCGGTGATGGCCCCGCCTCCAAAAATGTAGAGGTCGGCTTCCGTGGGCAATGGCCCATCTGCGTTCATCTTGCAGGAGTATTCTTCTACTCCGGGGTAGTCGAAGTACAGCGTGGGTGCGCTGTTCAAGTCGCCTACGTTCTTTGTTCCTTTACAGGTGTACGCTGCAATAGTCTTCATGTCGATATACTCCTTGTCGAGTGTCGTTCCATTGCGCCGGGGCGCTCGGATACTTGTAGGTTTCGGGCAGAGTAACATTGGTCAGGTGCGGACGTTGGAACGAACCGCTATCTTTGAAGATCAGCTCTCCATCGAAGAAGTAATCTTGCAGTTGATCCGGTTCTACCCTCACTTTCGGATCAAACTCACATTCGCCTGTGACGATACATGGAACAGTACTCCATCCAAGTCTCTTCAGTGCGTCGAGCCTATTGAGTCCTTGCATGACGTAATGGTCTATGAACCGGTGTCGGGGTCGATGGTTCAATATGATGATAGGGTTTAAGAGACCGTTCTCGCGGATATCCACCGCGAGAGCAGCTCTTAACTTATTGCGTTCGGTCCTGTTCGTTTTCAATGAGAACTTGATGCTCTCAATGGGATAGTTCGGACAGTACCAAATGTCGTACATTGCTTACGATGCCGTCATCAGGCCGTGCTCTTCCAACACATCCAAGATCGCGTTGATCTTGGTGTTGTTGTCAGTTACGTCCGTGACAAAGGTAGCGTGGTCTGCGATCAGCTCGGTGTTCAGAGTAACCTGAATAGCATGGTCTGCTTTCAGCTCTGTTATCAGAGTGATGAGTGCGTTGATGACTGTTTCCAGTTCGTCCGCCAACTCATACTCTTCTGCCGCCGACATAGCCGCGTCACCATCAGCAAATGTGATAGCTCCGTCGGCTGTCGTGCCCGGATCATCCGTCGTGTACGTAAGCGTCAAAGCTGTTGGCGTAGGAGCCGACAGTGTCGCTATATTAGGTGCACTCAGAGTGGCCGTTGTAATCGCCGCATCAGCAATGTTTGACTGTTCGTCTCCAATCTGCGGCTTATTCTTACTGTCCGCGAGTTTGGATTTGCTTTTGATCAAAGCAGCCATACATTTTCTCCAGTTAAAGCAGTGGCCCGAAGGCCACCACTAGGGTTAAACTGCTAGGGCTCTGCCCATCGAACCAGTCGGTGGGCGATACGTTACAGTGACGCGAAGCCGTCCAGCCGTAAAGACTGTATCGAACTCCGCTGTGATGATCACATCCGAATTGGACACGGCACCAGCAACTGCGAGGTCAGAGTCCGCACTATCGGCAATCATGGCACCATCTAAGATGCTCACGGAACCGACGGTTTGGAGTTCTGCGACAAGCAGTGCATCTACCAGACCATTCGCTAAATCAACCACTTCGGTAGTGAGGCCGCGAGACCAAGTACCTATGTTGAAGTCACCACCAGCACCTACGGGCTGAACCAGTGTCTGAACTTCGCCCCGCAATATAATGGAACCCCGAGGGATTACATGCGACTGCGGACCACCGGGGTACGAAACCCCTGTGGCTGTGGTCAATAGACTTGCTAAATCAATCTCAAGGACCGTGGTAACTTCACCATTTTCCCCTTGATAGCATCCAGCAATTTGATTATCTTCACTATGCGTACCGAATCCTACGCCTAACCCGTCTTTATTGGTCCATAAAGAATCTCTACTCATTACTTTCTCCAGTAGAAGAAGCGGGCTCAGTCCTGTCTTCCGGATTGATCTGAGCCCTCTTCGTAGGGTTAAACCGCTAAGACGCGGCCCATTGAGCCAGTCGGTGGACGGTACGTGACTGTGATACGGAGTTTACCTGCCGTATGCACGTTGGTGTTCCACGAGCCGATGACGATGACATCAGAATCTGATGTCGCGCCCGCGACTGCGAGGTTAGAGTCAGCGGCGTCAGCCACCAATACTCCATCCATCACCAGTGTATCACCTACGTTCGCCAGTAGGGCGTCGTCGATAGCCGATATCAGGCCGTTAGCATCGTCCTCGATTTCCGTGGTTAATCCACGGGACCAAGTGCCGATGTCGAGCGTGGTCGTGCTCGCCGATGCGCCAACGATGGCCTGCACATTACCGCGCAAGATGATTGATCCACGGGGGATCACATGCTGCTGCGGTGTGGAGGTATCGGAAGCCGTGTCGTTGAGGTCTACTAGAAGCAGCTCTTCAACGTACGTGACTTCACCATTAGCGCCAGAATAAACTGCGCCAACATCGTTGTCCTCGCTGTGGGTACCAAAGCCAACCCGGAGGCCGTCTTTGTTAGTCCAAAGTGTGTCTCTACCCATGATTGTTCTCCTTAGACTTGGTCGTCGTCAGTTAGAACGCAGACGAGGTTTTCGGGACGGTACACCTTGAGACCGTAACGAGCAGTCGTAACATACTCTTCACGCTGCTTGTTGATGTTGTACTGACCATCAACCTTGGGCATCTGA
>Ga0114923_10001691_pt1 | contig 15168 bp, 14 predicted proteins | sample SumtaG_FD_89578 | JGI IMG/M metagenome (GOLD analysis project Ga0114923, IMG submission 89578) | Deep subsurface microbial communities from Indian Ocean to uncover new lineages of life (NeLLi) - Sumatra_00157 metaG | ecosystem: Environmental > Aquatic > Marine > Oceanic > Sediment | place: near...
ACGAATAGCCTCACGCCAGAGCATTCGAAGAGCCTGGTCAATCGGCATATCATCATGTACTATAACTGACATTAAAAATCACCTCCTTGAGTTTTATTTTATAGACTAAAAAATTGGACAATTTCTGCTGATTATAACAGAAAATATATCTTGAAGTTAGAAAATACTTCGGAAAAAATCTCCGACAAATCCAATCCAGATATCCTTCAAAACTATCAACACACTAAAAGCAATCAAGAAAGTGAATGAGGCTTTACCTATCCTTTCTTGGGTTTTAGCACTCATTGGTCTACCTCGCAGCTTTTCAATTGTAAGAAAAACGATCTGCCCTCCATCCAAAAGTGGAATTGGCAATATGTTCATAAATGCAAGAGCAATGCTTACTAAGCCTGTTATATTAATAATATTTTTGTAATCGCGGTTCACAACAAATATATTTATTACCTCTCCAATTCTCCATACACTACTTACGCTATTGCCAGCCAAACCAACATCCTTTGTCTCAAACGAAACCTTAAGTATTTGATACAATGCGACCGGATTATAGCCTAATAGATTTATTGAATGAGAAACGCCTGCAAGAACTTTGTTATTTGAATAATCCAGATGATACTGACTTGTCCAATCTTGATAATTTGAAATAAAAGAAGCTCCAAGTATCAAGTCATCCCCATTTCTTTCATTTAATTTGACCTGTTTGGTTTCTATTTGCCCACTCTCTTTCAACACAGTGAATTCCAGAGTTTTGCCTGCATTTTCCTGAAGATAATCAACAAATCCCTGCGTCTTTTCAAAAGTCGCTTCAACTCCATCGATTCTTAAAAGTGTATCTTTGGACTCCAGCCCAGCTTGGATTGCTGGATAATTCTCTTCTATTTCATAAAACACGATTTTATCATTTAGCTCAGGCCCAACATTGATATCAAATCCTGAGGTATTTAAGACCAAATCTTTCTTTTCAGTCTTTCCCTCTTTTATCAAAATATACTCCACTTCAACCTTTTCACCCTCAATATCTTGCCAAATCTGATTGAAGTGGTCTATATCCTCAATTGGGGCTCCACCTATTGCCATAATTATTATTCCTGAATTCTCTTCATTTACATCAAACCCTTGATCTATCAGGTCCTGATTGTAAACATTCGCCACAATCGGCTTATCAAAAAGCTCCTCATCAGCTTGGATGAATGGATAGTCCGCGATATAAGACATATCGACTTTGTAGTCAACTAGAGCGAGATATACGGAAAAAATTATAAATGCCAGAAGCATATTCATCACTACCCCAGCAACTGACACAAAAACTTTCTGAAGATAGCTTTTATTGTCAATATTATCCGGATCTTTTGGAATCACATAATCCCACATATAGCGGACTAACTTTTGCCTCTCCTCACTTTTAAATTCTTTTGTCTCTTTGATTTTCTTTAATATGCTAATTTTTGATCCCTTATCAGCGCCTATTTTTTTTAATTTCGCGTCATTCTCCTGTTGAAATTTTTTATCAACTTCTTTCGAGCCTTTTCTAGTAAAACTTGAGGCATCCTCATCGCCCAAAATTTTCACATAACCCCCAAATGGCAGCATATTGATCTTATAGATCGTCTCTTTGTATTCTTTCTGAAAAAGGGTCCTGCCAAAACCAAAGGCAAATTCTTCAACTTCTACCTTGATAAGTCTTGCAGCAACAAAATGTCCCAGCTCATGAACAAAGACTAAGAGCCCTAGAATAAAGGTTAGTACTATAATTGTCAGAAAAAAATCTAATAGCATAAATTTAGACCTGCATTAATTCTTCTTGTTTAATATTACCAATTTCTTCAATTTCTTCATTGTACTTCTCTACTTTTCCCTGTAGTTCTTTTTCTTTCCGCTTCATGTCATCCTCAGTGATGTTGCCAGCTTCCTGATCCTGCTCAAGAGAAATCAAAATATCCTTCCGGACTTGACGAATTGAAACCCTTGCTTCTTCCGTTTTTGTCTTTAGAATTTTGACATATTCTTCACGTCTTTCCTGAGTCAAAGGTGGCAAAGGTAATCGGATAATCTCACCGTCAACCGCTGGCTCGATTCCAAGTTCTGCTGCTTTCAATGCCTTGTATATATCATCTGTCAAAGATTTATCCCAAGGCTGCACTACAAGCAACGTTGGATCAGCTACATTGATATTGGCAAGTTGCTCTAAAGGCATCTTTTGCTCATATGCTTGAACAAGTACTCCAGAGACTAATTCAGGGTTTGCCCTACCACTTCTAAGTTTAGCCAATTCTTCCTTGAAAAAACTGCTGACATTTGAAAATTCCTGGTCAGCTTGCTCAAAATTTGCTCGAGCCATAATTAACTTCTTGAAAAATTATGCTTAAAGCATACAATATAGTTCCGTCTATGTCTATTCGTTTATCCCACAACTATTTGAAGGTGTTGCAATTTCAAATCTGACAAACCTGCTGATCTCAATTTTTTCTCCAATAGAGGCCAGGGCTTCGTTGATAAGATCTTTCACTTTTTTCTTATCGTCTTTCACAAAAACCTGTTCCAATAGAACGACCTCTTCATAGAACTTCTGCAACTTGCCTTCAAGGATCTTTTCTTGAACCTCATCCGGCTTTCCTTTTAGATCCTTTTTATAAATTGCCTTTTCAGTTTCCAAAACATCCTCTGGAATATCGTCTATAGCTGTATACTCAGGATTATTCGCTGCAATATGTAGAGCCAAATCATGGGCAAGAGAACGAAACTTCTCACTTCTTGAAGCAAAATCAGTCTCGCTATTTAATTCAACAAGTACTGCAATGGTCCCGTCTCCATGAACATAATGCGCGATAAACCCATTTTCTGCCTGTCTTCCTGCTCTTTTCGCACCCTTAGAAATTCCCTTTTCCCTTAAATAAATGATTGCCTTTTCCATGTCTCCCTTTGATGCCTCCAGAGCCTCTTTCACGTTCGAAATACCTACCCCGGTTCTACTTCTGAGCTCTTTGATTTGATCTAATGTTATGGCCATAATAAATCAGGCTAATATATAAAATTTAAGCTCTAAGCTCTAAGCTCTTCAAGCGCTTTCTTGCCCAACCCTTTGATAGCTAATATCTCCGCATCTTTCATTTTTCTAGCCTTTTCTACAGAAATCTTAGCTTGATCAAGGGCTTTTTGAGTTCTTTCTCCAATTTTAGCCACTTGTTTTTTAGTCGCTTGTTTTTTAGTCGCTTTCTTTGGTTCCGTTTGTGCTTCCTCTCTCGCTTTTTGCACACCCTCCAATATTCCTTGGCCTTTTTTCGCGCGTGGCCTTGGCTTTATTTTCTCTACAATTGGTTTCTCAAATTTTGTTGTACTATCAATTTCTTTTGCCTCTTGTTCTTCGTCCTCACTTGATTTTCTAATTTCAACTTCAACCTTTGAATAGTCCTTAAAATCATGCTTTATACCTTTTCCAACCCTCCCCTTTTTGACAGCTTGGGCAAATAATTCAAAGAAGAGCTTGATCGAGGCTATAGCGTCATCATTGCCAGGAATTGGATAGTTTACAGCGTCGGGATCGGCGTTGGTATCAACAATTGCGACAACCGGAACACCCACAGTTTTTGCCTCCCGAAGTGCATTTTTCTCATATTTTGAGTCCAACACAATGACTGCCGTTGGTTTAGAGTCCATTGACTTCACCCCAGAATATAGACGATTCAAGCGCTCCCATTCCTTCTTCATCCTAGAAACCTCGAATTTTGTACGTCCTTCTATACCTTTTTCAAAAATCGACTCTAGTTTTGCAAGCTTAGTCAAACTCCTTCTAATATAATCAAAATTTGTTAACAATCCTCCCACCCATCTATGAGTTACAAAAAAGGCTCCTGCATCCACAGCAGAGTCTTTTACTATCTCTCTTGCTTGCCTTTTTGTACCGACAAACAACACAGTTCCTCTTTTTGAAGCATCAGAAAGAAATTCCAAGGCCTTTTCAAGATACTCATATGTTTGTGAGATATCAATAATATGAATATCCCCTCTTTGGGTAAAAATGTGCTTTTGCATCTTGGGATTCCATCTCTTTGCTTGATGTCCAAATTGGACACCAGCCTTCAAAAAATCGCCTAATTCAGGCATTTCAAAGGACTTTGTATCTTTCTTATTCATAATACCTTTTTAATAATTATTAAGCCTCCCCATTAAAACGAAAATTCGCAGGTATTTTTAACGGGTGTTAGATTTGCGCATATTTGCGCGAAGGAATTATAACACAAATTTTCAAGCCGATGCGGAAAAGTAAGTAGCATTTGTGAGCCGATAACCTATCAGTTCATCAAGAGCGTCTTTCAAATCCTCTGCCTCATTGTGAAATAAGCCCTTGATCTCAAAAAGGGATTCAGTAGAATTAGCCCTGTATGCTCCAACTACAGCCCTTCTTCGCCCTTTATTGATGTAGATATTTCCGACATCCATTGCGCTAAAGGTCTCTCTATGCTCCCAGCTTCCAATAAACGGCCTATTTTCAAGAGAGACTCTATTTGCATAAACTTTAATTGTCAGATGGGTGAAAAAGATAGCCCTTGAAGTTTCTAATTCAAATATTACACTATTTGGGTTGTACCCGTTTGAATATTCTGTTTGGACATTAAAGGGCGATTTCTGGACTTGGCTCATGTTAAATCTACAAACGAAAAAGACTGCCAGACTTTACTTTTGGATATAGATAGTATGCAGAATTTATCAGGATGTAATCTTTAGTTCCTTCTTCTTTGCAGCGACTTTTTTCTTGTCAATTTTTTGCGCCTCCTTCACTTCTGGATAGTCAGGATGTGCCCAGAATTCTCCAAATCTACCTCTTCTAAGTTCCATTTTTGTCCCATCTTCTGCTTTTGGGGTTCTTCCATAAATTTTCGTGAAAATTTCCTTCTGATATTCAAGAGGCCTAGCATCTTTCACCTTTGGATAGTCAGGATGTGCCCAAAATTCTCCATATTTTCCACTTTTAAGAGCATAATCTCGTTCATCATCTGTTTTTGGTGCAGGCTGATAAATTGATAAAAACTTCTTACTTTTCGCCCTTTTTTCCAAATCTTCCTTTGTCTGACCATCTTCAGACAACATTCCTTTACACTTTGGCCATTTTGAGCAACTATAAAACCTACCATACCTACCCAATTTTATAATCATAGAAGATTTACACTCGGGGCATTTTATGCTTTTTGGCGCATCGCCAAGTACATTGTAGTCTTCGCGATTGATGCTTTTCTCTTTTTTTTCAAGTGTCTTTGCAAATGGTTTATAAAAAGCATCAACAATATCTTGCCAGACCTTTTTACCATCTGCGACTGCATCAAGATCCTCCTCCATTTCTGAAGTAAAATCCAAATCAACAATTTCTGGAAAGTGATCTTCTAGTAATTTTGTCACTATCTTCCCAGTATCAGTCGGAATAAAGTACCTCTGCTCCTTCTCAGCGTATTTTCTTTGCTGGATAGTTGAAATAATTGTCGAATATGTTGAAGGACGCCCAATGCCGTGTTTCTCCAGTGCTTTTATCAAAGTTGCCTCAGTATAGCGCGCTGGTGGCTGTGTAAAATTTTGTGCCGCTAAAAGCCCTCTGGCAAATAGCTCCTGTCCTTCTTTGAGTTTTGGCAATATAAATTCCTTTGCAAGATCACTATGTATCGCCATAAATCCAGGAAATATGATTCTTTGTGCCTTTGCTTCAAACATATATTTTTTCACGTCTATCTTTACTGAGGTGAGTTCAACTTTTGCCTCACTTGCCTGCGAAGCCAACGCCTTTTTCCAAATCAATTCATACAATTTTTTTTCGCTTCCCTTCAACTTTGTCTTGTCAGGAAATTTAGAAAAATTAGTTGGTCTAATTGCTTCATGCGCCTCTTGTGCTACTTTAGACGTTGTCTTGTAGAGTGTAGCTTTTTCAGGTACATAGTCTTTACCATATTTAGTCTCAATCACCTTTCGTGCTTGCGAAATTGCCTTTTTGCCCATACTAATAGAATCAGTACGCATATATGTGATCAATCCTGCTTCATATAGCTTCTGCGCTGTCATCATTGTCTTTTTGGCTGAGTAGCCAAGTTTGTTTGCTGCAGCTTGCTGCATAGTACTTGTCTTCAGTGGCGGAGTTGGTTTTCGTTTTGAATCTTCCTTTGTCAGTCCCGTTATCACCCATTTTCCCTTTTTAGTTTCATCAATTATCTTCTTTACTGCTTTTTCATTTTTTACAGCTGCTGTCTTGCCATCAATTTTTGCAAGGCTAAATTTTGTACCCTTCAGAGATTCTTGTTTGTCCTTTTTTGCGTCTTTTCCTTCCTCATCTTTATGAATCAAAATTTTTGGCACACTACCCTTTTTCTCTGCCAAATAGGAATCCAACTTCCAAAATTCATCTGACTTGAATTTATCGCGCTCCCTTTCCTTATCAACAATAAGTTTCACCGCAACAGATTGCACTCTACCGGCTGATAGGCCGAAACGTATCTTTTTCCAGATCAGTGGAGACAATTTATAACCTACCAATCTATCAAGAATGCGACGTGTTTGTTGCGCATCTACAAGAGACATATCGATCTCTCGAGGCTTTTTTGCAGCTTCTTGGACAGCACTTTCAGTTATTTCTGTAAAAACTATCCGCTCGAGTTTCTTGCCCTTTTTAACTCTCCCACTTGCAGAAATAACCCCCAGTCTCTGTGCCACATGCCAGCCTATAGCTTCTCCTTCTCTATCTGGATCAACTGCCAGTACTAAAGTACTCTTCTTGCCAAAAGCCTTTTTCAAAGCAATCAAAGCCGCCTTTTTTGTAACAACATATTTTGGTTTATACCTCTTTTCAACATCAACTCCAAGCTCTTTCTTTGGTAGATCAACCACGTGTCCTTTTGAAGCTTTCACTCTATAGCCTTCGCCCAAATATTTTTGCAAGGACTTCTCTTTTGAAGGAGACTCAACTATTACTAATTTTTGCATTATAGAAAATAAATTTTATTTAGAAATCACATAATACACGCCATTGGCTCTTTTCTCAATCAACTGCTTTAATTCAAGCTCTGTTAGGGAGGCTAACAAATCCTTAGTATGTATGTCAAATTTTTCGTATAAAGATTCTTCTGAGATCGGCCCCTTTTCTATACACCTTATTATCTCTCCAGTTCTCTTGGTTAAATTCAAGAATCTTTGACTACTCTTCTTTTTTACAAAATTGATACTTGGAAATTCTTCTAAAATATCCTCTACGCAAGTAATTAATTTTGCTTTCTGATTCTTTATCAAATTATTTGCGCCCTCAGATCTATCCTGATCAATGCCGGAAGGCACTGCGAAAACCTCACGATTCTCATGAAAAGCAATGCTTGCGCTAATTAGAGCTCCACTTTTTTTTGGTGCTTCCACTACAAGAGTTCCCATAGATAGACCTGCAACTATTCTATTGCGCTGCGGAAAAGCTCCAGGGAAACAGTCAGTTCCTGGGGGATGTTCTGATAAAACAACACCGCTCTCCAATATCTGGTCATATATTGCCTTGTTTCCCAAGGGCGTAGGTTTTTCAACAGAGGAAGCAAGAACTGCAACAGTTTGGCCTTTTCTCTCTAGTGCCACTTTGTGTGAAATCCGGTCAATCCCATAGGCCAAACCACTAACCACACATATACCATAATCAACCAAACCTCCCACTAGCCTTTCAGTCACAAGTTCACCATAATCGCTACTTCTTCTTGTCCCAACAACTGATATACAATTTGCAAAATCCACATTATTGAGAAACCCTTTATAGTAGAGAACTATTGGAGGATTATGTATGTGCCTCAATCTATGGGGATACTCCAAATCACCAAAAACCAAATATTTTATTCCATACTTTTTAAGCTGAGAAAGAAAATTACTTATATCAATTTCATCACACTTTCTGCGCCACTTATCAAACAATGATTTATTCAAGTTCTTCAATCCTGGCTTGGGACAATCTTCTATAAAATTCTCACCACTTTCAAAGATCTCAAGGATATGTAGAAAGTTGCGAGGCCCTATTCCCTCAACTAGAGAAATCTTTAAGCGCGATAACCTTTCTTGTCTTTGCATCTATGTTTAGATAAAAGACAAGGTTACCAAAAAGTTCTTAACAAATTCTGAACTGGGGAATAATTTTTTCTGAACTTAAATTTTACTCGTAGAGCCACCGTATAAAATCAGCAGCAACTGGCACTGATTTATATCCTCTTCCACCTTCTTGCAAATGTATTACAAAACTATAATCAGTTCCTTCATATTCAAATCCACCAATTGACCAGGAATGAGCCCCATCAACTCTTCTTCCTTTGCGATATTCGACCGCGTCTGCCGAGCCTGTTTTTGCATAAGGATTCCCAGGCACACCCTGAAGAAGCCACGCGCTTCCGTATTGTCCATTTACAGCATACGACATTCCCTTTCTAATTAAATCAAAATTTTGAGAAGAAACATCTACTTTTGTTTTGACTTCGCTTTCATGAATCTCTACGACCTCTCCTGACTGATTTTCAATACGTTCAACTAGACCCGGCTTATAAACCGTGCCGGAATTCCCAACAGCGCCCACCATAGTAACCATCTGCAAAGGTGTTGCTGTAACTAGCCCTTGCCCAATCACAGTATTACAAATATCAGCCAAATACCACGGCTCGTTCTGAACTTCTATTTTAAATTCAGGGGTTGCCATCGTCCCTGCCTGCTCACCAGGTAGAGATACACCAGTTTTCTTTCCGATTCCAAATTGATCTGTGTACTTGATCAAGGTTCGAATACCTTCTGCCTTCTCTGTCATTGCCAAGCCTGTTTTACAAAAAAATACATTACTTGATCTACCAAGCCCCTCAACTACAGTCATAGTCCCAAGATACCTACCATCAGCCTCGCACAATTTATACAAGGGTAGTTCAACACATCCAGATTTAAATGTGGAATATGGCGTTAGAACGCCCGTTTCAAGAGCAGCCGCAGCTACCATTGGCTTAAAGGTCGAACCAACCGGAAGCTGCAACCCAATTGCTCTATTTATCAAAGGAGTTGCCTCATCAGCGTTCAACCATCCAAAATCTTTTGCACTTATTCCCTTTGCAAATAAATTATTGTCATAACTTGGAATCGACGACATAGCACGGATTTTCCCTGTATTTGTTTCAGTAATAATCGCAACTGCTGCAAATGCGTCTGCCTCATCCATATACTTCCTCGAAAGCTCCTCAAGCTTTAGCTGCCAATCTATAGCAATAGTCAACACAATGTTATTTCCGCTTGAAGGACTCTCAGAAATATACTCCTGTGTCTCATCTCTAAAGATATCGCGAGTTTGAATACTCTTCCCATCTTTGCCTCTTAGAATAGTATCAAACGATTTCTCAATCCCCTCTTTACCTATGTTGGCATTTTGATCCAAACCAGTGCTTTGGACTTCATCACTATTAATGTCTGAAACATAACCAACTATATGCGAAATCGACCCCCCATACGGATAACTTCGTCTTGGAGTCTCAAGCGTATATACACTGACCAAATCCTTTTGATTGATCAATATAGCTATGTATTGGTCATAATCAATATCATTTGATAGAGTAATCTTTGGCTGGTCAGTTCGTTCTCCAGATTCTTGGTATGCATTGGACAGATATGTGCTGTATAGTTCCTCAGGATTCTCATTTATTATCCCTGCCAGTCTCGTGATAACTGACTCATCATCTTGGGGCTCAAGCTCACCCGGCACAATATACACAGAATATGCAGGGATATTTTTTGCAAGAATTTTTCCATTGGTATCAAATATAATCCCTCTAGAAGCCCTTACTATATCTTGCTTCTGACTAATATTTCTTGCTTGAATCAAACTCTCTTCCCCATTAACTATCTGAAGATTGAAGATATTAATTAGAAGAAACGCGATCAGGAGCAGAATCAGAACCCATAAAAAAATAGCTCTCCACCTCACACCAATAAGTAACTTTTCTTCACTTTTTTCAATAATAAAATTCATGAGTAATCGTGCTAACTTATACTTTTATTGCATCTTCAGAATACTTGGCCTTAAGTAGCCTATCAAGCAGAACAACTACTATCAAGTTCACAAGAACCTGAACAATATATGCAAAAATGTCTATCCTTCCTCCATTCATGACAGCTATCGAATACATTATCAATTGACTCATCCCTGTGAATAACAAGAGTGTGAAATACCTTCTATCAGGCTCAAAGACCTTGATCACAAGGTCAAGTAGGGACAAAACAATAAGCGGAACAATTATCGAAATTACAGAAATCCCCAGCCAGCGACCAATGATCAAGTCCAGAAGAATGCCAACAAAAAACAACCAGTAAAGGAAAGTTCCCAAATTCCCTTTTCTAAGCAAAAATATAATGATGGAGAAGCCTGCGAAAAAATCTAGCAGCACAAAGGGGCGAACAAAGCCTAAAAATGACTCCCAAAGAAGCAAAAACACCGTAATTATTAAAAAACTGCTAGTCTTCATGCTTTAATATAAAAACTTCTTTTAACGAGCTAAAATCGATCTCATTTTTGATTTTGGCCACTTTTGTAGTACTAGATGCTTGGAGCTCAACCTCTTTGACTTCGCCTACATACAAATTTGGAATGAAGTTGCTGTTTTTGCCAAAGGTGAGAAAGTCATCTCCCACATCCACTTGTGAATCACTCAAAATCTCTCGAATTTCAAGCTCACGTCCATTTTTTGATTGCATTATACCTTTTGTCCCGATCTCACTCACAACCAATACTCTACTTTCACTCGCAAGGATGGTCCTAACAGTCGAAGAATATCTACTAACTTCAATAATCTCTCCTAGAACATAATTATTAAAGACAAGAATGCTACCCTTTTCAATACCATCACTCTCCCCCTTGTTGATCACCATATGGCCTGGCTCTTCCTGCTTATAATGAATGACATAGGCCGGAATGAGCTGATAATCGCCTCCAAAATCCCCAACAATCTGCTCATTTTTTACCTCAATACTTTTTAATTCTGCCTTTAAACTGGAAACCTCCTGTCTAAGGGCAATCACATCATCTTTATAATCATCTCTTTCGCGCTTTAAAGCGGCAATGTCCGACACAGCCCCAACTGCCTCTATCACATCTTCTGCCCGGGAATTGACCTCAATCCTATAACTGGCTTGAACTTTTTCAGAAATTGAAAATAGCTCGTTAAAAACGCCGATACTTGAGGCTAAAATAAATCCAAAAGAGAGCACAAGCGCTAGTATAAATTTTGGGAAATTGCTTGTCGGTTTTTCTATCACAACGCTAGGTTAATATCTTTAAATCCACAAAATTATATACCATCATCTCCAGTAATTTGAATTCTCTCCAAAAGATCCATCTCTGACAACAATACGTTTGTCCCGCGCACAACTGCACTCATTGGATCTTCGCCAATAATCACCGGGGTCTTGAGTTTTTCCTCAAAATACTTATCAATTCCTTCAAGAAGAGCTCCACCGCCAACCAGGGTAATCCCCCGCTCCAAAAGATCAGAAAGAATCTCAGGAGGACTCTGTTCAAGCGCCTCACGTGCCGCTTCTGCAATCTTGTCTAGAACTTTAGTGATCGCCTCTCTTACTTCAACGCTACTGATATCAATTATCTTTGGCAGTCCAGAAACTAGATCTCTGCCTTTCATCTGAGCAGTTGTTTCTTTTTTCATGGGTGAGGCAGAACCAATCGCAATTTTCATATCCTCAGCCATTTTATCCCCAACCAGAATATTATATTTGTGCCTTGCATAATTTACTATTTCTTGATCGATTTCATCTCCTGCCACACGAATTGTATTATCTACTACTATTCCGCCAAGAGAAATTATTGCAATATCTGTTGTACCACCACCGATATCGATGATCATCGAGCCTGAGGCATCATCAATTGGAATTCTAGCACCAATTGCAGCTGCCATAGGTTCTTCAATAATATATGCCTTTCTAGCTCCAGCGGAAATTGCAGCATCCATCACTGCCCTACCTTCAACTTCTGTGATCTTTGAAGGCACGCCAATGATTACACGAGGCTTTGACATAGTGAGCATTCTTGGAAAATCTTTGTGGACTTTTTTTATAAAATATCTAATCATTGCCTCAGTACTATCAAAATCCGATATTACTCCATCTCGAAGCGGCCTTACAGCCACAATATTTGCAGGCGTTCGTCCGATCATTCTTCTAGCTTCTGAACCAACTGCCAACACTTGGCTGTTGTTTTTATTCACAGCTACAACAGAAGGCTCGGAGATTACTATGCCATGTCCTTTGACTGCAACCATAGTATTTGCCGTACCAAGATCGATACCAATATCGTGTGTAACTAGATTCCAGAAGTTATTCGTAATAGACATAGCAAATGAATAAAGATATTAACCAGACAGGCTAATTCTATCATTTATTGCCTATAACATGGAAGTTTACAAGGGTATAAAATTCATTGAAGCGTCCTTCACTTTTTCTAGCCTTTTTGTAGGCTTTCATGGACACTCTGATGGTTTCTAGACCACCGTCTGCATTTACTACCCGAACTTTTCGAAGATTAACATCTTGCTTTTTGGGTTTTGCAGTGGCTTTTTTAGACCAAGGTCCCTCTCGACCTCCAGCACTACCAGCCCTATGTCTGCGAGTTTTCCCAAAGTTTGGTGTTTTTTTAGTAATTTTGCACATTTTCATGACTATTGGATGATACTATATTTATATGATTCGATCAACTAGTTATTTACTCACACTAGTTTAAATAATATTTCCTTAGCTTTTCGCGTGCCCTTTTTAATCTCTGGCCAACCGCCTGGGATGAGATACCAAGAATTTCAGCACTTTCAGTCTGATTATATCCATCCTTATATAATATAAGTGCCTCCATTTCTTTATCTTCTAATCCTCGATACCTATCTTCTCTAGTAGCAGCTTCTTCCACATCTCTACCATTGGATATCCTAGATAAAAGAGGTCTAGAATCACCGCCTGAGTCATCATCTAGTGACAGAATTTCCCGATTTCGAAATAGACAGTCCTTTACAACATCATCTCCCATATCTAGTGCTTCTGCAACCTCACTAACTAAAGGATCGCGTTCAAGAGCCTCTCCCAAATCCCTAAACATTATTAGTATTTCTCTATCCAACTCGTGAATATGACCAGGTCTTCGGATTGTCTCCCCCTTGTTTTCTAATGCTCTCCCTACCTCACGCCGTATATACCAAAACCCTATTGTAGAAAATCTCCCTTTTCTCGGATCAAACGCATCAACCGCTCTCAGAAGTCCAACATTTCCCTCTTGGATAAGGGCTATTGGGTCTAAGCCTCGATCCAAATTTTTATCGTGCAGAGCTATTCCTATAACAAGCCGTAGATTTTTTTGTGCCAACTCTTCCCTGGCAGCCTGCGTATCATCCAAAATATTCTGTAGCATAGCATACTCTTCATCATCAAAAAGCTCCCCTGCACTATCCTTCTCTATCTCTAGCAACTCATAACAAAGTCTTCCAGCTGCTATTCGTAAGGCTAAAAGAGCCTCTTCAGGAGCAGTTAACAATCCATCATTAGGACCTCCTGTATTTAAATCCCTCATATCCTTGAAATACAGACTATAAATATCATCATCCTTTGCTTCGGTTTTTCTCCCATCCGTATCCTCACCTTCACCTCCACTATCATCATCATCCACATTTACTTGCCGTTGAGACAATTCTTCTAGAAAGAGTAAGCAGCTTTCTCCCCCATCTTCATCTTCAGCAAATGCACCATTCTGTACTATAACTCCATACTCTCCACTATGATATTGTTTCAAAAAAGCAAACGCCTCTCTAGTATCAGCTCCATTTTTCACAACCCCTTCTTCAAGTTCGTCAATATAATCAAGGAAGGGCTCTATACTCTTTTTTTCTAGACCCTCTTGAGGCAACGCCTGCAATAATTCTGGCATGATAATTCAATAAACGGATGATATTTTGAGGCAATGAGCTGAAGATGGGAGTCGAACCCATGACCTTTCCCTTACCATGGGAATGCTCTATCCAACTGAGCTACTTCAGCTTTTTAAAATCTAAACGTACTTATTAGCGCTAATTTCAATGATCGGTTCTTCATATGGATGTGCCTTTTTTATTGCACTAATGACTTCATCCACTCGTTTCTTTTCACAGAAAGTATCAATTTTTACTTCTTTGACTTTTGATACTTTCCCCACCTTTCCAACAGCAGGAGTTGCGCCCTTCAAAGGTCTAAACACTCCTGTTCCTTCATAAACAAAGCTACAACCCTCATAGTCTCCCATCTTGCCAACTTTCAGTTCCAACAGCAAATCAATTATTTGATCAACGTGAGTCTCTGGGACTGAAATTATTAATTTTACAAGATCATCTTTCTTCATCGATTCTTTGAAAAGTTCTGGAGCTGGGAGCGAGATTCGAACTCGCGACCCACGGTTTACAAAACCGTTGCTCTGACCAACTGAGCTATCCCAGCAGACTCCATAAGGAACCTGAGTATCTACACTGATTTTACCACAAAAAGCCCCACACTCCTTCTGGAAATTAATTGGGAAGCACAGACACCAAATTGGTTGTCCTCAATTCCAGATCCACGGACCTGAAACGATTTCGGATTCCCAGATAATTGCTTGTAAGCTCAATTAAGGTTTCCAGACCTCTACGTGTGAGGCAATTTATTATAGCAAAAAGTTTGCTCTATAGTCTATAATCTTCATGTGCTAATTTCTACTTATTGATAAATCCAAAAATGCAAATAGAAGGTCGAAATCCAGTACTTGAGGCACTGAGGGCTGGGACACAATTAAATAAAATTTTCCTTGAAAAAGGGATCAAATTTGATCAGAAAATATCAGAAATTTCAAAACGTGCAAAAAAGAAAAAAATCCGTGTGGAGTTTGTGCCGAAAGCACGACTCAATAAAAGGTCCAAAACGCAAGTTCACCAGGGTGTTATAGCAACAGGACTTTCAACAAATACAGCGGCCTTATCTACACTAATAAAAGACAAGCAGGCGTTTCTAATTTATATTCGCGAGGCTCTGTATGAACACAACATCGGTGCAATCATCAGGACTGCTGAGTGCATTGGTGCAACAGGCATTATTCTCCCGCCAAAAATTTCAATTTCACCACAAATTAGACGTGCCTCCATGGGAGCGAGCGAACAT
>Ga0114923_10001692_pt1 | contig 15166 bp, 12 predicted proteins | sample SumtaG_FD_89578 | JGI IMG/M metagenome (GOLD analysis project Ga0114923, IMG submission 89578) | Deep subsurface microbial communities from Indian Ocean to uncover new lineages of life (NeLLi) - Sumatra_00157 metaG | ecosystem: Environmental > Aquatic > Marine > Oceanic > Sediment | place: near...
CGACCAACCTGTCCGGATGGGCGAACTGGGCTCCCATGGCCGCCGGAAAACCGTAACCCATCGTACCCAGCCCTCCCGAAGAAAGAAGGGTCCTGGGTTTGGAGAACTTGTAGAACTGGGCCGTCCACATCTGGTTCTGACCAACCTCAGTGGCGATAATGGCGTCGTTCGGGGCAAGTTCGCTCAGACGTTCGATGACATACTGTGGCTTGATCTGGTGGCTGTCCCTATCATAGGAAAGCGGCATTTCCTCCGACCACTGCCTCACCTGGTCGAGCCACTTCTCCCTGATCTCGGCCCAGATCGGTTCTTCCTTCTTTTGAAAGCGGTTCAGTTCGGTGAGTACGCACTTGACATCGCCCACCACGGGTACATTGACCACGATGTTCTTGCTGATGGCCGACGGATCGATATCGATGTGAACGATCCTGGCGTTGGGGGCGAACTTGGCCACGTTACCCGTAACCCTGTCGTCGAACCGCGCCCCGATGGCCAGGATAAGGTCCGATTCGTGGATGGTCATGTTGGCCTTGTAGGTGCCGTGCATCCCCAGCATACCCAGAAAGAGTGGATTATCCGCCGGGAAAGTTCCCAGTCCCAGGAGTGTATTTGTCACCGGGATCTGGTTGTACTCCGCGAACTTTAACAGCTCCGCGTCGGCGCCTGAAAGGATAACCCCGCCGCCGGCGTAGATGACCGCTTTTTTGGCCTTTTTAACCTCTGCCAGGACCTTCTTGATCTGGCCCTGATGTCCTTCGACCTTTGGTTTGTACCCTCGGATGTCCACAGCCTTTGGTCGATTATACCTGGCCTTGCCGGCCAGAACGTCCTTCGGCATGTCGATCAAGACCGGACCGGGCCTTCCCGTCGCCGCTATGTGAAACGCCTCCTGGATGATTTTGGCCAGGTCCTCGGTCTTCGTGACCAGATAGCTGTGTTTGGTAATGGGACGGGTGATCCCAATGATATCCGCCTCTTGAAAGGCGTCGCCGCCGATCATGTGAGTCGCGACCTGCCCGGTAAGCGCCACAAGGGGAACGGAATCCATGTAGGCTGTGGCCACACCCGTAACCAGGTTCGTAGCCCCGGGCCCCGAGGTGGCCATGCAGACCCCTACTCTCCCCGTAGACCTGGCGTAACCGTCTGCGGCATGGGCCGCCGCCTGCTCATGTCTCGTAAGCACATGCTTGATACCGCTTTGAAAAAGGGCGTCATAAAAGTCCAGCAGCACCCCACCGGGGTAGCCAAACATGATCTCGACCCCTTCCTCTTTAAGAGATTCAACAACAATTTGAGCGCCTGTCATTTGCATAGCCTGTCTCCAGAATATTATTACACGTCGTCCAGAATAGCGCCTGTGGCTGCCGAATGGACGAGACGCGCGTAACGCCCCAGGATACCGCGGCGGAATTTCGGCTCTGGAGCAGTCCAGAGCTTCCGTCTGGCTGCGAGTTCATCTTCCGAAAGCATGACATCAAGTTTTCGTCCAGGGATGTCTATTCTGATCGTGTCCCCCTCCTGAACAAGAGCTATATTTCCTCCGCTGGCGGATTCGGGGGAGATGTGCCCGATGCACGGCCCCCTCGTACCCCCGGAAAAACGGCCATCGGTGAGTAGGGCCACCTTGAGCCCCAGTCCTGACAACGCGGCTGTAACGGAGAGCATCTCCCTCATGCCGGGGCCGCCCCTGGGTCCCTCGTTCCTTATCACAAGCACGTCGCCGTCCTGGATTCTCCGATCCATAACAGCCGCCATAGCCTCCTCTTCCTTTTCGAATACGCGGGCTGGACCCTCGAATACAAGCATCTCGTCGGTCACAGCGGTCTGTTTTACGACGCTGCCGTCGGGGGCAAGATTGCCCCTCAGTACGGCGATCCCTCCCTGGGCGTGATAAGGGTCATCCATGGACCGGATGACAGCGTTGTTCTTGTTCTCGGCCGACTCCGCTATCTTCAGAATATCCACGCCGGCAGCCGTCATGGCCGGCTTTAAAAGCGACTTTAAACTCGACAGCACGGCGGGTACGCCGCCGGCGTAATGAAGATCTTCCATGAAGTGCTCGCCCCCCGGCCGAATGTTGGCGATGTGGGGTGTATTGGCGCTGATTCGATCGAACGTGTCCAGGTCGACCTTGATGTAAGCTTCGTGGGCGATGGCCGGGACATGCAGGGCAGTGTTGGTGGAACCTCCCAGGGCCATGTCCACGGCAATAGCGTTCTCAAAGGCATTTTGAGTCAGGATCTTCGAGGTGGTAAGCCCTTCGTTGACCATGGCCACCAACCGTTCCCCGCTCTCGAAGGCGATACGCTTCTTTTGGGCGAAACCGGCCAGGGCGGTAGCGCTAAAGGGCAAGGAGAGGCCGAGGGACTCCGTGACGCAGGCCATGGTGTTGGCCGTGTACATGCCCTGGCAGGCACCTGGTCCAGGGCAGGCCTCCAGGGCCAGACACTCGAGTTCCTCCTCATCGATCTCGCCCGCCTGATATCTTCCCACGGCCTCGAAGGTATCCCTGACCAGAGAACGACGCTGTCCTTTGTACATACCCGAGTGCATGGGTCCGGCGGTCACCATGATGGCGGGTATGTCCAGGCGGGCCGCCGCCATGAGCATGCCGGGGCTGATCTTGTCGCAATTGGTAAGCAGGATGATGCCGTCAAAGGCGTGCCCGAGTGTAACAGCCTCCACCAGATCCGATATCCACTCCCGGGTGGGCAGGCTGTATCTCATCCCCTCGTGGCCCATGACGACGCCGTCACACACGCCCGGGATCCCCACCAGGAAAGAGAGGCCGCCGCCCGTGTGGACGCCCTTTTCGATTGCCCTCTCCAGTTCCCTCATTCCCACGTGACCCGGGATGATGTCGGTAAAGCTCGTAAAGACTCCAATGTGGGGCCGTTTGAGGGCGGAGGGGGTCACTCCAGTGGCATAAAGAAGGGCTCGGGACGGCGCCCTTTCCGGCCCCTTTTTGATTCGATCACTTCTCATTTTTTTGCTCATTAGAATACCTTTTATTCAGAATCCCAGATTTGATGACTTCGAAAAAAGTCATCAACGCGCCCCGGGTGGGGCGCCCAAATCAATGACAGGCAATGTAAGTCATTGATTTGTGAGGAAAGGGAAAATGACACTTTTCGCTTTCCGTTGAGCAAAAAGTCCCGCTTGGACTTTTTGCGACCCTATCACCGCGCCCCGTTTGGGGCGCCCGAATCAATGATATGTGGTTTAAATCATTGATTCGTGAGGAAAGTGAAAACCACGTTTTTCACTTTCCGTTGAGCAAAAAGCCACGAATGGACTTTTTGCGACCCTATCAATTGATGAAAAAAAAGCGAGGCCACCGGCCTCGCCCTGAGTAAGCCACTGGCATGAAACCTTAACGATGTCTGGTAAGAATCCTTTCCATCTTGTCTTTCCCCTGCAGCTTCTGCTTCTTTAACGTCTCGATCTCAAAATGTAAATCCGTTGACGTGGGCCTCTTCTGAAGCGACTTCAGCTTCTCCTCAAAGGCCAGGTGTTCCTCGTGCAGTTTTTTGTACTCTTCATTTTCCTCAAGAAGTCGCTTGATCAGTACCTGCTTTGTTTTGCTCATGGCTCTCCCTTGAAAAATTTGAACGATTATAGGGTTTTGGGAAGTTATATGTCAAGAGTTTACCGCTGCAAACGGTTGGTTTTTGTTTGCAGCGGTAAACTTTGATAGGGTCGCAAAAAGTCCATTCGTGGCTTTTTGCTCAACGGAAAACGAAAAATGTCATTTTCCCTTTCCTTACAAATCAATGACTTTAATTAACGGTCATTGATTTGGGCGCCCCACCCGGGGCGCGTTGATGACCTTTTGCGAAGTCATCAATTTTAGTACCCAGTACCCAGGAGTCAGGAGCCAGTAGGTATTCGGTGAGCAAGTACGCAGAACACCGAACGCAGGACGCTGGAGAAGATCAAATAAGTTGATTTTAAGCAAAGGCAGCCTGCTGTTAGATTGCGGATTCCTACAAATTAGGCAACGGTTGCGTCTGAGGCTGGATTCCGGATCACGGCAGAGCCATGTCCAGAATGACGATCGTGTTAAACCCCAGATTTGCCTTCCTTTGCGTAACTCCGCGTACTTTGCGTTCAATAGCTTTTACCGCTTTTGCAGGAACTGATTTTTACCCCAAAGTTTTTAGTCTTTCTCTGTGTTCTCGGTGTCCTCAGTGGTAAAAACACCGTCTTTAAGGAAACTGTTCTTTCCCCTGGATTATAATCTTTCTCCGTGTCCTCCGCCTGCCCTGAGCAAGCAGAGCGCGTCGAAGGGTGACTCCGTGGTGAAAATCACCGCCTTTAAAGGAACTCCTCATTCCCCAGGTTTCCAGGTCTTCCCCTGTGTAACCCTGTGGAACGACCTGCGAGAGGCCGTACTATGTTAAATCAGCTCTTACTGCTTTTACAGGAACAAAAAACGGAGCTTTCGCTCCGGCATAATTTCCATTCCACTTTTCACATTTCACTTTCAATGGTCTTTAAAAGTTTCGTCAAAAAACTCCTCCAGCTTAATATCCAGGTCATCGCTGGTGACCTGGGTCTCAGGCTGCTCCAGGGGCTGTTCAGCCGGTATCTCGGGGACGCGCGGAGCTTTCTGCGTTGGCACGCTGTTGGGCGTCCAGTCGGCTGGGATGTCCATGGAGGGTATGTCAGAGTGGGCGTCTTTCCTGGCTTCATAACCCAGGTCCGACGCCATTTCCATGACGATTTTCTCATCTATCACCCTCTGCCTCATGAGAAAGCCCTGGAAAAGAGCGTTGTCGCAAAGAATATTGATCTTTCTCGGGAAACCGTCGGAATATTTGTAAATAAGCTTCAGCGCCCCATCTGTGAAGATGCTTTCCCTGTTGCCGGCGATGGCCATCCTGTGAACAACATAAGCTTTAGTAGCCTCATCAGTGAGAGTCGACAACCTGATCTTCATGGCGACCCTCTGCAGAAGCGGTGGATCCAGCGACATAGTATCTTCTATTTCCGGCAGCCCGAAAAATATGAAGGTAATCAGTTTGTGCGCCGTGACTTCCAGATTCAAAAGCCCTCTGAACTCCTCCATGAGCTCACGGGAGTTGAGCATCTGCGCCTCATCAATGAGTACAACGGCCTTCTTTCCAATTTCATGAAGGTGAAGAAGTTTGCGGTACAGCTGCCCAATGATCTGGAGCTTCTCGGTGGCAGGGTTCTCAATGCCCAACTGCTGAGCGATCCTTCTGAGCAGCCATTCCTGGGAAATCTCCGAATGCAGAATCACCAGAAGGGCAGATTCGTAGGCCTCGGAAGGAAGACTGTCGAGGACTTTTCTGGCCAGGGTCGTTTTCCCCGTGCCAATGTCGCCCACAACCACAGCCAGCCCCTTCATGGTTTCTGCCACGTACATGATCCTGGTCAGGGCCCGCGCGTGCTGGGCACTGTTGTAATAGAACCGCTCGTTGGGAGCATTGGAAAACGGCTCTATCTGAAGTCCGTAAAAATCAAGGTAGCTCACTTAATTTCCTCAGTTCGGTTATACCGGTGTGGAACGGGATTCGACTGTACGAGACGCGGTGCAGAGTTTCGAGCAGCGGCTGGATTCTTCCCATGGTAATTCAACACGATTCTCCCGGAAATTACCATCTTTAAAAAGCCGACCGGGATCAATGGTGCAGCTTTTTAAAGATATGAAATCCTGTCTTTTTTGGGTTTAACCGGACCGCTCTGAGTCTCGCCGGAGGATTCCCTGGCCATCTCCTCCACCTCGCGTATAAGGTCGGTAAGCATATCGTCCATGCCGTTATCAACGGACGGATCAACCGATTCCTCTTCCGGCGCCCCATCTGCGATGGCATTCTTCATTCGTTCAACGGCCTGGGCAATTCCCTCAAAGGTGGGATCGTTCAACTGTACTCGTTCATAGGCGCTGAGAGCTTCGGACCACTCTTTCTGCCTCTCCCTCACATCACCCAACTGGTAGAAAAGACCTGTCTTGCTGCCTTCATTGGAAACCTCAAGAGCCTGCCCAATTGCATTTATCGCTGACTCGTACTCCTTTTTTTCCACGTAGCACAAGGCCATCAGGCTGAAGCTGTCCTGAGCCAGCGACGGATCCCTGGTACCGGACTCAAATTCCCTGATGGCATCATCGTGAAGCCCCATATCCTTATAAGCTATCCCCAGGTTGTAATGGGTCTCATACTCCTCATCGCCTAGAGTTTCCTCGATCCCCTTCTTGAATTGGCTGAAGATATCCTCGAAAGAGACAGGCCCATCAGCGGCTCCCGAATCGGCTCCCGTATCCATCTCATCGGCAAGTTCAATGCGAAGCTCTTCCGCGATATCAAAAAAGCCGTCCATGTCCTCAGGAATAGAGTCCTCTATAATGAGCTTGCTTTTGACCACCTTGGCTGAACCCGGGTCGAACTGGGAATCAAGCGTCGCCTCGACCGGGACGTCGGGTTCAACAGGCTTACCCGTCGCACCCATCCCCTCGATGGAAGCCAGACCCTCCGAGGCTTTCTGGTTCTGAGGATTGCGCTCCAGGACAGACATGTATATCCGCAAAGCCTCATCGTCGAGTCCCTGGGAACGGTAGAAATCCGCCTCCTCAAGATCCTCCTCAAAGAGGTTCTGGTCCTGAGCCTGTACCTCCGGCAGCTGAGAGACAACTTCCATCTCCCGGGAAGTAAGACCATCGTCTGAAGGCAGCACATCCGCTGTGGCTCCGGATTCCAAGGCCGCGATCCTGTCGGCCACCGTCTGGTCATCCGGCGCCATGGCCCTTGCTTTCTTCAGGGCTTCCTCTGCCTTGTCCCCGAGACCATACCTTTCATAGACGTCTGCTTCAGCGAGAAGTTCCTCCAGCGACATTTCGTCGGGTGCCTGGCTGACGACATCCACAGTCGGCATTTCACTGATGTCCACCGGTTCCGGATCAACACCGGTACCATCGGAAACTTCCACCACATCCTCAACATCCGCAAAGTCCTCCCCGAGATCCTCAAGGACGATCTCGGGCATCACCCCTTCCTCTATCTCCTCCACGACAAACTCCTCAAGAGCCTCGTCGCCTAGAGCAAGTTCTTCCGCTTCTTCCTCATCAAGGACTTCGATCTCTCCATCGATGTCATCTTCAAGAACAGCTTCCAGCTCAATCTCTTCCGCTTCAAGAAGCTCGACCTCCTCGATCTCAGCGAGGTCCGCATCGAGGGCATCATCTTCCATGGATATGGACAAGGCTTCGGGCAATTCGGCAGCGGGCTCAACGGGACCGGCCCCTTCAAGAAAACCCTTGGCTTCTTCGTTCAGGGAATCAAGCTCATTGACTTTCCGGTAGGCTTTGACGGCGCCCTCTCGATCACCGCCCTGCTGCATGGTCCGGCCGAGGAGAAGCAGGCTGTCTATCTGGCCCACACGGTCCTTCCTCGTCTCCGCCACCGATACGATCCCCTTTATGGCCCTCACCTCTCCGGGTACGTTGGCCATTATCTGGCGATAGAAGGCCTCGGCCTCGTCGATCTCTCCATTCCGGAGATGCGACTGGGCAACGAACAGGAACTCCCTCATCACCGATTCCAGTTCTCCCGCGTTGAGGAAAATCTTTATCGACTGTGCAAGCTTTTCCTCACCTTCCTTTTTGTCCCCCAACTGGAACAAAATGCGGCCCAGAAGAAGAACCATGCGTGGATCATCCGGCTCGATCTTGAGGATAGCCTCGATTTCGGCCTGTGCTTCGTTGTACTGTCCACTCTCAAGATAGTGGGCGCACAGCTCCCTTCGCACCGCTGTATTATCGGGATTCAAGGCCGTTATCTTTTCGAAAAGCTGGGAGGCCCTGTCGTGGAATCCTCTTCGGCTGAGGGTAGCGGCCGCCTTTGCAAACGCCTCGGCAGCCTCTTGTTTCCGGCCTTTCTTAGCCAGTGTTTCCCCCAGCCTGACCTGGAATCCCAGGTTTTCAGGATCCATGTCAGCCATGAGTTTGAGGACCTCTATCTGCTTGTCCTCGTCGTTTTTCTTTTCATATACCTGAAAAAGGTTCTCGAATTGGGACAGGGCCTCAGCCTCGAGCCCCTGGCTTTTATAGAGTCCGGCCAGTTTTTCGTAGGCGGACAGTAGCTCAGGTTCCAGGCGAAGTATGGTCCGGTAAACAGCGATGGCCTTGGGGGGGAAATCCTGCCTCATAAAGCCGACGGCAACTTTTTCGTAGTTCTCGATCGCTTCTTTTTTTCGCCCGGCTCTGGCCTGAATATCAGCCAGGCGCAAAATTAGCCGCTGGTCCTTCGGATCCACCTCCACAAGCTGCTGAAAGGTCTTGATCGCCTTGTCCAGGTTATTCTTGGACAGGTGTTTTTGCGCTAATTTGAGTAGCTTTGCCTTATCTGCCATTTTCTCTTTTCACAATCTTGATTGGGTCGCAAAAAGTCCAACCGGGACTTTTTGCTCAACGGAAAACGAAAAATGTCATTTTCGCTTTCCTCACAGATCAATGACTTACATTAACGGTCATTGATCCGGGCGCTCCATACGGAGCGCGTTGATGACTTTTTCGAGGTCATCAATCTTAAATAGTGAACTTTTTTGCGCTAACCTGAAGTGTTATCATAATAGTCACATTTTTAAAACGTCCTGCATCATGGGTGAACGGTGAACAGTGTACGTTGAACAGGAAATTCACGACGGAGCGTTTGAACCATTCACGATTCACGGTTCATGTTTCGCCTATTTTTTCATTTCCTCAATAAAATCGGTAGCATAATCACCCTTCCTGAACTTCATTGTAGCCAGAATCCTCTGGTGGAGCGGTATAGTGGTCTTGATACCCTCGATGACAAACTCCTCCAGAGCTCTTTGCATCCGTGCAAGGGCCTCCTCCCGGTCGCGACCATGGGCCACGAGCTTGGCGATCATGGAATCGTAGTGTGGCGTAATATAGTAGGATTCGAAGGCTGCGGAATCCACTCGAATCCCAGGACCGCCAGGGGCATAAAAGAACGTGATCGTTCCGGGGCAGGGCCGATGGTCCTCAGGATCCTCAGCGTTGATACGGCACTCTATTGCATGGCCCTGGATCCGGATATCATCCTGTTTAAACCCGAGGGGATGACCTGCGCTTACTCGGATCTGCTCCTTTACCAGATCTATTCCCGTGACCATCTCCGTCACTGGATGCTCGACCTGGATCCTGGTGTTCATCTCCATGAAGTAGAATTTCCCGTCCTTATCCAAAAGAAACTCCACAGTCCCGGCATTCACATAACCGGACTCCCGTGTCAGTTTGACTGCCGCATCTCCCATCTGCTTGCGCAACTCCTCGTTCACAGCCGGCGACGGAGCCTCCTCAATGAGTTTCTGGTAACGGCGCTGTATGCTGCATTCCCTCTCGCCGAAGTGGACAACGTTCCCGTCGTTATCGGCCAGGATCTGGATCTCCACATGCCGCGGTGACTCGATGAACTTTTCTACATAGACCTCCGGATCGTTAAACGAGGAGCTTGCCTCGGATTGCGCCATGGAGAATGAAGTCCTGAAGGAAGCCTCGGAGTGTACGACCCTGATACCGCGACCACCACCCCCGGATGCGGCTTTTATGATCACCGGAAATCCGCTGCTTTGCACCCTGCAGGGCTTCTTCCGGGTCGCTGACCCCCTCCACCCCTCCCGGAGGTATGGGAATACCGGCTCGTACCGCGCAGTTTCGGGCCTGGATCTTGTTGCCCATCAATTTAATATGCTCGGAACGTGGGCCGATAAAGGTAATACCGCTGGCCTCGCAGATCTCAGCGAACTCCGGGTTCTCCGCCAGGAATCCGTATCCAGGATGGATCGCCTCGCAGTCAGACACCTCGGCGGCGCTAATGACGGCAGGGATGTTCAGATAACTGTGAAGCGGATTGGCCGGGCCGATACATATACCCTCGTCCGCAAAACGGGTGTGCAATGCATCTCTGTCCGCCTCTGAAAAAATGGCCACCGTCTTGATTCCCAGTTCCCTGCAGGCCCGGATAATTCTCAGAGCTATCTCACCCCTGTTGGCGACGAGTATTTTCGAGAAGAGTTTCAAAGCTATCACACAAGGTCGATGATAAAGAGAGGCTGACCGTATTCAACGGGCTGGGCGTTCTCGACCAGGCTCGTTGAGATCTTACCGGTGACCTCACACTCTATCTCGTTCATGATTTTCATCGCTTCCACGATGCACAACACTGTTCCCTTGCTGACGGCGCTGCCCACCTCGACATAGGGGGGTGATTCCGGCGAGGGAGCCCTGTAGAAAGTTCCCACGATGGGGGAGGTGACAAGAAACTGGTTGTCATTCACGGTAAGCTGGTCCCCCGTTGTGGAGGGGGGCGTAGGCCCCGGAACACCTTCAGGCGCAGGGACTGCCGACGGCAGCGTCTCGGCCACCGGAATTTCTCTGTATCTAACCTGTGCGGGTTCCTCCAGAAGCCCTCCCTTTTTTACGCGAATCCTGTTATCTCCCCTTTGAAGGGTGAAATCCTGGATACCATAACGGTCCAGAAGTCTCAGAATCTCCCTGATTTCCTTAATATCCATTAAATTCACTCCTATCTAACGCGTTCGATGTATTCCCCTGAGCGTGTATCGATCTTCACAACGTCTCCCTCCCCCAGAAAGAGAGGAACGTAGATTACGGCTCCCGTCTCCATTTCAGCCGGTTTGGTTGCTCCTGTGGCGGTATCGCCCTTTAAACCAGGTTCAGCCTTGACTATGGTAAGTTCAACGAAAATGGGTAGTTCGACCCCCATGGGCTTTCCGTTGTACATCTGGACAGTAACCTCGAGTTCTTCCTTCAGGTATCCTTGAATATCGCCCAGGTCCTCAGCGGTCAAGAGGATCTGTTCGTAGGTCCCCAGGTCCATGAAATGGCACCCGCTTTCATCCCTGTACAGATACTGCATCTGCTTTTCCTCGAAATCGGGTCTCTTGACCTTCTCCCCGGACCGGAATGTCCTGTCAAGGACGTTACCGGTGAGCAGACTCTTGAGTTTGGTCCGGACGAAGGCTCCTCCTTTGCCCGGTTTCACATGCTGGAATTCGGTGATGGTGAACGGTTCACCTTCGAGTTCAACCTTCAGACCTCTCTTAAACTGGTTTGTACTGATCAATTCGTTTCCTCCACGTTCGCTGTTTTTCGTGAAGCCAGTTCATCCCGCGCCCCCATAAGCGCGAGCTTGTAACCAACGGGACCAAAACCCATGACAACGCCGGATGCTATGTCTGAAACGAGGGATTCACGTCGAAACTGTTCCCTTGCGTGAATATTGGATATGTGAACCTCAAAAAACGGCAGCTCAGCCGCAAGCAAAGCGTCCCGAACGGCAACACTTGTGTGTGTAAATGCAGCCGGGTTGATAATAATTGCCTGGTACCTCCCTGAGGGGGCGTTTTGGATCGCCTCAACGATCTCCCCTTCGTGGTTGGACTGAAATGTATCCACCGAAAGGCCCCATTCCTTACCGGCCCTCACAAGATCACTGTTGATCTCATCCAATGTCATACTTCCATAAAGCTTGTTTTCACGGCTTCCGAGCAGGTTAAGGTTCGGTCCGTGGATCACCAGGATACGGATCATTCAAACTCCCTTATCAGGCGCGGGACCGACAACCGCATCAGGTAACGGGCCTTTCCATGATTACCGTCAGGCCCCAGAGTCACAGCGATGAAATAATCATCCGTGATAAGCCTGAGGATGAAAATGTTGTTACGTGTGTTGATAGAAACCTCCTGAACCTGGCCGGCGGAAAGGGATCGGGAAGCTTTCTGTATACTCTTGATGGCAGACGCATACTCTATTCCAACGGTCTGAATGCTGCAGGCCGGATCGACGATGTGCTCCCCAATGGCGATGCCGTCCATGCCCATGATCACCGCTCCCAGCACCCCCTCGGAACGCTCAACGATCTCTTTCAGCACCTCTTCAAAGATCATGGTCGCTTAATCCTTTCCGCATTTTCAAGCCATCCCTCCAGGACACTCAATGTTTCCTCACTGTCATCCTTCTGAGGTGGCTCCGGCCGTGCCACTTCCGGGGACTGGACCTCCTGTACGGTTCCAGCGTCGGGTGGCGTCTGCGCCTCGAGGACATCCAGCTTCAACCTTACCGTCTCATTATCCGGCGTCTGGTCCAATATCTGCCGGTATATGTTCGTAGCTTTCTCTATCAGACCCTGCTGGGCATAGAGATCAGCCAGCGTTTCTGTGGAAAACTGTTCCTCACGGTCTGCACTCCGAGAAGGTTGTTCAGGCGGGGATGTTTGAGTGACGGGCGCAGAAGCGGGCGCGGACTCTGGTGCGGGCGCAGGTGCGGGCTTGTCCGCTGTAGCCTCGGCGAAGGTGGATGCAGGCTCGGGCTCGGGCTCGGGCTCGGGCTCGGGCGCAGGTTCGGAATCAGGCTCGGGCGCTGGTGCGTGTGCGGGCGTGGAAACCGGCTGGATCTGGGCACCCGGAGCTTCTGCGGTCGCCGTTTCTCCAGGCGGACTGACCGGAGTTGACATAAACTCTTCCAGTTCGATAACCGCTACCTCCATTACCTCTTCCACTGTAATGGACGCATCGTCTGAAAAGTCCTCCACGGAATCTTCCATGGATTCTTCCACAAAGCTCTCACCCTCCCGGATGAAGGCGGCTGCCTCAGGACCCAACTCGTCGAGGGAGTCGATCTCAATGGTCTGTTCGCTCTCCTCCTCGATCACTGTGGCCTTCATATCTTCCCCGGTGTGCCCAACAACGGTCGCCTCACTCCTACCTGAACCGGCAGGAGCAACCTCCTCCTCAACAGGGAGGGGTGTAATATCCGCCGGATCGGCGGTGCCCCCCCCTGAGAAGGAAAATCGGCCATCGACTTCACTTACCGATAAAGGAGACAGTTCGATCCCGTCTACCGTTGTGGGTTTCTGCTCATAGGTTACTATCTGGTCTTTCCCGGCAGATTCGGCAGCCTTTCCTTTGTATTCCATGGTCTCTGGAGGCGTAGCCTTGCTCTTCATCTCATCAAGGAGCCTTGATACTTCCTCATCCTCCGGACTCAGAAAGTTTGCCGCCTCAAGAGCTCTCAGCGCACCCTTGCTCTCGCCCTTGTCCATGAGGACTTTGCCAAGAAACTTTTGCCCCAGATAACTCTCCGGGGTTTCGCTTATCGCCTTTTGCAGGACCTCGACCGCGTTATCGAGCTCCCCTTTTTCATAGAGTGCACGACCAAGCACGACCAATCCTCCGCTATAGCCAGGGTGCACTTCCAGCCCCGTTTTGGCTATTTTAATAGCTTCATCCAGACGCCCCGCTTTGCGCTGAGCCTCTGCCAGGGGGGCAAATGCCCTTGACTGGGGATCCTCCGCCAGCATCTGTTCGTAGCGCCCAATGCTATCATCGCTCATGGATTGCCTCCACCTGCAGCCTGCAAAACGACCTGATTGAAAATTCCTTATTGAGAATTTTCAGATACACCCTCTTTTTATCCTCAATCCTCAATCCCCAATTCTCAATTAATCATCCCACAATGCTATGGGATTTAGTAATTCAAGTCAAATAGTTAAGGGCCGTGACTTGTGATTGGTGATTCGTAATTCGTTAATCAAAAATTCAATGCCTTACCAAAAACCCGGTATCCTTCGAGGCATTTGTGATTGAAGCGCTCATCTAATCACAACTCACGAGTCACGATTAACGGTTCCTAACCAATCACGGATCACGAGTCACGAATTACGGTCCTTCCAATGCCTCCACCAACAGTTCTGGATCCTCCAGAAGAACGAATTCGTGTTTTCCTATCTCCTTGATGAGAACCCCTAATATCCTGTTTTCTGAGCTCTTCTTGTCCCTGACCATGAAACGGTTCACATCCCGGGGAATCTCTACTCCAGGAACCGGAATGCGGTCTAAAAGATCAATCGCTCTTTGAAGCTGATCAGCGGGAAGACCGCACATTCGGATCGAGAGGTTGAGGGCTGCCCTCATTCCCAGGAGTACCGCCTCGCCGTGCCTGAGAACCCCATAACCCAGAGCAGCCTCAACACCATGCCCCAGGGTGTGGCCAAAATTAAGGACTTTCCGCAAGCCGGTTTCTTTTTCATCAAGTTCAACCACCTCCGCCTTTCGGCGGCATGCGGCGGCAATAATCCTCGTGACATCCAGGTCTCCGGAAGGTCCAAGGTCATCAACCGACTCCAGATAACTGAACAGTTCCGGATCGAGGGTCAGCGCGATCTTGATCACCTCGCCCAGACCCGAATACCAATCACGTTCATGCAGAGTACTCAGCACAGATGTATCAGCGAAAACAGCCTCCGGCTGGTAAAAGGTTCCCACGAGGTTCTTACCCTCGGAAATATTGATACCCGTCTTTCCACCAACACTGCTGTCCACCATGGAAAGCAGCGTTGTTGGAAGCTGAATGAGGCGGACTCCCCGAAGGTAAACGGAGGCCGCCAGACCAGCCAGATCCCCGACAACACCACCACCCAGAGCCAGCACCAGAGACTCCCGGTCCATTCCCGATCCAGCCATGTACCGGCAGAGCGATTCCAGATATTTGAAGGATTTGCTGTGTTCACCCTCGGGGACGATAAAACGGAACGCAGGCTTCCCAGTCGTATCAGTAAGTCGGGAAAACGTTTCACCGTAAAGAGCGTGAACCCGCTCATCGGTGACCGTTATGGATGATGTAAACGGTCCTTTCTCCAAGTGGGGCACGAGGTCTGACCACGCATTGCCGCCAATGGTTATGGGATAGGATCGGTCAGCCAGGCCGACGCGGATCGTTTCAGCCATCGATCTCCTCTCTTATCCTCCTGCGGTGGGTTGATGCCACCTCCTCAGGTGTGAGCTCATCTGTATCGACATTCCAGTGAGCAAGTTCATAGCTCCCGGTTCTTTCCCTGAGGAGTGAGGTGATCCTGCCTTCAAATCCACCTTGACGGCAAGAAGAGGACGTCCCTGGGCTTCAGACCGCAGGCGCCGGGCCAGGGTGTCGGGAGTTGCTCTTAAGTAAACAACAAGTCCCGAGGCCATGAGGACGTTCCAGCCCTCTGGACGATTAGTTCGTCCAGGTCGGTAAAGGGGCTGTCAAGTTGGTCGGCAAGTATCCTCCCAACCGTACTCTTGCCCGACCCCATGAATCCGGTGAGGTAAATGCGATCTAAATTCATTAAATTTCGGATTA
>Ga0114923_10001693_pt1 | contig 15161 bp, 18 predicted proteins | sample SumtaG_FD_89578 | JGI IMG/M metagenome (GOLD analysis project Ga0114923, IMG submission 89578) | Deep subsurface microbial communities from Indian Ocean to uncover new lineages of life (NeLLi) - Sumatra_00157 metaG | ecosystem: Environmental > Aquatic > Marine > Oceanic > Sediment | place: near...
CTATCTATTACGGTGCACATGCGGAAGATGCAGAGAATGATGCATATCCAGATTGCTCAGTGCCTTTTATAGGTGCTATGACTGAAGCGATCTTCATTGGTACATATAAACGAATCCAACTCCAAGCCCCTCTTCAAGACATGATAAAGTCCGATATCATTATCGTAGGTAATCATTACAATGTTCCTTGGCATCTCACATGGAGTTGCTATGAGGGTCGCGAACTTCATTGTGGTGTCTGTCCTACATGCAGAAGTCGCCGTGAAGGCTTCAAAGCCACTATCATTAAAGATCCCACGAGGTATGCAGCATGAAACTTAAGCGTTACAGACAAATTCCAAGACCTGATGGCACTCTATGTGCTCTTGAAGAGCACCCCTTTGGTCAATTCGTATTCGCTAATAGTCTTGGTGATATAGAGCACAATGGTGGAGGTAAAGTTAAAGAAGGGTTTGTCACAGCCGAACGTGACGACCCTGAGGTAATGTATGGGGGTGAAGTACACTTACACACTAGTGGGAGTGCCGGTACCCTGGGAGGGAGGCATATTATATCCAAGTACACCGATTATCAGGATGCTACAAGTTGGTATAAGCATTGGAATGAAGATAACGCACCTGAGCTTAGCTACCTTACACTTGGCCTTGTAGGAGAAGCGGGAGAGTTTGCGGATAACGTAAAGAAGATAGTCCGCAAAGTAGGTCAGTTAGATATCACAGGGTTTCGTGTCGCGATGCGTGAAGGAGCAGAACGAGGCCTCACGGATGAACTTGGAGATGTACTTTGGTACCTCAATAAGCTCTGTACATTCCTTGGTGTCACGATTGAAGACCTTATGGTCGACAATACAGCGAAGCTGCATGAACGCTACGGCCGCGAATCAGGGGCAGAATGGCCATTCGATCATATCACATTCGAAGAAGCTAAAGAGCTCCGAGGCGCGTAATAGGATGTACACTATATTATGTAAATGGTTAGTTGCTTTCGCCCTCATTGGGGCAATAGGCAAGGCCATATACGATGCAGAACGTGAGGATCGATTTGATGATCTCTACACAGAAAGCTCCTTAGAAGCACGACAATTTATGCGTGAGTGCTTAGAAAAGAATAAGAGCAGAGTCACCGTACAAGACCATACAATTGGTGCTTGGACATTAACATGTGTATGGAGGGAGGAATAATGTATGTAAGTACAAAGAGGTATGGACATGAAGCAGGATTCAGTATCTGTTATCGACAACATCTCGCGGACTCCCATTGCAAATACCTGCATGGCTACAGTTTGGCGTTCGAGTTCGAGTTCGAGTCCACAACCCTAGATGTTCGCAACTGGGTATGTGACTTTGGTGGATTCAAAACCCTCAAGTATTTCCTTGAGGACAATTTCGATCACACATTGCTAGTTGCCGCAAGTGATCCTGACTATGAAGACATAGTTCACTTAGATAATAACACTAAAGGGTTAGGACTTGCACAAGTGCGAATTATCGAGAAGACTGGCTGTGAAGGAATTGCGGAGTTCCTTTTTGAATACGTAAATGAGATATGGCTCGAGGAGAATGGCTATAAAGGGCAAGATCGTGAGGTATTCTGCCGTCGCGTGCGCGTGTTCGAGACACCCTGCAACTCAGCTATGGTCGAGTTCACACAATATGATTGGGGGAGGCACAAAATCTTGGAGAAGCACACATGATTAGAATGGTGCAATTTGATTATTTCCATGAGGGTCGTTCCAATCATGTGGCTTTTCTAAATACTGTTACGGACCAATTCTATAAGTTCAATGGCACACATTGCTGGGATAGTTGGTCAGATTTGTTTGAAGATGTCAATATAGAGATAGACGATCCCGTTTTATTAGAGCGATTGGAATGTTTGAGCCCACAATGGTTCATGGATGCTCATCCATGAAGGAAGGTAGACTACCAATCATGGAGTTATTTGGTCCTACGATACAGGGTGAGGGGCTCATGACTGGAACAGTTACACACTTTCTACGTACTGGGGGTTGTAGCCTACGTTGTACATGGTGTGACTCCTTGTTCGCTGTGAAGCCCACATTGATTCGTAAGCATCGTACCATGATGACTACTGCAGAGATCCTCGATACAATTAGGCAGTTACCATCTGCACCATATATCACGTTCACTGGTGGTGATCCTTGCATGCATAAGCGACTTGGTGAGATAGTGACTACACTCAACATGATGGGCATGCGTGTCGCGGTAGAGACACAAGGTGAGATATTTCCTGAGTGGTTGGACGCAGTAGATGTAATCACGTTCTCACCCAAAGGGCCTTCTTCTGGTAATACAGTAGATATAGGGGGTTTGCAGGATTGGCTTAAGCCTCGCTCACCACGACGGCCATTTAAGGTATGCATTAAGATTGTGGTCTTTTGTGATGAGGATTTCAAATACGCGATGCATGTATACAATTCCCTGTCTCCAAACCATTATGATGCGTTCTATTTCACTGCGGGAACAGAGATGTTTCTTGATCAACCTCCATTAGACACCAAGAATATTGGGGCTGTACAGAAGCGTGCATGGGAGAAGCTCAATACCGTACTAAATTGCCAAAAGGCTGTAGCGGAGTCACTACTTGCAGAAGCACAAATAACTAAATTCAATGATAAAGTCCATGTGGGATGTCAGCAACACGTCCTAATGTGGCCAGATAAGGGTAAGGGTGTATAATGATGCCGCAACACTATATGCAAAAGGACAATATAGGAGTCATACTCGTAGAGATGGGTTTAGACCTTACAGACGCGAATTTTACTGATACGCCTGAACGGTGGCTCAAGTATCTTGCACACTACCTTCAAGCTTATGATCCTAAGAAGGATCTTGGAGTCACATTTGAGTTCACAGGCGGTGATGTATACAATCATGCTATGATTGTGCAAGTAGGGATTCCATACAGGGCTATATGTGCTCACCACCTATTACCTGTTCTAGGGGCGGCCCACGTTGGATATATTCCAGATGACTGCGTTGTAGGGCTCTCAAAGCTCTCACGACTCATATATGGGATCACACACATGCGTCCATCATTGCAGGAGGATGTGTGTGAGAGCATTACATATGCATTAGAGGAGCATCTACACCCTTTAGGAGCAATGTGTGTTATCTCTGCTGAGCATGGATGCATGGCTGCTCGTGGTGTCGAGGAAGCTTCAGGATGCATTCAAACAGTAACATCCTCTATTAAAGGGGTATTCATTGATAAACATGAAGCCCGAGCGGAATTCTATCGTCTTATAGGAGTAGCAAATGCATAAGATCCTTTGGGTGTGTAGTTCGTATGAAGCTATAGTAATGCGCAGAGAGCAATTAGGAATGAGTGAAGGAGTACACTTCGTTGATGTTGGTGCCGCTCTAGTGGGTAGAGGGTTTGACGAAATTATCCTAGATGATGTTAGGGCTGCGCCCCTTGGAACCGAAATGTATAAGAGGCGTGAGGGGTGGATCACAGAATTCCTACCCACAAAATTATATCCTAGAGGTCAAATCAAAACTTTAACCGTGTCGCATCTTGATTGACCATAGGGACCTAATATATAATATAAATATAGAAAATCAATAAGGAGCAACCAATGACCGCACGATACTCGCCCATAGCACCAATCACTCTACTAGAGAAGATGTTCGAGGTAGAGAGGTCCACGGACACATTGGTTCTTGGGAACTACTTGCTCCTCTTAGCTCATGATGTACTTATACATCCAGAACGTTATGAGAACCTCATCATCGCTGTGCGTGATCATTACAAGGGCGGCGAGGATACATTTATTATAATGGATAACTCCGTTGTGGAGCTCGGTAATGCCTTAAATGTAGAAGACGTAATTGAAGCTGCTTGCGTAGTCGAAGCAAATTGCATTATGACACCCGATATCCTCGGCGATTCTCATGGGACGCAAGTGCTCGTTGAACTTCAAAAGGAACTACTGCTTGAGTGCAACTTCCCATTGATGCGTGTACCTCAAGGAAAGAATAATGCGGAACTCGTAGAGTGCGTCGATTGGCTGCGTCACCATCTCCCAAGAGGAAAATATGAGTGGGAATATTGGGGTATACCACGATGGATCTCTAACGAACTTGATTCAAGAATCCCAATCGTACAATACATCAATACGGCATCTGAAGGTGCACGAATCCATCTCTTGGGATGCTCCGATAACTATGATGATGATATGCGTAGTTGTTGGCTGCCTGATGTTATGGGTATTGACTCTGCAAATCCCCTCATTATGGGATATGTTGGACTTAGTATTGATGATGGTGGATGGCGGCATGGAGAAAGAGGCAAGTATTGGGAATACACAGAGCTTGACGCACTAGCGCTGGAGAATATGGACACGATACGTAATGCTATCAAGTATTGAGAAGCACCACTTACCTCAGCATGTATGTAAAGGGTGTCCTTTTAAGGGCCCCAAAGTTGGCTCAAAAGGGGATCCTGCATCACCGGTAGTCTTCGTAGCGGAATCTCCTGGAAGGCAAGAAGTCAGATCAATGATCCCACTTTCGGGGCCTTCTGGACGAATATTTCATCAATTTATCCCCGACGATGATTCAGCCTATGTACTAAATGCTTTAGAGTGCAGTCCATTAGCCACCTTGAAAAATGAGAAGAGCATGAATGCTGCAGGATTGTGTTGCCAAGATAGGCTCCTTGAGAAAGTAGGTGCACATCATCGACGCATCATCGTAGCAATGGGTAATTCAGCAGTGCGTGCACTTACAGGTGATTGGGGGCTTAAAATAACAAAGATCCGTGGACGTCTTATTGATTCACCCCTCGCAGAGCTCGGCATCCTTCCAATTGTACACATAGCTGCGCTAATGCGAGGTGGTGGAAGCTTTCGTCAGTGGAAACAGGATATACAATATGGTCTTGAGTTAGGTTTAGGGGGCAGCCCCAGACCCTACACCCCTGCCGAGGTTCAAATTATTCCTCCAGACGCGACACAGGCAGATATTGACTTCCTCTTTGAGCAACTCCTTTATGAAAGCAATGAACTTACCGGCGATATTGAGACAACAGGATTTGATCATATTTCAGACCGTATATTGTCGTTGGGTATTACCCCAGCGAATGACAAAGGAATCAGCTATTGTTTTTACCCACACCACTTCCCCTTGTTGCGTTCTTATCTCGAATCACCTGAGATTTCCTGGTGCTGGCATAACGGGAAGTTCGATATCAAGTTTCTTAGGCGCGCAGGGATACTTGCTCGAACGGACGACGACACGATGTTGCTTTCATATGTCCTCGATGAAGAGGGTGGTGTACACGATTTGGAAACGGTATCGTCTGATATCTTAGGTGCACCTGACTATAAACATATGGTCAAGCCTTACTTACCTAACAAACAGGCCTCTTATGAACTCATACCACTCCCTATATTGGCGGCGTATCAAGCAATTGATACCTCCAATACAGCACAGCTGCGTGCAATTCTACGAGAACGCGTACGAGCTGATCCTACGTTGGAGGCGCTATACACTGATACGCTCTTGCCTGCTTCGGAAATGCTTACACAAGTAGAAGAAAATGGCATTTGTACAGATCCTCAACGCCTTGATGATAATGAGGAGTTCTTCGCGTCTATGAAGGCGGAGATGAACGAGGAAATCAACGAGCTTATTGGGTATGAGATCAATCCCGGAAGTCCTAAACAAGTATCGAGGCTCCTCTTTAGGAAGTATAAGTTCCCAAATCGAAAGAAAGGCTCTACTGATAAGAGTGTGCTCGAAAAGCTGCAGAAGGCAACGGAACATCCCATCTTTGGTCTCATCATGAAGCATCGTAAGGCTGTGAAGATGCATGGCACATATGTCAAAGGGCTAAGGAGATATATACATGAGGACACCAACAGAATTCACGCGACGTATCTTATTCATGGGACACGCACTGGGCGACTTGCTGCACGAAATCCCAATATGCAAAATCCGCCGCGTCTACCTCAAGTTAGGGGCACCTTCGTTGCAGCCCCAGGAGGCGAGCTCGTCGAAGTCGACCTCAAGCAAGCAGAGCTCTGTTGTCTCGCAGCCTTCTCAGAAGACGAAGAACTCCTAGAGATATACAATACAGGAGGAGACTTGCATGATGAAGTAGCACAAACACTCTTCCCTGGGTGGCATGCAGAACGAGAAGGAGCTAAGGAACAAAGAGTTAAATGTAAGAACGTGAACTTCGGGATTGTATATGGAATTACAAAGTTCGGTCTTCATGGGCAGATAGGAGGTCCTCTAGAGGAAGCAGATAGAATGCTTAAGGGTTGGTATAAGCGCTTCTCAGGTGCTGCGGACTTTATTAACATGTGCCGTGCTGCACCTATGAACAATCAGACCCTCACAACATGCTTTGGGCGTAAGAAGCGTGTAGGGCTCGTAACGAGACAGAATATCTCGTTCCTACAAAAGGAAGCCTCTAACTTCCCACCGCAGTCCATATCATCAGACATCACATTGCACGCCGCTATAAGAACATGGAAAGAGTTGTATGGGTATGGGATCCGAATCGTGAATTTAGTCCATGACTCAATTATAATGGAAGTGCCTATTACAAAGGACAATCATCTAAGGGAGTTCGCTATTAGAGTAGTCGCCACAGAGTTAAGGCAAGTCCCAATAGATTATGGAATAACCAATGTACCCTTCATTGCAGATGCGGAATACGGCCATCGATGGGGGAGCTTGAAAAAGTACACAGGAGAAATGTATGAGTGACAAAACTGCAGGAATTACACCTAATAAGTTTAAGGTAACACGCCTCGATAATAGACACAGCAAAGGTGAGAAGCACCACGATTGCGTCTATTACGTACTCGATTTAGTCCACGATGAATATGCTATTCCCGCATTGATAGCGTACGCTCGAGCTTGCACTGCGAAGTACCCCTTTTTGGCCAGCGATATATTGGGTCTTGTTAGCAAGCACATATAAAGAAAGGAGAAGATCAATGGCTAGAAACCTACTACAAATCACGCAAGACTATTGGCGTGTGAGTTGGGCTCTGCGAAGTCCTGATGGTGACGGTTTAACACTAACAACGGGGAGGGCTCTACTAATTTTAAATTCAAGTGATAGACTCCGTCCAGAGGATTGGAGACTCAAAGACTTAATGCACGTAATCCGATATGACATCATAGAAGGAAGCACAGAATGGCGCGACGAGCAACAGGCAACAAATTCACCATCGACCCCGCCCACGACGCTTTAGACATATATGCTGGTGGGAGTGCCGGGGTAGGGAGCTTTGAGCTCGGTGCCTCTCTCGGAGGCCACTCAATTACATTAGATGTCTGGAAGGATAAATATAGATGGGGAGAGGAGGAACACCCCTTCGATTCGATGCGTCGCGTCATAGAAGGTGTGTACTCGAAGGACCTATCTAAAGACGCAAAACGTGATGCCCTTGAAGCAATGCAGAAGGGGCTATGGCTACCTGCAGGACGAATCCAAGCAGGTGCAGGTACCCAAAACGTTGTAACACTCCTCAACTGCTTCGTATGCCGTGATATCGAGGACTCTATGGTGGGCATATGTGACGCCTTAAAGGACGCGATGCTCACAATGCAACAAGGTGGTGGCATCGGGATGAACTTTAGTACACTCCGTCCTGAAGGTGCATATCTAGGACGCACAGGCGCTGTAGCTAGTGGGCCTATTCCCTTCATGCATACATGGGACTCAGCTTGTGCCACTATTAAGAGTGCAGGTGGTCGTCGTGGTGCAATGATGGCTGTGATCAATGACGAACATCCAGACCTCCCCACATTCATTGTCGCAAAACATAAAAAGGGTGTCCTTACCAACTTCAATATCAGTGTCCTTATCTCGGATGCGTTCCTAGACGCCGTAAAGCATGATGAAGATTGGCATTTAGGTTTCAATGTCCCTCGAAAGGATGGCAAGCATTTGTTCGTGTCGGAAAAGGAGACAATTGGAGGAGATATCGAGCAATGGTACGCATACTCTAAATGGCGTGCACGCGACTTATGGGATCTCATCATTGAGAATACATATGAATGGAGTGAACCAGGTGTCATATTCATCGACAGAGTTAACAGAACTAACAACCTCAACTACTGCGAAACGATCACTGGAACAAATCCTTGCGGAGAACAACCTCTGCCTGCCGACGGGTGCTGTAATCTTGGTGCTGTCAATCTCGCCAAGATGGTTATGGATCCATTTTCGAAGTACGCCAAGTTCGACTTTGATCTTCTCCAAGAGGTTGCCGCTATCGGTACTCGCTTCTTAGATAACGTCATTGATGTTACGCTATACCCCTTGGAAGCACAAGCGAAAGAGGAATACGCTAAGCGCCGTATTGGAGTTGGGATCACAGGACTAGCAAATGCACTCGCACAATTAGGCATCCGCTACGGAACTACCTATGCTATCGAAACAACCGAAAAGATCATGCGAACACTACGTGATAGTGTCTATGAAGCATCAGCACATCTTGCTTGTGAAAGAGGTGCATTTCCTTTATATGACAGTAAACACTGGGGAAGTACTTCCTCAGTCATGCAATCGCTGCCTGGGGATATTATAGTACTCATAGGGAAGTACGGTATCCGTAATGGGGTCCTACTCACCATTGCACCTACAGGGACAACCTCATTGTATGCAGGGAATGTAAGCTCTGGATTAGAACCGGTATTCCTTCATAAGGCGCAGCGAAATGTTCGTCAGCACGATGACACATTCAAGCCATATACCGTATACGATTATGGATACCTACTCTATATGTCGGTTAAAGGATACGCACCAGATGCAGATCAGGAATTGCCTAGTTATATGATCTCACATGATAGTCTGATCGGAGAGGAACATCTTGTGATGCAGGCAATATGTCAAAAGTATATTGATGCAAGTGTCAGTAAGACGATCAATTGCGCGCAGGACATAACATTCGAGGACTTTAAGAATTTATATGACCAAGCTTATGAAGCTGGATGTAAAGGTTGCACAACCTATAGGTACTCAGAAACAAGAGGGTCTATACTCTCTGGCACCGCTGAGGACGCAATAGATGGTCAGCACCAGGAACAAGAGGTACTCCTGGTGCGTCCGGATGTGCTTGGTGGGCGGACCTACAAAGTACATTGGCCAAACGTGGATGAAAATTACTATGTTACCATCAATAATGTAGCGGACAAACCCTTTGAACTTTTCATCCAGTCCACCTCCTCTAAGTACGCAGACTGGACTACTGCACTATCTTTGATGATTAGTGCTATAATGCGGAAGGGTGATGATATAAGCTTCATCCCAGAGGAACTCAAGAAAGTACGATCCGCAGATGATAGTGGCTGGGTGGATGGTAAGTTCTATGGCTCGCTTGTCGCTCTTCTCGGCCACACCATAGGGAAACATCTCTCAACCGGTGATATACAACGCGCTACGTTGAGTGCCCCTAATGATATCTCGAATCCACAAGCACAAGCACAAATAACTATCAGTGCGCATGAAGTGGGTGAGATATGTCCACAATGCAATATGTCCACAGTAGTACGACAAGAAGGATGCGAACAATGTATAAGTTGCAATTATACACGCTGTTAAAAGTATTAAATCCGTTCATTTGGTTGATTAACGTATTTATGTATTTTGCACATCTTGATACTTATGCCAATCTTGATACTTATGAGCCATATGATTTCTCAAAGGATATAAAGTACTTCTAGTGGGAGTGCTATGTGCTATGTGCTATGTGCTATGTGCTGTAGTTTATGGGTTATGGGCTATGGGCTATGGGCACGTTGATACAAATTGGTAGTTGATTTGCCTATAGAGTTCCATATATAATATAAGGATAGCATAAGGAATCACAAATGAGTAAGCGTGTGTCGAATAAACGAGGTGAGCATGCAGGATCGAGGTGCGGACGTATCCGCTTGGGATACTATCGCAAACGGAAGCTCGATAGACTTCAGGAACAACGTGAAAAAGCCCATGAGGACATGAAGAAGGCGAAAACCAAGGATGAACGGAGCGAGATCCGGGAAGCAATCACATACATGAAGAAACAAATCCGCAGCTTAGTCCCAAAAGCACTCTTACGCCGCCACCAAGGAAAATAACTATGAGAATGACGTCACTAGAAGAAAACAATTTTATGTCATCATTCCTGAATGATGCCATAAGATGCTTCGAAGACAACCCAGAAAAGTATACCTACACAGAGACCGAAATTAAGGCAGGTTGTTTATTTGCACTACGCTTTGGCCTGAGTGATGACTGTGTAGTGATATTCCAGTTAGATGAGGATTTTGAGCCTATAAATTTTCAGAAAGCTGTAAAGCCACGTATCAAACCAGGTATAGTGGGTTTTGCGGATGGAGTAGTGATATGAATAGATACATACCCCTACTTGCAATAGTCTTCATACCCACATTAACTGGTTGTGCGGATTTCATGACATTTGAACAAGCAGCCGTGGCTGAGCCTGTAGGGTTCTGGTATGGGCTGTGGCATGGAATAATCTTCCCCTTTGCTTGGATAGCATCCTTGCTCTGGGAGGAAATCGCCATCTACGCTATCTACAACAATGGTGGTTGGTACGACTTTGGATTCTTCCTCGGCGTGGGAGGTTTAAGTGCAAGTTTACTGACAGGAGATTGACATGAAAGGACGAATAACATTTATTAAACGTAGCCAACGGGCATACAAAGGTTGGACAGGACGCTACCGCAAACAAATCGATACCCTTGATGATCGTATCCGAGATCACATCCAGAATTATCGTGATGGCTACGCCCCAGAACACCCACCACATGACCTACACGAATTCATGTTGGAACTGGAGGAGTTACTCGATGAATGACACAAATACTGAATTATATTCACCACCACTTCCTCGAGTAATATTCCGCAATAAGGGACTCATTGATATTCGAGGAGTCACTACATTTGGGGTGTGTGCTAAAGACCCCTCCAACCCGCATCCTACAGGATTCTTTGGCACAGGACTTAAATACGCAATCGCTATATGTCTCAGGGAGGGACTCGATATAGAATTGCGTAGAGGAAATGATCGACACGTGTTTCATTTAGTCGAGGAAGAGATTCGCGGGAAACAGTTCCATATGGTCTATATGGATGGTAAGCCATTAGCATTCACAACGGAACTTGGGAAGACATGGGATCTTTGGCAGGCATATAGGGAACTCCACTATAACGCCTTTGACGAACCATCACCTAAGGTTTTCTCCCTTGATGGTGATGCAGAGCTACTCAATCTTGGCGCACACACCCAATTCATGGTGCATGGGGAAGCATTCAAGGAATTATACGATGCACGCAACACAATCATTCTCAACACCAAACCTCTGTACACTCTGCCTGGAGTTGAAATCCATGATATTGGTGGGGGTGGTGGTTGGATGTACTATAAAGGGGTTCGTGTACGTAAGTTGGGCAAACCCGCACTATTTAACTACAACCTAACACACGATATCAGATTGACAGAAAACCGAACCATGCAAGACAACTACGTAGCGGATATCACAATAGCACGTGCGATCATACAATGTGATCACGTAAGTCTGATACAGCAAGTATTGGAGGCTTCTAGCAGACACTTTGAAGCGACCATAGACTATGATTGGGACCATATTATGCCTAAGGAAACATTCAATAAGATCATGGTCGAGTACATCAGGACAGGGTTTAGTGGGATCAACACATCTGCTCGTACTATGTATAAAAAGCATGAGCCTGAAGATGCGCTTCTTGAAGAAGTCCCCTTTGAGAAGCTCTCCGAAGTAGTTCAGGACTCAATGAGAAAGGCTGTAGCCTTTTGGGTATATCTGCGTGTCCCCATACACAAATATCCGATACGTGTGACTTCAGTACTCTCTAAAGGGCTAAGCACATATAGGCATGGAAAAATATACCTTTCAGAGGATTGTACAATGCAAGGTGTACGGGTTATTGCGTCTCACATATTCAGGCAGTATATCTATTTACTCTCTAAGTCACAAACAAATGTAACCCCTATAGGACACGTAGTGGAGAAGGTCATCACTTTTGGTGAGCGCTTGCTCAAAGTGCCTTTATGACACTCGTTATATGTCCTTATTGTGAGGAGGAGGCACCACTCACACATACACGTGAAATCTACGGAGTGGACTTCGGGTGGGCGTATCGTTGTGAGCCATGTGATGCATACGTAGGGTGCCATCCAAAAAGCAAGAAGCCCCTAGGCACTCTTGCAAATTCCGAGCTACGCATGTGTAGGATGAAAGCTCATGAAGCCTTCGATCCTATTTGGCTATATAAAAGTCTTCAGCGACAAAGAGCTTACGATTGGCTTGCCAAGGAACTTGGGATCGAGCCAAAACAATGTCACATTGGGATGTTCAATATAGCGCAATGCATTTTGGCGACTGAGGTGTGCGAGAGACGTAGGAGGGATAATGAATGAAGACTTATTAATAGAGTACTTGGAACGATTTGTGTTAGCTGCTGAGAGGATTGCGGATGCACTCGAAAGGGCACATCCTATGTCTGTAGATGAGCTTATTGATCTGATGATTGCTGAACAGGACAAGGAGGACGGTGATTAGGGCGCGTGACAAGGCTGACAATAGGCGAAAACAGATATGTCACGGATGCCCTAATCACCTAATTCAAATCAACTGTTCAGGGTACTGATACCCTAGAAGAGCACAGAGTTTAGGGTACCGGCACTCCCACCAGGTGATATAAACCAATCACACATCGCGTTGGCTAGGTGGCTTTTTCCTTCCTCCTCCACGTCCTCCGCTATTGGTTTTTTTGCTGGACCGACTGTATATAAGCCAAGCCAATCCTGCTACGATAACACTACCGATTAAAAATTCCATATCTTTCTCCTATTAGGGGTTGGGCTTGATAGCCCAACCGTTTACGACTATCCAAAACCTTCGTGTACAAAGAAAGTGACAGTTGCGGTGTCAATAACTGTTAGAGTAATTTTATTTCTAATGCGGATTGTAAGTTCGGCTTCAAGAGCAGGCCCAGCACTGCTAGTGTCCTCTAAATGCCACTCTCTGGACGTACTCAAAACCAACCAGGTATCTAAGGCCGAACCTGATACAGCATCTCCAGATACTTGATTCGCATCTACTTCATAGTCGGCCAACGCACCAGAAATAAGCCAATCGCCAATAACGAAAAACCCGCCAAATCCTTCTTTTTTCTGCTCTTTGCCGTTTGAATAAACTCCATACTCACCTCGAGCATCGTCTGGTGTCACCGATATATCAATGACAGATGACCCAACTATTTGTACGGGCTGTCCTGGACTACCAGCACCACCTGCCTTTGATTTGCTGATGGTGTAGACCTTATCATTCGTTACCCCACCGAATACAGCCCGCAAAGTGAATGACTCTGAATCTGATGTCCAACTGGCACCAGAGAGCGAATACACGCCTGTGGCAACTACGACAGACATCGTTAACCCGTTTTGTGTGAGTGTCGAAGGCGAACCAGAGCCGCCAACTACCGAATGAGTAGAGGCCGTGGTTTTATCTACTACACCCTCAAAAACTTTATGCGTACCGCCAGAGCCTGTAAGCGAATAATTAGTACCGTCGTTATCTGCTGGCGTGACAAAGACCGGATTGGTTAACTGGCTGACAATGGAGTCAACACCAGGATCACCATCGTTGCCAGGATCCCCTGGGGAGCCCTGAGCCCCATCAGCCCCATCTGATGCGAGGATTGTAGGTGTTGACCATATCACTGTAGGGTCGATGCCCACAGACCCACTAATTTCGAAAGACCCTGAAGATACATATAAAGGGTCTGTCCCTGTAGGGACTGTAATTGACCAATCATCTGCGCTAGGAGGGTTGCCTGGAGGTGTCAGTGTGTTAGTAGTGAAGTTGTACTGCCCATCATCATCTACTGGCTTAGTGGGCGCTGTTGCTTTACGTAAGAATACACTGGCTACAAAGATACTATTACCATCACCCCCATCAGACCCATCAGTAAGGAGGACTTGGGGTGCATTCCAATCAAGTGTTTGGTCAACTCCAGTAGAGCCGAAGATTTCGGCTGTGGCCTGTATTACATAGAGAGGGTTACCATCCGCTGCAGGAGGTGAAGCAAACCAATCATCATCACTCCCACCCGCGGTTGATGGAGGTGTCAGGATGTGTGTGGCAAAGTCATATTGATCCCCTGTATCTGCTACAGGCTCATTTGGGGCTGTGGCCTTACGTAGGAACGCACTTGTTACAACAAGACTCTTTCCTGTCACACCTGCAAGATCGAGGGCTGTTTGGATTGATGGCTCTGTACCATCAAGTCTGTAGCCGACAGGACGAGTAAACTCAAAACCATCTGCGGCAACAAATGAAGTTGTGTTGCTGAAGAACCCAAACCTAAAGTCATATGAAGGAGTCCCAGCTTTAACGCGGAACTCGTTACCGTCAATGATCTTCGTCCCATCTGCAGGATCGTACAGGCCTGCTATACCTACATCAGCTCCTACATAGTCTGAGGGATGTAATATTGACACTCCTAGATACCAAGTACCTATAACCATGAGGGAGCCTTCATCCTGTAGGGAGAAGGCATTACTATTATCATTGAAGGGGGTAATAAGATCTTGGACTGTACCTACAAACCCCATATGCATACCTTTAGTTGAGGCAGCATTGCGCCTACGGACCCAACAGTACACGATGTAGGATCCACTATCGTTGACTTTGAAGAAATGTTTCCATGCGGAATAGAAACCAGGGGCAGTACCATCCCCTTGAATGCGTATTGTCTTAGGTAGGTGGATGAAGGGCCCAACAATAGACGAAAGCATTGTTGACCTAGCAAGTGTACCATCATGGAGAATCCAACCACCCATAGGATCTGCTATAGGAGCAACCCACAACTCACTATTAAAGATTGTATCTCCCCCCAACACCGTAAATATACCTGAGGTCTTAACGATGGATACAAAGTCTCCTGCAACACCCTGTTGTGAGATATGACGCGCACGAATATCGTACGACGTGTTAGGGACGAGAGGGAATATAAATGCCTCAGGTGCTGGAGGTCGTATAGCAGTTTCATTAGTCCATGTTGGTGAGGTAGCAATCTTAAATTGGACATGTGTGTTGAGCACAAAGCTACCTGGATCGTCC
>Ga0114923_10001694_pt1 | contig 15158 bp, 13 predicted proteins | sample SumtaG_FD_89578 | JGI IMG/M metagenome (GOLD analysis project Ga0114923, IMG submission 89578) | Deep subsurface microbial communities from Indian Ocean to uncover new lineages of life (NeLLi) - Sumatra_00157 metaG | ecosystem: Environmental > Aquatic > Marine > Oceanic > Sediment | place: near...
GCCTTAAAAAAAGTAAAAAAAGATTTTCTTTGCCTTATTATTGGTTCTGGCTCTGAAAAACAAAAACTTCAACAATATATAAATCAAAATCAATTATCTAAAAAAATTAAGCTTCTGGGCTACAAAAAAAATATTGAAAATTATCTTCAAGTTGGCGACATATTTGCTATGCCTTCTTTAAACGAAGCTCTCTCTTGGAGTATTCTAGAAGCTATGAATTATTATCTCCCCTGTCTTGTCAGTAATATTCAAGCAAATAAAGAACTTATTAAACATCAAAAAAACGGATTAATTTTTAATCTTAATGACAATTCTAATCAATTATCACAACAAATCTCTCAATTATTATCCAATTCAAACCTTAGAATAAAACTCGGCCAACAAGCTCAACAAACAATAAAAAAATATTATACAGAAAACAAAATGTTTAAAAATTATTCTAAAGCTTATCAGCAGCTAGTAAAATCAAACTCTTAACTAAAACTATATCTCATCTTATCTCTAATCACTTCTAAGCTTAATTTAATCAAGTTACTCTTCATGCTTGTCCTAGCACTACACACCATCCAGCAATCATTACACTTATTAACTTTTCTTTTTATTTCCTCCATCTTCTTAGAATTAATAATCTCTTTAAATCTTTTCTTCTTTAAATCTCCTAACAACCAAGGCTTCATCTGGCAACTATAAACTTTTCCTAATGAATCAACATACACCCATTTTTTTCCAGCATCACAAACCAAAGATCTTTTTCCTGCTTTCAAATATTCATAAAGACTATTATTAAACCAAGCTTTTCCCCAATCTTTAGGGTTAAAAGATAAATATTGTTTTTTACTAATTCGTTTAAAAACCTTCTTCAATTCAAAACTGTCTTTTGGTCTCATTTCCTGCTTATCTTTCCCAAAATATATTGGTGATTCAGATACTAAAGTCAAGGAAAAAACCAATCCTTGATCAACACAATAATCAAATATTTTTTCTAAATCTTTAACATTGTCCTTCATTAAAGTAAAAGCAATACCTAAATCTTTTACTCCCAGTTCCTTCATTATCTTTAAACTTTCCATACATTTTTCAAAACCCTCTTTAATTCCTCGAATCCTATCATGATTCTTTCCCCATCCATCCAAAGATATTCTTATAGCAATTTTTTTATCATATTCAAGTATTTTTTTTAATTGTTTATCTATTGATTTAACTAAAAATCCATTAGTATTAATTAAAATTCGAGCTTCAGGACATCTATTCCTTATTATTCTCACAATCTCAGACAAATCTCTTCTTAAAAAAGGCTCTCCTCCAGTAAGATTAATGTCTTTCAAGCTTTTAGGCAATTTGTTATAAAACTCAGGCCTTACTTCACTTTTAATTTTATTCTGCCAAATATCACACATTCTGCAACGAGAATTACAATTAAGAACAACAGCAGCAATTACGCTAGTTACATTACTATTCATTTTTTATTCCAATTTACTTAAATATTTCTGTAGTTTTTTTGCTAATAAATTTTTACTATTACTATTTACTTTTTTAACTCGAGCTTTTTTCTCATCATAATTTTCAATCAATTTTTTCAATTCTTTTTTATTATTTGCTAAATAAATTTTATTTTCCTTTTCCAAATCTTCCACAAAATACAACTGATGATCACTTACATGTTCTTTAAATTTCTTTAATCTAGAAATTACAATAGGTTTCTTTTTTCCATAAACCATGCTTTGATAAATAATAGCTGGGCCTGCATGGCAAATAACTATTCTTGCTTCTTTAATATTCTCAATAAATTCTTCAAAAGAATAATAATCTTTCTGCTTAACTCCTAAAATTTTTACATTTGCTGTCCCTGATTGAATACAGACTTTTTCTTGAATAATTCTTTCTTTAATTAAATCTTTAATTATTTTAATCAATCTATCAAATGGTAAATAGTGAGTACCTACTGCAATAAAAATCATAGTCAAAGTATGCTTCCCCAATATTTTGCTTTAGGAAAAAATCGTTTTTGCTTTTTATTCTGAATTAAAAATAAATCAAATAATTTAAATTTGTCTATTATTTTCCCTGTTAACGATGGCTTTTCAATAAAATCTAAAGGCTCTATATATATCATATGAGTTTTCATTAATTTAGCTATCAAAAAAAATGGAGGAGCTATCCCTGCACCACAACTAATGATTACATCAGGTCTTTCTTTTATTAAAATTTTTATTGCCAATAATAAATTTTTTAAAGCATTAATAATGTTTCTACTTTCAGGATAGTAACCAAAATATTTCCTTTCATCCTTTAGTAAACTTCTAGCATCAACTGTATTAAAAACTACCCAAAACTTATCATTGGTTTTCAAATTGTCAATTATCTGTAATAATTGATACAAATGTCCACCGCCAGAAGAAATAAAACCAATTTTCATTTTATAAAAAAACTTTTTATTTTAATAATCATTATTGTATCAATATTTTCTCTTTCTGTATTAATATATATAAAACTAATAAAAGCTAATAAGGTTAATTTTCCTCCTCAAATAACTAAATTGCTTTCTATTTTAAATCTTACCAATAATACACAATCTTTAATATCTACTTCTTCTCTTTTTAATTTAAAAAGTTTGAATTTTCAACTATCACACATTAAATCTTTCAAAATAGATTCAGGAAAAGAACAAGTCATCCAACATTCTTCTTTAAAAAACTACTCCCCGTTATTTTTCTCAATTGAAAATCCAAATAATATTCCAATCTCTCCTGTTATTGTACTTAATAATCAAAACTGGTCGTCAAATCAAGCTATCTTAAAAACAATAATTCCAGAAAAATCTTCTTTTACTGACGAGGAAAAAGCTATAAAAATTTGGAAGTATTTAACAAATAATACTACTCACGACCATGCAGCTATAGAAACATTTCCTGTAAATAGCCTTAATAATCCCATTTTATTATTAAATCAATTTGGCTATGCTTTTTGCTTAAATGCCGCCTCAGCTCTAGCTAATTTAGCTGAATTGGCCGGATTAAAATCACGAATTGTTCATCTTAATAAACACACAGTTACCGAAATTTTCTACAATAATAGCTGGCACATGCTTGATGCAGACATGGGCTTCTATCTCAAAAACCCGAATGGCTCAATTGCCAGTGTTAAAAATATTCACACCAATCCTTCAATGCTAGATGTTATTTCTGAATCAGATCTAAAAAAAACTTATACATCTAAATATTCGCTTTATCGTGCTTATTCTGAAAATCAACCAAGATCTATTCAGTCTCCAGAAGAATTACTTCCTCCTAATACTCCCAATGAATTCATCTTTACCTTAAATCCAAAAGAAGAAATTCTCTTTTATTATGACTGGAAAAGTGAATATTTTTGGACCAAATATGAAAAAGTTCCAGAAAATTATTCTAATGGATTATTAATTTCACCTACTAAAATAGAATTAGATCCATTCACGTCTCTTATTAAAGAATTTAAACTTCCCTATCCTATTTTAAGTTCATATATTTACTCAAGCAATCTCTGCAAAACTCCAATTTCCATTTTTTTCTCACTAGATAATGAAAGTTGGACTAAAGTTGAATCTCTCTGCCGCAATAATACAATTGCCCTTTCAAGCCTCTTTCTTAAGGGATTTAATGCTTCGATTATAAACGAATATTATCTTAAATTTTCAGGACTATTATCTACACTAAACTTAACTATTTTTACTAAATTTCAAGTGGCTCCTCTTTCAATTCCCAAATTAAAAGAAGGCAATAATACTATTAAAGCAATATCTAAAAATTACCCTTTGAATTTAAACTTTGCTTTTATTCTCAAATAGTATAATCAAACTCACTTTTCTCTTTCTTTAATCATACTCATAATTTTTTTATCTTTATCATTCTCATACGGAGTGCTAACAAAAAGATTATACTCTCCTTTTTCTAATAAAAATGACACCTTACCCTTATCATTTGTCCTTAATATAGAATATTCATAAATTTTTCTTCCACTTTCAAATTCGTCAATGGAAACATAGACAAGTGAAGCTGGATTATTTTCAGAATCCAAAAGTTTCATCTCCACATCAAAACGACCGTCCTCTCTTTTCTCAATTTTTAAATCTGTCTTAACTAAAAAATCATCACTCAATCCATTTCTCACCAAAAAATAAACAAAGCTTAATCCAATAATAAAGGCTAAAAACAGTAAAAATTTAAAATATTTTTTAATACTATCTTTTTTAACATTCATACTATCAATTTAATAAATCTTTCTTGGTTACTTTTTCCAAAAAACTTTAATATATGTTTTTGAACTCTAATTCCCATCTCTTTTCTTATATTCTCATTTCTTAATAAAAATATAATCTTATTACAAAGTTTCTTTTTTGATTCACTATAATATCCTGTTAGATTCTGTCTTATAACCTCACTCACTCCTTCAAAATTATTGGCAATTGCAAACAATTGACACATTCCTGCTTCTAAAATAACATTAGGAAGCCCTTCATTGCAGCTTAAGGTAACAAACACCTTAGACTGCCTTAAATATGGAATAATATCTTTTTTCGTTTTTAATATTATTACATTCTTTTCTAGTCTTTTATCTTTAATTTTCTTTTTAATTTCAACAATTAAATCAATTAATTTTAATAAATTTTTCTCTTTTTCAAATCTACCAATATATATAAGGTCATATTTTGATTTTTTAGATTTATAGGCTTTAAATAAAGTCCAATTAGAAATTACTTTAATTTTCTTTCTAGGAACCTTATACTCATCAGTCAAATTATTTTTTACAGCTTTTGTAGGAGCAATAATCAAATCAGCATATTTATAACTCAGTCTCACTAAAAAATTCTCAAATTTTGGATAAGAACTATGTATGGGCAAATACCCAGAAGTAAATACTCCTTCATTTAAAATCAATTTTGTTTTTTGCCAAAAAAATATTTTTTTTAACCAAATCAAAAAAACTGAAAAATGACTTAAAAAAGTTAAACACACATCAGGCTTAATAATTAAAAATTCTTTAGCTATCCAAATAATTGATGACCAACAATTGTAAATCCTATGTTTTGTTGGAAAATAAATTACTTTTACATTGTTTATTTTCTCAATTTCTTTATTAAAATGATGTGGATCTTTACGTTTAACTAATAAATAAACTGTCCATTCAGGATAATTTTTTTCCATATCTAATAAAATATCCCTAACCCGCTTCTGAACGCCACCTATTCCTAAATTCCAAATAAAAATTAAAAGTTTTTTATTCCTCATACATCTATATTGTATTCTTTCATCCATTTACTCAAAACAATCATGCTCCAAATTTTATCTCCATAATCACCCTCTCTACTCATATGTTTTTTTACAATCTTCTCATAATATTTACTTTTAAATATCTCCATTCCCCCAGCTTTCTCAACAGAATCCAAGGCCTCTTTCTTCAATTCCTTTCTCAGCCAATTATTAATTGGCACATAAAATCCATGTTTTGGTCTCCATGTGAATGATTTTGAAAAATATCTTTCTCCCAACTTCTTTAATAAATATTTCCCATGCCTATTAGATATTTTTAACTCTTCAGGTAAATTTAAGGCCCATCCTACTAAATCTGTATCTAAATATGGCGCTCTTGACTCCAAATTATTACTCATTGTCATTTTATCTACTTTCATCAACAATTGTTCTGGTAAGTATCCACTTAAGTCAGTCAACTGCATTCCTAGCAAAAGATTGTCTTTTATATATTTTTTCAAAAAAGGAAATAGTAATTTTTTACAATTAAAATTAACTAAATTATTTAATTCATCATAATTCCATATTCCCTGAGTAGAATAATGATCGTTTACTGAAGTAAAAATTTTATTAAATCTTCCTCTGGTAAATTTTGATAAAATCTTACCTCCATTTTCTCCCAATAACCCTCTTATTTTAATTGCCAGTAATTCCTGCCAATATCTATGATAACCAGCAAAAATTTCATCTGCTCCTCCTCCCGATAAAACCACTTTTACTTTTTTTCTGGCTTCTTTAGCTAATAAAAAAGTTGGCAAAACAGCAGTATCACATATGGGTTCATCAATATATTTTCCTATATTCTCTACTATCGGCTTAACACTTTTTCCATTACACCTAATCTCTTTATGATCTGTATCTAGCCATGTAGACACTTTTCTAGAATATTCTGACTCATCTTCTCTCTTATTTCCCTCAAAAGAAATTGAAAAAGTTTTCAACTTACCTAAAAATTCCTTAGCATACAAAGCAATCATGCTTGAATCAATTCCTCCACTTAAAAAACATCCAATTTCCACATCAGATAACAATCTTTTTCTAATGGCTTCTTTTAATTTTAATTCTAATTCATCAATCAAAATAAATTCAGGAATTTTTTCAAAACCACTCTGTATTCTTAATTGCCAATAACTTTCTTTTTTAATTTTTTGACTCTTTAAATCATATTCCAAAAAACACCCGGGATTAAGCTTCTTTACTCCTTTTACAAAAGATTTATTTCCAAAAGCAAAACCTTGCTGTAAATACTCATTCAAAGAATTTAGATTAATTTTAAAATTTACTTTTTTATCAAAAATTAAAGCCTTTAATTCAGAAGCAAAACTAAAATATCCATTTTTATAAAAATAATATAAGGGCTTTTCTCCAAACTTATCTCTAATTAAAATTAACTTCTTTTTTCTTGTATCAAAAATTGCAATTGCAAACATTCCTTCTAATAACTTAAAGGCTTTTTCTTTATATAAATCAAGTAAAGGTAAAATCACTTCCCCATCATTTCTAGTTTTTAATTTAATTCCTTTTTGAAAAAGATTGTTTTTTAACTCTGAATAATTATAAATTTCTCCATTAAAAATCATTACATAATGTTTATATCTCATTGGAAACAATCCTTTTGTTAAATCATTAATAGCTAATCTATTCATCCCCAAATTCAATCCTTTATCATGCCGAACAACAAACTCATCTCTTCCCCTATGCTCAATAATTTTAAGCTTTTTACTAACCAATCTTCTATCTTCTTCTCCGGTAAAACCTACTATCCCACACATAATTAACTTTTAAAAATATTTTTTATTTCTCTTAAGCCATACCAAGGTTTTCCTGTCAATCTAAACCATAAATATTTATGCAATTCTTTAGGAATAGTTGAACCAACATTACAACCACTATTACACCTTAAACAAACACTATTCTTCATTTTTTTTCTTTTTTCTAAATTTTTAGAATCATAATAAACTTCACTCATTGTCTTATTTTTTCGAACATTTCCAATTTTCTTCTCAGATAAACAATAGTAAACATCTCCAAAACTATCTAAGGCAAACTGATCTTTTAAAAATGGACAAGGAGTAGTTCTATTTCTCTTGTCTCGATACATTGCCAATAAATCTCGCCAATAATAAGCTCTAAAATCTCTCCATGATTTTACTTCAGAAAATTTTTCCAATAACTCAAATAATTTTTTTTTCTGTTTAACTTCAAAATTTAAATTCTTTTTAGTTCTCAAATTATTAACAAAAGTTTCATGAAATCCTATTATCTGAAAATTAACTGGAATTTTATATTTTTCAAACCACTTTTCTACTTTATTTACATAATCTAAATTCTGTCTCAAAATAACTGAACCAACTCCTAGAGACATATTATTATATTTTTTCTGTAATTTTCTTAAAGCAAATAAAGTTTTTAATGTTTTTTTAAATGCATTTGGAATTCTCCGAATATCCTCATGCATTTCCCCTATTCCATCCATTGACACACTTACAGATAAATGAATTTTTTTCTTCTTACAAAGCTTAATCAATTTTTCTGTTTTTTTAACTACCACCTCTGTTAAAAATCCATTAGTAATTATTCCTAAAGTATAAATCTTGGGCATAAAATCAATAAATGATTCTATTAGCTTAAGCAAATCTTTATGTAAAAAGGGTTCTCCTCCAGAAATAGTCAATACTTCAATGTTTTTAAAAATTGTGTCCTTCATTATTTTTTCCCATTCTTTAAACTTCATCTCATTTTTAGGTTTCATTTTCCAAATATGACACATTTTACAACGAGAATTACACCAATAAGTTAAATTAATAATCATTTCTCTTGGAGGAAGAATTTTAAACTTACTCAAAACATTATATTCAAAAATTCCTTTAAATAAATAAAAAGCTTTTCTGATTTCTCTTCTAATCCTAAATCTTCTCAGTCTCATTATTTTAATCCAGATATTTTATCTTCATATCTACAATAGAGCCTGGATCCTCTTTTGTCATAGCATCAATATATGTTCTCTCAGAACTAGCCCAAAACTCATGCCCAATCTTTAGTGGTTGATAATTATTGAAATAACAAGTTAATTCATCACATAAAAGTTTATTTAATTTCATTGTTAAAATTACATCTTTTTTTATTGGATGAAATTGTCTAAATACTTCACCTTTATCGTTAGTAGTTATCATTTCTGCTGGCAAAATTTCCGCCTTAACAGTTTCCAGAATTATTTCTCCCTCAGAATTTCTTACCTTAAAATCTTTAACTGCTTCTGCATGCCAAGGTTCAAAATTTCTATATTTAACTAATATCTCACCAGTGGCCAATCGATAATCTGAAAATCTATCTTCTAATTTTTCATAAACCCTACTTACTAAACCAACAAATTTAGTTTTACCAAAATTTAAAGATAATTCTTGACCTATTAAAACTGGATTCCCATCAAAAACAAAAGAATGAATATTATTATCATAAGTTCCTTCTAATGTAATCACCATCTCCAAATAGCTTCTATCTGCACCCCAATACATTTTATTAACTTCGACTATTTCTGCCACTTTTCTGCCCATGCTGTTATAACCAACATCTCCGGGTTTTATGGCCACTATTTGCCAATATTCTGGCGGCAAGGGATATTCCAGCCATTCTTGATGCTTAAAAGTTAAATCAACATAAACTACTGCTTTTTTCCTTCTAAAACGAAATAGACTAAAAATAGATATGAATAAAAACAATAAAACAAAAATCCAATCAATAAAAGATAAATTTTTTAAAATTTTTTTAAATTTCTTTTTCATAATTAAATCCTGCTAAAATCCAAAACAATCCAGCTATTGGTCTTTTTAATAACCAGGGATGAATTTGCAATATCAAAATATAAGATATTACCGCTAATATAATCCCCTGATGTAATGGATTATATCTTGTTCTTACAAAATCCACCAAATGCTTTTTAAAAATTTTCCAAAATAGCCATAAAAATAATACTACTCCTACCATCCCCATTCCTGCCCCTACTTGAGCAATTAAATTATGAGCTGGGCTTGAATCATAGAAAAAATATTCAGGCTCATATTGATCAATAATCTCATATTGAAACACATTTAAACCAATTCCAAAAGAATTTTTTAACATAAAATCTTTTGCCATTAATAAATGCCTAACTCTATAAATACCTGTTCCATAAGATCCAAAAGCTTCTTTTAAACTTATTAATCTATCAAGCATAAAAGGAATCAATAGCATTATTAATAAAAAACCCACTTTTTTCCCATATTTTTTTATCAAAATTGGAGCTTGCAGTTGCTTCTTCTTCTTTAGCCATAAATATATTACTGGCAACATTATTCCCACCAAAATCCATATTGCTCTACTTAAAGTAAATATCAAAGCTAAAACTGAAGAAACTAAACACAGCCAAACAAATACTTTATTAAATTTATTTTTTGTTAATCCCAATACAAAAAGCATTGGTATAATCATTCCAAAAATAGAAGCTAGCAAATTTGGACTAGTTGTAATCCCTCCTGGTCTATACAAACTTATTGACTCAGCTGCAAACAATCCATATGTAGAAAACCTATTAATGCTTTCTATAGATAGACCCAGGGGCCCTCCATTAATTTTCTGCAAAATAATCAATAAACCATTAAATAAAACAAACAAAAATATTACTTCTATTGTCACTTTTTTTATTTTTCTATTTATTAAAATTATTCTTCCCAAATAATAAATAACAAAATATTTAATTAATTGAAGCAATGAAAACCAAGCTACTCCAGACATTTTTGAAAACCAAGAAGAAATTATTCCTAAAGTAATAATTAAAAAACTTAAAATTTCAATATTTAAAAAACTATTACTTTTTACCTTATTTCTCTCTAAAATTATTCTTTTTCTAGCAATTAGATATAAAAGCAAAATTAACAAACCATCACTAAATTCAACAAAATAAGTTATAATTGCCTCAAAATCATTAATTTCAATCGGCTTAACAAAATATTTTGCTCTATAAAAAAGCATTATTACTAAAAATCCAAGCCAAACTGATTTAACAATATCTTTAGAAATTAAATATAAACCAATTAAAAGCAAAAAAATCATTAATAAATAAGGTCTTAACAAAGTATTAAAAATACTAAAAAATATAAAAACAGCAATTATTAATGATTCTTTTTCTAAAACTTTTTGCTTATATAGTAAATTTAAAAACATATGCATTTATTTAAAAAAAACTTTTATCGTTTTGAAAGAATTTTAAATTCTTTAGGGCTTTACGATATTATACTCAAATTAATTGATTTAAAAATTATTAAAAATAAACACTATAAATCTGATTTATATAAATTTTCTACAACATATACTTTAATTAAAAATTTCTACGGCTATATTGGACATGAAACAGATTATAAAAAAGGACACTTAGGTTTTGGCTTATTACACCATGCTTTTATAACTATCAATAAACCTGAAAAAATCCTTTGCATTGGCTCACAACAAGGCTTTATTCCCGCTATTTGCGCCACAGCTTGCAGGGAGAATAATTATGGACATGTTGACTTTGTTGATGCCGGAAAATACAAAAATGAAAATAATAGTTGGGGTGGTATTGGCTTTTGGAAAAAAAACAATCCCCATAAACACTTTGCAATTTTTAACTTAAATAAATACATAACTTCATACATAATGACTTCAAAGCAATTCGCCAATAAATATAAAAAAAGAAAATATGAATATATTTACATTGACGGTGATCACTCCTATAAAGGAATCAAGTATGATTTTAAAACTTTCTGGCCAAGATTGGCAGAAAACGGCATTATGGCTTTCCATGATATTCATCTAAAAGGACTTTCTCAAGGCAAAGAATATGGCGTTTGGAAATTATGGCAAGAATTAAGACAAAATAACAAACTATCTTTTATTATTAGAGAAAACGGTGTTGGCTTTATTCAAAAAATTACCAAGTAGTTTAATCACTCCTCTATTAAAAGCAATATTTTTTATAAAATCTGGGCTGATTTTAAATAAAGCATTTCTAAAAAACAATAAACAATGAACTACTTGACTTTCTGGTTTCTCCTTAGTAATTTTCACCTTATAAAATCTATGAATAAATTTTCTCTTTTTTTCTAATTGATATTTGGTTTTAGCCGTAATTTGATAATATAATGCTGGATTAAATATTCCTCTTACTGTTTTTATCCTTTCCCCCACATTACATTTATTAAAAGATTTAAATCCTTTAAGTTTTACTATTTTTTGATAACCATTAATTTTCTCAACAACTCCCTCTTTTTTTAAAGGAATTGATTCTTGAAGAACATAACAATTATTATTTTTTTGTATCTTTTTTAACTTTTTCCCCAAAGATAAACTCAAATACATATCAGCTAAGTCTATTTTAAACGCCTCCTTATATGCCCCTAGCATCTGACCGCCTGGCAATCGACCAGCAATTTCTATCAAAACTGGTCCATTTTTTGTCAATTTTAACTCACAATGAAATCCACAATTATCAAAGCCAAAAGTTGAAAGAATCTTCTTTGCAACTCGAACACATTCAAGTTTTTTCTCTTTACCAATTCTTGCTGGAATATAAGTACACTCTTGTAAAAATAAAGGTTCTGGGCTCAATTCAAAATCAGTAACACTACAAAAAACCTCTCTTTTATTTTGCAGTAATCCATCAACACTTGCAATCATACCAGGAATATATTCTTCTATTAAAAAATAGTCTTTATAATTCCAATAATTCATCCATTCATCATAATTTTGATCTAATTGACTCCTAGCCAACTCATACTTTAATTTAAAATCTTTTTCAAATTTATTTCTTGAAACACCTTCCACTTTAACTACCCCATAACTATGTCCTGACTTAATTGGCTTTATTACTACAGGAGATTTAAAATTTTTCAGTTCACTTACCCCTTCATTTAAATTACTAAAAACTGCAAATCTAGGAGTCGGAATATCATTTTTCAAACAAAACCACCGCATCAATAGTTTGTTTCCCGAGCTTCTTCTAGCTGCCCCTGGGCTTAAAAAAGGCAAATCAAACGCTGCTGCTAAATCAGCTGTCTGAGTTATATTCATCTCAAAAAAAGTTGTTATTCCATCAAATTCTATATTTTTTGCCTTTATAAATGCAGTCACATCAATTATCAATCTTTCACTGTCATACGTATTGGTAATAATTAAATTAGACTTAGATACATACTTTCTCACCCACTTAGGGTAATTAACACTTGTAGCTAAATAAATATCCAACCCTCTTTTCTTGGCAGCCAAAAAGGTGTATTCTTTATCTTGAGTACCCCAATTAACTATTAAAACATTTTTTTTCTTATTAGCCATAATTATTACAAAATGAAATTATTAAAAATCAAACAATACCAATATTTTAGCAAGAAATCGCTAAAACCAAAAATCATTAGCTTTATTAACACTAATCCTGATTCAAAAATCATCTCTATCTGTCATTCTCTTCTTAAAAAATCAATTAAATATTCTCTTAAAAACTTAGAAGAAAATGTATTTAGTTATTCTCCAACACAAGGCCATTTAATTCTTCGTCAATCTCTTGTTAATTGGATAAAAAAAAACGATTTACTATCTTTAACTTCAAATGAAATCATTATAACCAATGGAGCTCATCAAGCCATTAACTTAATCGCTCAAACCCTTACCAAATCTAAAGACACCATCTTAGTTGAGAATACTAGCTATCTTGGCATTCAAAAACCATTTCAAGATAAAAATATAACTATTAAAAGTTTTCCTAAACACCTTAACCAACTAACTTCTGAAGAAATTAAAAAGCTCATTAATCTTACAAAACCTAAGCTAATTTATCTTGTTCCTGAACTTCCTAATCTTACAGGACAATATTTATCCACTAACAAAAGAAAACTCATTGCCAACTTAGCTAAAAAGCAAAATTTTTACATTCTTGAAGATCAAACCCATAGACAATTAGCCTACCCACCCGGGACCAAATCCACTCCGACAATTGCCAGTCTAAACCCAAATACTCTTACTGTTAACAGTTTGTCAAAAATTATCTCTCCTGGATTACGTATCGGCTGGCTCACCACTAAGCAACAAAAATTAATTAAAAAAATTGTCCAGCAAAAAGAATCATCTGATCTAAGCAGTCCGACTTTAAACCAAATCATGACTGCTTACATCTTAGATCACCTCACTAAATCTCCAAAAATTCTAAACCAGATTTCTAATTATTATCAAAAAAAATTAGACCTACTCAATATTTATCTAAAAAAATGTCTCCCTCCTAATTTCAGCTGGAACAAACATCATAATGGCTTCATTTTATGGTTAACTGGACCAAAATCATTTAATAGTCAAAAATTATTTCAAAAAGCTATCAAAAATCAGATTGCTTTTATTCCAGGACACGTTTTTTTCTTTCAAGAATCACCACCATTTAATACTATACGCCTTTCTGTTAGTCACACTCCTATAAACAAAATTAAAATCGGAGTTAAAAAACTAGCTCAAGTCATTTCATCTTAAACTAACCCCACCATCAACAACAATAGTTTGGAAAATTCACTACTGCAGCCACATCTTCTACTTCAGCTATTCTGCCTTTTTAAATTGTTGCCAATCTTCCGCAATTATTATTCTATGCAAAATTTGCTGTATAATCAATTCGCTCTTAAAAACTTCGAATGAATATATATTTAAAATAACTAAAATAAGTTTTCGAAATTCTTTAAATACCGTATGACCACAAAAATAACTCCAAAAAACCTAAGGAAAGTAAAAAAAGGGATTTTTAGAAATAGCTGTGTTTATAGAAAAGATTTTTGCGAGTATCCTATTTTACTGGATGAAAAAATGACAAAAAAAGCTAGAAGAGCAAAATGTTTATATAAGAAAATTTTGAAAAAAATTAACCACACAGCTCATAACATCATAAATCCCTTATGGAATTTTCCAGATAAACTTTTCCAACATCATAATAAAAACAAATTGGTATTTAAACATTTTAATAAAATTGATGGCCAAGAAATTTTATTGTATGTTCACTTTCCATTTTGCTCAGCAATGTGTACATTTTGTAATGTGCCAAATTTAATACCTCCAACAAAAAAAAGCATGATGCAATATGTTTACTATTTAAAAAAGGAGCTATATCTATATCTCAAAAATTCAAATATAAAAGAAAAAACAATCAAAGCGGTTTATTTTGGAGGAGGTACCCCTGCACTAATTCCTTTAGAAAAACTAATTTCTTTTATAAACTATCTTCAAAAAAACTTAAAATTTGACAAAAATGTAGATTTTACAGTAGAAGTACATCCTAAAATCATAAACTCTTCACTGGGTAAAAAAATACTAACAGAACTTCAGAAAACTAAAGTAAACAGAATTAGTATGGGAATTCAATGCTTTAATGATTGTGTTTTAAAAATAAACCACCGTTGCCATACCTCAAAAGAAGCAATAAAAGCTTATAAAACCCTAAGAAGGTTTAACTTTATTCTAAACATAGATATGATGTTTGGCTTACCTGGCCAAACTTATAAACATATAGAAAAAGATCTTAAAATATTAGCAAAATTAAAGCCAGACGCAATTGAATATTTCAGACTTGAGCATGTTAATCCAAAAATAAACCTTTTGCAAAAGGCAAACGAGTCATTATTTCCCAACGATGAAACCTTATGGAAAATGAATTCATTAGTTTATCAGTGGCTATTAAAAAACAACTACGAACAAAATGGAACTATAAAAGAACAAAATAAGAACTACAAATACAGATATTTTTGCCTAAAAGAAATTCCGTATATTGCTATTGGCAAAGGCGCGGTTGCTCATTTTGGGTCATTACATACAGCAAGTTTTTCTAAATTAAAC
>Ga0114923_10001695_pt1 | contig 15139 bp, 11 predicted proteins | sample SumtaG_FD_89578 | JGI IMG/M metagenome (GOLD analysis project Ga0114923, IMG submission 89578) | Deep subsurface microbial communities from Indian Ocean to uncover new lineages of life (NeLLi) - Sumatra_00157 metaG | ecosystem: Environmental > Aquatic > Marine > Oceanic > Sediment | place: near...
GGAAGATGTAATTCGACCTAGCATTTGTTTTGGTGGAGGACACTATGCTACAAGATTCGATGAATTAATGGAAATAACACCAGTTGCTGTAGGACATATTTTGCCAAAATATCGTAAGGCGAATTTAACAACACAAATAGTTGAACAAATGATTGAAAAAACTGTTGAAGAAGTGAAATGGGCAATTATAGATAGAAGTAGCTTAAATGCAGAACAGATTCAAATAATTAAAGATGGTTGTTCAAAATTTGGTGTAGAGGTTGTTAAAGCGAGAGATATCAAATACGGGAAAATCACTTAATTGTATTTTTACTTCGCTTTTCTTCCATCTGTTTTTTTAGTTGATTACAACGTTCGTACCAAAGTATCTCGTAATCCTTGTGACTAATTACTCGAGAACTCAAGTCAGCAATTGTATAGATCTCATCTTTTTTACACCAATCAACACAGGCTTCATACATTTCCCAATCTAAATCTTCAGTTTCCCATTCTACTCTAACTTCTTGCCATCCTATGAGATGCGCTGCATAGGCTCTCGTGTGACCATCCGAATAAACGATATCTGTTCCTAATTTCTTCACGGGAATTATCTCTAGACTTTCTTTTTTGTTCGGATCAAGTTTTTCTTGAATTTTCGCTAGTTTCTTCTTGCTAATGTATAATTGACTTGGTTGTATATCTTTTAGATTCATAAGAAAAATAGAATCCATTTTCAGTATTTGCTCCTTTTAGTCAGAAAAGAAATCATCCAGAGTAGTTTTTTTCTTAGCATCTTTGTTTGACGGTTTATTCTTAATTTGTGCTTTCGGGATTTTCTTTTCAATTTGCTTCTGTTTTTTTGGTTTTTCAGGCATTTTTTGTTGACTTTGTTCTTCCTTTTTTCTTAAAGGAATTGCTGGGATGTCTAATTCATTAGTTATGGCTTTTGCTAGCTTTTCCTCGAGGCCATACATTGTAAATATGAGTTCGGGAGATACTTCTTTGATATACTCAATTAACTCAGGATAGTTAGCATGTGATGATAGTGGGAAAGCAGCATCGTAATCCTTGTAAATAAACCTAGAAGCCATACCGGTCACAATCGCACTACGATAATTGACATGTTCTTTGATGAAATATGGCACTATTTTTTTCTCTCGAGGTTGAATGATAATAGCTTCACCATCACGTAATATTTCGCGCCCTTCTTCTGATTTGGAATCGAAATATTCTAGTTGAATCCCGTGTTTTTGATAAACATCACTCACTGGAGTTACATCTCCATGAGTTACAACTCGAAGGTTAGTGAGATTGTTAAACATCTTGATTAGTTCTTGGGCTGAACCTAATTTGCCAGCTGAAAACACAACATTTCGTTTCTCTTTTATAACATCAGCAGACCATTTCAGAATTTCCATAGAAATTTCTTCTCGAGATGGAAATACTAATTCCGGAGAACCAAATGTTGCTTCTATAACAAGTATGTCCGCATCAATTTTTGTAATAGGCTCTTTTATTGTTAATTGTCCTCTTCCACCGATATCACTTGTAAATAAAATTACTTTATCCTTGTATTTGATTGAAACAGAAGCTGAACCTAAAACATGACCAGAAGAAACCAATCTCACATCTAAATCAGGTATATCAGGGTCAAAAACAATTTTTTCATTAAATTGAGTAGGCTGAAAAGTAATTGGTCCAGTAGGTTTTTTCTGACAAAAAAATAAATCAATAGTTTCTTGTGTTGCCCGAGTTCTTGGATTAGAATACATGAAAGCAAAATGATCGGAATGAGCATGGGTTACAATTGTTTGAGCATTTAGAGGAATTTTCGAGCTTTTACCATCAATTAACAATTTTTGACTATCCGGAAAATCGAATTGTAGCCCATTTCGATAATAGAATTTGTATATAGTTTACTCACCTTCAGTTAAATTCAACACACTCTTCAGTTATTTCTGATTAACATTCTAATTCATTAAATTATCTAGTATTGATTCTTTCTCAATAAAGAAAAAAGAAATAGAAGTGAACGAGATTTCAGAGTTTATTTCTTTTCAGTTAATGTAATTCTTGCATCTACTACACTAACACCTCGTTCCATGGCAAATAAGGGATTGATATCCAATTCTTTTATGTCATCTATTTGTGATACTAATTGACTAATAATACAAATGGTTTTGTTAAGTTCTTCAACGTCTACTGGATTTTGTCCTCTTGCTCCATATAGCATGTCTCTGGATTTTATGCCATCAATGATATGCTGTGCTTCTTCTTTCCCAAAGGGAGCTACCCGAAAGACAACATCTTTTAAGATTTCTACATAAATTCCACCGAGACCAAACATGACAACAGGTCCGAAGGATGGATCCCTTGATACACCAATAATTACTTCAGTTGCTTTTGGAACCATTTCTGTTACTAAGATTCCTCGTATTTTTGCGTCAGGATTGTATTTTAGAGAATTTTCTACTATTTCGTTGAAAGCATCTTCCACTGCAAAAATATCTTTAATGTTGACGATAACACCGCCAGCCTCACTTTTGTGAATAATATCTTCTGAAACAACTTTCATAACTACCGGAAAACCAACTACTTTAGCAATTTCAACTGCATCATCAGCATTTTGAGCTAGATCATAACGAGGAACTTCTAAATTACACAGCTTGAATATTTCTTTAGATTCATCTTCAAGCATTTGCACTCGTCCTTCTTTTCTCACTTTCTTGATGATTGCTTTGATTTCTTTAATCGGTAGTTGAAGTGGTTTAAGAGGGCCTATTTTCTCATGTTCTTCGATGAATTCATCCCAACGATATAATGCTGCTAGAGAAGAAATCGCTTTTTCTGGAAGATCATAAGCTGGTATGTGTTCTTCATTGAGCTTGTCTACCATTTCTTCTACTGCTTCACCACCAATGCTTGCAATGACAAATGGTTTCTTTTTCTTTTGAGCATTTAAAACCTCAATGACATAATCAGCAAGTAAATCAGGATTGGTTGTAGCAGTTTGGCAATAAAGAACAACGATAGCATCAATTTCCTTTGCTTGAAAAGCAGCTTCAATAGCTTTCTTGTATGCAAGTTCACCACCACCACCAGTGATATCAATTGGATTCTTTGTGGAACCAAAAGGTGGCATAATATCTGGTTTGAAGAATAATTCCTTTAGTTTTTCTTGATCATCATATAGATCAAGTTTACAATCTTCACAGGCATCTGTTGCCATAACACCTACTCCACCACCATTCGTTATTATAACAACATTCTTTCCTTCAGGTCGTATATTATTTGTTATACACCTTGCCCAGTCGAATGCTTCAGAAGCATCAATGGCTCTGAGTACGCCCATTTGTTTGAAAGCAGCAGAATAGATCTTATCTGAACCTGCAAGGCTGCCAGTATGACTAGCAGCAGCAACAGCTCCTCTCACTGAGCGTCCTGATTTCAAAGCAATAATCGGCTTTTTCATTCCAACGTCTTTGAAAACCTTCATAGCTACTTGTCCTTCTTTTAAACCTTCAACATACAGAAGTATTGCTGTGGTATTTGGATCATCTTTCAAGTAGTTGAACAGAAGCTCGCTTTCACCGATTTGTGCCTTATTTCCAATACTTATTATCGAAGAGAGACCGATTTTATTTGTAATTGTCCAACCCATCAGAGCAATTCCCAAAGCTCCACTTTGAGTTATGAATGCTAACTTTCCAGGTTTTACATCAGATGGACCAAATGAAGCGTTTAGGTTTGAAGGAGCATAAACCATTCCAAAAATATTTGGACCGATAAATGGCATATTGTATTTTTCTGCGATTTTCACTAGTTTTTCTTCTGCTTTGTGATCACCTACTTCTGCAAAACCACTAGTAATTAATGCAATAGATTTTACTCCTTTTTTACCACATTCCTCAAAAACAGCGTGAACAAATTTCGCTGGGATTGATATTACCGCGAAGTCTATTTCACCAGGAACATCAGAAATTGATTTGTAAACTTTCTTTCCAAGAATCTCCGTTTCTCTCAAATTGATTGGATAGATTTCACCCTTAAATCCATAAGAAATGATATTGTCCATAATTTCGTATCCAATCTTCCCGGGTTTCTTAGAAGCACCAATAACTGCAATATTTTTTGGCTCGAACATATACTTTAGGCCAGGATATTTTTTAATTTTTGACACCTCTTACATAGTTTCAAAACATCTTCATCTGATTTTGAAACCTTTCAATCATATAGTTTGTTCGACTTATTTCAGCTCATTTTAAATGCCCTTGAGCATCTACAGCTTCTAGTCAAAACAAAGGAAAAATAAAAGTTTGGGTGGTGTCCGTATTTAATTTCTAAAATTAAAAACGACTATCATAGACACCTTTATCGACTTCTTTTTGAATGTCTCGTGGATCTTTGCCTTCGCAAGTGATTTTACAGCTGAGCATTGTACCTAAAATCTCTTTCACAAGAGTTTTAGTGGAAGAAGCAAAGCTACCTTCTCTCTTGATTTCAGCAATTTTCAAAATTTGATCCATGGTTATGTTACCAATAAATGGTTCTTCAGGCACTTCTTCAGTTGACCCATGACCACCTTTTGCTAATCCGGCTTCTTTAAGAATAAGTCCACTGGTTGTAGGAAGACCAACTTCTACGTCAAAAGATTTATCAGGTTTTATGATGATTGTGACTGGAACCTTCATACCACGGAATTTGGAAGTTTCTTGATTAATTTTACCAATTACTGCACCTATATTCACTCCAGTTGGACCTAAGGCTGGTCCTAATGGTGGAGCTGGAGAAGCTTTTCCTCCTTCGATTAGACATTTGATTTCTTGATTAGCCATTCTTAGCACCTTGTAATTCAAGAGCGAAAAATGGATTATTTAAGAGTTTTCTAAGACTCGATTATTTATTATGAGGTATTTTTATTCCTAAACAATTCAATGTTTTTGTATGGTGCCCAGAAAGTCTAGTATCCAAAGCTTTTTTTCTAGAGAATTCCAAAATATAGAGTAATGTAGAGGATGTCTGAATGAATATGTCACAGAAATTAAGAATAAGGTGCTTTACAGGACTTTTTTGTCTCACATTTATTATCTCTTTTCTAGTAATAAATCAAAATAGTGTTTCAAATAATGGTAATATCTTGAAAGTGGATCAAAGTGATTTCCAATTCAATTTCACACCAAATACAATCCTATTAGAAGAAACACTAAAGATATCAAGCACGGGTTTAAATTCTACTCATACAAGAATTCTTTACAATCCTGCTACTCAAAGAGTAGGTGTTTCTTGGGTTGATTTATTCCAGCCTTATACTCCTGCAGCAATCAGCTCTATGAAATTTGCCATTGGAAATTCTAGCACTTCTTGGGACTCTACAGTTGATGTGGCATCAGTAACTGATACAATGTTAACGGGATATAATCCTACACAAGATATGAATGGAACAATTCATTTCATTTTTGATGAATTTTCTGTTGATAATTATGATATTTATGATGTTCCAGTTGAGAATGAAGTTTCTGTTCAATCCAAGGAAAGTGTTGTTAGTAATAGTGGAAACTCTTCATCTCCAGTTACAATTTTAGGTTTGATGGGTCTTGTTCACCTGGTTTGGATAGACACAACAGACAATCCAAATGGTGATTTATACTATAGAAATTATAATGCAACTGGTGACAGTTGGAGTACTCCGACCACCAGAATTACAAATGGAGCAGAGGTGTTAGCCAATTCTCCACCTACACTAGCTTTTGATGAGAATAATACCCTCCATTTAATGTGGGTGGATAAGCGAGCTAGTGATCAAGAGATTTATTATTCCTATCTAGATGAAGGTTCAGCTTGGTCCTCTGAAGAAAAAATCACAACAGTAGCATATGCTCCTATTAATCCCAGATTGACCTTCGATAATTCGAGTAAAAAACTCCTACTATTATTTAGAGATAATGGAACTTCCACAAATCTATATTATACAAATGCACAAGCAAAGCAAGGAGCAGGATTATGGTCTTCTCCAGTGGTTGTTAATTCATATGTGGCCCCAAATAGTGATTATGACATTTGTGCAGATACTTTAGGGAACAATATTTTGGTATTTGAACAGTTTGCGAGTAATCGTTATACAATTTATTTAAGACATAAAAACACAAATGCTTCTAGCTGGGGAGCTAATCAACGAATCAGTTCTTATGATAAACCAGCACATGATCCATCTGTAACTGCTGATTTGAATGGAACTTTTTACTTTGCGTATGCAGAGGAATATCAAAGTGATACCACAGAAATATATCTAACATATGGAGCTCTTGATTCTGATACAGATGGCTTGTCAGATTACGATGAGATAAATATATACGGTACAGATCCTTTAGATGCGGATTCTGATAATGACTTGTTACCCGATGGCGCAGAAGTAAATATCTATCACACAAATCCATTGAGTTCAGATTCTGATAGTGATTTGATGCCTGATTTCTATGAAATAAATTACAATTTTGATCCAAATAATTCCACAGATGCTTCGCTTGATTATGATAATGATGATTTAACTAACTTTGAGGAGTATTTGGAAGGAACAAGTCCTCTTAATCCTGATTCCGATGGGGATTCTCTCTCTGATGGTTCTGAGGTTAATGATTATAATACAAATCCATTGGACATCGACACAGATGCTGATGATTTACCTGATAATTATGAAGTGCAATGGGGTTTAGACCCTATTACGTGGGATGATATTTCAGCTGATCCAGATGGAGATGGTCTTGCTACTGAAACTGAATTTTATATAGGAACTGATCCAACAAACGCAGACACAGATTCTGATGGTGCTTCTGATTTTGATGAATATCGATATGGGACAGACCCATTGGACCCAGAGGATTATCCGACTATTGGTGGTGGTGTTGGAGATTATCGTGATTGGCTCATTGGTCTAGGTGTTGGTTTAGGTACACTTGTCTTCTTCCTAGGAATCTCTATTTTAATTGCTCGTCAATTCAAACCTCAAGATAGAGGAAAAAGAAAAGCTCTTGAGCGAGATGAAAAAGAATTTTTCACCGAGCAAACAGAAAAGGGTCGTAAAATGACTTACGAAATAGAAGAAAAAGAAGCAATTAAATCAATTTTAGAGAAACGAAAAGATCTACTTACTTCACCTGAAATCCTACCTGAACCTACAAAAACTGTTGAAGAAGAATTATCTGTTGAGACAAGAGCACAACCAGAGGAAGTAGTTCCTACATTTGATGAAATCATTAAATCTAAGAAAGAAATAATGAAAAAAGCTATTGAGGCACTAAAGAATTATGATAGACAACTCGATGAACTTGTGAAAAAGAAAATGACTTCATTCACGATTAATACTGCATCTCGTGAAGCTTTGGCTGAATTTGCTAGTGATTCACAAGTACTTCTCGGAGAAGCAAAAGCAATTTGGATATCCACTATTCTACCATTGATTAAGGGTTATGAAGATGCTCTTCACATAGATACTTTAGAAGCTGAAAGTATTATAGATGATTGTAGTGCTTCTTTTGATAAGATTCTTGAAATCCTTGTAAATCGTGAGATGGAGATCGTAGACGAAGATGCAAAAAGAGAAGAAATACGACAATTAGCACACAAAGTAGTTGATGATCAAGACGAGAAATCTGCTGAAGAAGTAGAAAAAGAACCGGAAATTAATGAAGATTCCGAGGTGTGATACTTACACCTCTATCTTTTCTTTACCAAATATCTGTAGAAATTTCTTATATGTTTCGTCACTATAAAGAACAATTTTCACTTCTTGTAGGTAATTTGACTTAAAATTTAAAATTACTTCCGCCATAATTTTTGCACAATCTTCTTCCGGAAATCCTGCTATTCCAGTTCCAATTGCTGGAAAAGCTATCGAGTCAAGTTCTAGTTTTTCAGCTAGTTTTAAGCTGTTCAGTACACTATTTTTCAGAAAATCTTTTGTTATGAAACCATCACTTCTCATTCCAGCGGCATGTATTATGTATTTCGCTTCTAGTTTTCCTGCGGTTGTTTCTATCGCTTCTCCAGGTTTAATTGGTCCTTTACTCATAGCTTCTGTTTCAATTTCTTTTCCGCCTTTCCGTTTCAGGGCTCCAGCTACCCCTAGACCCATCCACAGCTCGTTATTCGCTGCATTAACAAGTGCATCTGCTTTAATTTCCGTTATGTCACCTTGTATCATGGAAACAATCATTGTTCTTTCACCACTATCAATAATATTATTAGAATTTCAGACCAGTCTTCGAACCTAAGAAAGCATAAAGATCTGTTTCTGTTTCAGCAAGTTTCTCAAGAGGTTTACCAACCCCATGGCCAGCTTGTCCTTCTACAAACAGCAAGATTGGTTCTTGTGAAGCATTTGCCCATTGCATTAACGCGGTCATTTTCATTGCATGTAATGCATCAACTCGAGAGTCTGAAGCTGCAGCAACAAGATAAGTTGCAGGGAATTTTGTTCCTTTCTTCACATTGTGATATGGTGAATACTTCAAGATATATTTGAACTGCTTAGGATCTTCAGCAGAACCGTATTCAGGAATCCAATATCTTGCTATACTGAAGAGGTGATATCGAATCATGTCTAAGAGTGGAACTCCCACATAAACAGCTCCAAACAAATCTGGTTCTTGGGTTATAGCTGCTCCAGTTAAAAGTCCACCATTGCTTCGTCCATTTATGCATAAATGCTTCCGTGAAGTATATTTGTTTTTGATTAACCATTTCGCAGCGTAAATGAAATCATCAAATACATTTTGTTTCTTTTCAAGCATCCCAGCCTTATGCCATTCCTCACCGTATTCAGAACCACCACGTAAATTAGCTATAGCAACAACCCCATTATTTTCCAGCCAGAAAAATCTTGAGTACTTTAGATAAGGTGGTTTGATTGGTAAATTGAAACCCCCATAGCCATTTAACATCGTAGGATTAGAACCATGTAATTCAATGCTTTTCTTATGAACAATAAACATCGAAACTTTTGTTCCATCTTTTGATTCATACCATTCTTGTTTTACTATATAATCATCAATGTTCAATGGTGGTTTAATTTCCCTAAAGATGGTAAGGTCTTTTGTTTTGATATCATAATGGTAGATAGATGTAGGATAAAAGAAATTCATTAAAGAAAAGTATAAATGGTCTTGATCATTCGCAGCAATCGAACCTGCACCTCCCATACCCAATATTGAAGAGAATTCTGGCAAATCAAGTTCTGATTCAAACTTGCCTTCTTTTGTATAAATCAATATATAATCAGTGGCATTTTTCATAACTTTCAAGAAAATATTATTTTTTGTTATTAATACTTGACTGATTGGATTATCAGTTTCGGGAATAACAACTTGCCAGTTACTTTGTGTTGGTTTACTAATTTTAGTTTTATATAAGGTCTTTTTGGGTGCATCTTTGTTTGTTAAAATCCAAATTTCTCCATCCATCATTGATCCTGCAGTTATGCTATCATCACCTGCAATAACTTCTGCTAGTATATTGTTATTCTCTAAATCCATAATGTATAGGTCATGTTTTGTATATTTACTAACTCCGATGAGAAGATGTTGCCCATCTTCAGTTAAACTTATGGTATAATGATTGGTTGCTGATCTTCCTTCTCCGAATAATTTTTCATCATTATGCCAATCATTCCCAATTACATGTAAAAAAACATGCTTGTTATAATTCTCTTGACCTTTTGGAACTGTTCCTGGTTCAGGATATCTGGTATAATAAAATCCAGTTTCATCAGGTAACCAAGCAAGACTACAAAATCTAGTTCTTGGGATTTTATCATCTAGAATTTCACCTGTTTCCACATTCTTAATATGCAAAAGACTCCATTCATCTCCATTATTCGAGAGACCATACACCAGATACTTTGCATTTGGTGATACAAAATACCAATCTAATGAAACAGGATTCTCTTTACTTAATTCATTGGGATTAACTAAGATTATTGGCGCACCTGCTTTTCCCTTTTGAACATAAAGAATCGGTTGACTTTCTATTGTAGCTTTTTGGAAGAAAATATATCCTTTCTTTTCTTTAGGAACTGAAATAGTTCCAAGTGAAAGGTAATCCTTGATTTTTTCCAAGGCTTTTTTATAATTCGGGATTTTTTCAATCATTTCTTTTGTGAATTGGTTCTGTTTAACTAACCAATCGATAACTTTTGGATCCTCATAATTTTCTAACCATCTATAAGGATCTTTGAGTTCCACACCATGTAAAGTTTCAATAATCTCTTTCCTTTCAGATACAGGATACTTCAAAATTATTTCACCAATTCCCAGTTAATTTGCATAATTATAAGATGTAATACTTTTAAGGTTTATTTGAAACTTCACAGTTTAATGAATAAACTACAATTTATTCACTAGAATCAAATTGTATTAGTTGAAGGAAATTTCCAAGAAAGGAGCAAAGAACTGATAAATTTATATTTAACCTTTATCTATTTCAGATGGATTATTAAATTAGAATTGGTTGAGAGAGCAAAATGACATCAACGAAACAAACTGTCGCTACAAAAATCTCGGAGGACATAAAATTACTTGTCGGATTGATAATCAATCCTATTGCTGGAGTTGGTGGCAGAATTGGTTTAAAGGGAAGTGACGATGCTAAAGAGATTTGGAAGAAATTAAATTCTGGAGAAGGGAAGAAAGTATCGCAAGATCGAACGAAAAGATTTCTTAAAATAATCTCAGACCTAAAAGAACAAATTCATTTTCTAACTTTTAGCGGTGAAATGGGAGAAGATGTTTTAAAAGAACTTGATTTTAATTTTGAAATTGTCGGAAAGAGTAAGGAAGTTAAACCAACTCGAGAAGATACCAAAAAAGCAGCAAAAGAATTTCTTGAGAGAGGAGTAAAATTAATTGTATTTATTGGTGGAGATGGAACAGCATGTGATATCTTTGATGCTGTGCAAGAAAAAGTACCACTTTTAGCTGTTCCCAGTGGGGTAAAAATGCATTCTGCTTGTTTTGCATTAAATCCTGAGATAGCAGGTATGATCTTGAAGCAATTTCATAGCGGAGAATTGAATCTTACACAATCAGAAGTTATGGATATTGATGAAGAAGCATTTCGTGCAGGACGACTAAGTGCTGAATTAAGAGGAATGGTTACAATACCATATTTGCGAGCTGCTTTTCAAGGTGGGAAAATGTCTTCGCCCTCATCTTTCGATGAAAAGCATGATCAGATGGTTATTGCTGAAAGAGTTAATGATGACATGGTTAGAGATACTTTGTATCTATTAGGGTCAGGATCAACATGCAAAGCGGTTGCAGATTATCTTAAATTAGAAAAAACATTGTTGGGAGTAGATGCGATTTATAATCGCAAGTTAATTGCATTAGATCTTAATGAAAAGCAAATGTTAGAATTATTAGAACAATATCCAAAATCGAAAATTATTGTTACAGTTATTGGTAACCAAGGTTTTGTTTTTGGTCGAGGAAATCAACAGATTTCACCCATGGTTATCAAGAAAGTTGGTATTGACAATATTGTTCTTATTGCGACTGTAAGTAAACTTGAGAAAACAGAGAAATTAAGAGTTGATACAGGCGACTTGGAACTTGACAAGAAACTTCAGGGATTCATTAGAGTCGTGACTAGTTATCATGAAGATATATTGATGAGAATTGAAGAATAAAAAATAAAGGAATGAGAAGTGAACTACTTCTCTTCATCTTTCTGTTTCAACATTCGCCAAGTAAGAATTGGTTCTTTCGCGGCTAAAACTTCATCAATCCGACCAACGGGAGTGTTTTGTGGAGCACTAAGAACGATTTCAGGATTTTCTTTGCTTTCTTTTAAAATTTGTTTCATTGCATCTGTGAAGTCATCTAAAGTTTGTTTTGTTTCTGTTTCCGTTGGTTCAACCATAAGTGCTTCATGAACTGTTAGTGGGAAATAGATAGTCGGTGCGTGAAAACCAAGATCTAGAAGTCTTTTAGCAACATCTAGTGTGGATACACCAGTTTCTTTCTTGAGTTCTTCCCCGTCTAAAACGAATTCGTGTTTTCGCGGGATTTCAGGTGCGAAGGGTAATTCCCAACCACCCAAATCTAAGAGCTTTTTCTTGAGATAATTTGCATTCAAAACAGCTTGTTCTGATACTCGTTTCAGTCCTTCTGCTCCTAATGCCAGCATATAGGCATAAGCCCTGACAATTACACTATAATTGCCCCAGAAACCTTTGATTTTTCCAATCGACTTAGGTATGTCAAAATTTAGATAATATTTACCAGTCTTTTTGTTAAGCTCAGGTAATGGTTTCGGTAGATAAGGAACAAGTTTCTCAACAACACCTACTGGGCCAGAACCAGGTCCACCTCCTCCGTGAGGGGTTCCAAAGGTTTTGTGTAGGTTGAAATGAATTGCATCAAATCCCATATCACCAGGTCGGCAAATACCCATTATTGCGTTGAAGTTAGCTCCATCATAATACAGCAATCCCCCAACATCATGGACTATTTTTGCAATTTCAATAATTTCTTCTTCGAATAATCCTAAGGTATTTGGATTTGTAAGCATAAGTGCTGCAGTTTTTTCACTAACCGCTGCTTTCAGAGCTTCGAGATCTACTAAACCGTTTTCCTTTGATTGGATTATTACTGCTTTGTATCCTGCCATTGCTACTGTTGCAGGATTTGTTCCGTGAGCACTATCTGGGACGATAACTTCTGTTCTTGTTTCTCCTTTATCGATGTGATAAGCACGAATTACCATTATCCCTGTTAATTCCCCATGGGCTCCAGCAGATGGTTGTAATGTTGTCCTTGCCATACCTGCTAATTCATTTAGCATTTGTTCGGTTTCGTATAGTATTCTAATATTACCTTGAACAGTTCTTGCAGGTTGGAATGGATGTGCCATAGCTACTCGTTTGTCAGTGGAAATGAAATCATTGATTTTTGGATTGTATTTCATAGTACAACTCCCAAGTGGATAAAAACCGCTATCCACAGTGAAATTCATTTGTGCTAAATGCAAGTAATGTCTAGCTAATTGGAATTCTGCTAATTTAGGCAAGTTAGGAGGATCGGTTCTTTGCATTTCCTTAGGAATTAAAGCAAGTGGTTTTTTCACTGATTTCTTGATTTCTTTAGGAATGCTAGGAGGAGAATATCTTTCATATTTTGTTTCTTCTAGTTCAAAAACCAGAGGTTCTCGATAAAATGCAAGTGTAGTTGTTTTTTCTTCGGGCATTTTATTTCCCTCCTAATTCTTTATCGTACACACTTAGCACTTCTAAGAGTTCACTCAATTCATCCATTGTATGCATTTCAGTGACGCAGAAAATTGCTGTTTCACCAAATTCAGGATGACATTTTTCTAGTGTGTATCCTCCAACAAAACCCTGTTCAATGAGTTTTGTTTCTAGTTTCGCCATTGTTCCTTTCTTAACTCGAACAATGAATTCATTGTAATGCGCACCTGTAAATATTGGAGCGTCAAAATGTTCGAGCTCATTTATCTTATTGGCAAGGTAATTTGCAGCCAAAATACAATATTCTGCTGTTTTCTTTAAACCATCAGGACCTAATAACGATAAATACACTCCAGCACCAAATGCTAGGATAGCTTGATTCGTACAAATATTACTGGTTGCCCGTTCTCTTCGTATATGTTGTTCGCGTGTTGATAGTGTTAAGACATATGCTCTCTGTTTTCCATCTTTGGTTTTTGTTAACCCAACGAGTCTTCCAGGCATTTGTCGTATTGTTCTAGGATTATAATTTGTAGAGAAAAATCCAAAGTGAGGTCCACCAAAACTGATGGGAGTACCTAAACCTTGTCCTTCACCAACCGCGATATCCGCACCATATTTCCCTGGTGGTTTCATTATTCCTAATGAAATAGGATCTACACCAACAACTGCTTTTGCTTCTACTTCATGTATCTGAGCGCAGATTTCTTCTGCTTTACTTTCAATTACACCAAAGCTGTTTGGATTTTCAAAATAGAACGCAGCAATATCTTCAGTTAATTTCTTTTTAAGATCAGCTAAATCGACTTCCCCTGTTTCTGAATCGAAATTCACCATTTCATACTCAATCTGTGGTCCTGCTAGATAATTCTTTATAACTGATAGTCTATCAGGATGAATGCTTTTTGAAATCAAAACCTTTTGTCGTTTCTTCATGATTCTGACTGACATCAAAAGAGCTTCTCCAATAGCTGTAGCCCAATCATACATTGAAGAATTAGTTACATTTAGACCAGTTAATTCACTGATTAAACTTTGGAATTCAAACATTCCTTGTAACATGCCTTGCGCTACTTCAGGTTGATATGGTGTATAAGCATTGAGTAATTCTGGTTTTGTGATAACTTCTTGTACTATTGCCGGGATATAGTGGTTTTGTGCTCCACCACCCAGAAAAGAAACTACTGGTTTATTCAAAGAAAGAATTTTATCTATATATAGTGACAAATCTCTTTCGGACATTGGTCCAAGAAGTTTGAGAGGATTTTTTAAACGAACAGAATCTGGGATATCCTTGAATAATTCATCTACACTTTCTATTCCAAGGAATTTCTCCATTTCCTTCTGAATGTCGTTTGCTGATCCTTCATTTTCTGTATTCAAGAAAAGATCAGTACTCCAGTTAATTTAATGATCGAGAGTTTCCACATACTTTTTGTATTCTTCTGGAGACATTAATTCATCTAATTCTGCTGGATTACTTGGCTTTATTTTTATGAACCATCCTTCGCCGAAGGGATCTTCGTTTATAGATTCTGCAGAATCTTCGAGAACACTATTCACAGCTACGATTTCCCCTGCGACTGGTGTCTTTAGTTCTTCAACGGCTTTAACGGATTCAATATCAGCAGTTTTATCTCCTTTTTGGAAAGTAGTACCTTCAGTAGGCAACTCAACATAAACAATATCTCTTAGCAAACCTTGAGCAAAATCAGAAATTCCAATAACTATAACATCATCTTCTTTTCTTGCCCACTCATGAGTTTTCGTATATTTGGCATTCTCATCAAGTTTCATTTGGTCAACCTCTTTCAGTTCTAAAATTTTTTTTGTTCGTTAACCGATGTTCTTTTTCAGTTTTGGTAATAAGAACTTATTCATATTGTGAATATATGTTCTCTTTTAAAACTTTATTTCCTA
>Ga0114923_10001696_pt1 | contig 15130 bp, 12 predicted proteins | sample SumtaG_FD_89578 | JGI IMG/M metagenome (GOLD analysis project Ga0114923, IMG submission 89578) | Deep subsurface microbial communities from Indian Ocean to uncover new lineages of life (NeLLi) - Sumatra_00157 metaG | ecosystem: Environmental > Aquatic > Marine > Oceanic > Sediment | place: near...
AAATGCCGCAACCGACACCATTACCATAAGGGAATGGAGCAAACCGGTGTACTTTTCCGGCCTGTTAAGCAGCAGCAATTATTCCGATCCTTATGAATCCAATGCGGGAAATAATATAACATACCCTATAAAAACACCGGTGATCCGCTTGACCAATTTCAGCATTTACCTTTTTAGAGAGAAGACCCTGCCCGGGCTTAACCGGAAAGTGCGGCAATTGATCCGGGTCAGCGATACCATGGGAATCTCCAATCCCCAGGCCAGCGGATCCATCGCTCAAGCCAGTATTATTTCGGAAAATATCTATGACATGCAAATTTCCTATATTGCCTATGAAACTTTTGGTGATGATATCAATCGCACCACTACTATCGATCCCAATCATCACTACTTTGCCGGCGGCAGCACGTCTAATACACTTGCTAATATGCTAGACGATATCCGAAAAATTAAGTTGAAGCAGATCGATATCACCATGGTTACTCTTACCGATGAATTCGGGGGGAGGGGAAGAGATGCTGAAAGGACACTCCAGGTGCCCCGCATCGGGGATCTTTCCTCGGGATATGAGTTACCCAAAGGAAAATACAGGTTTAAAATCTCATCCCTTTCAATTCAACCGAGAAATTTTAATATACAGGATTAGTAGGAGAATGAAATGAAGAAAGAAGACGGAAGCATTTTGGTTTTAACCATTCTCGCGGTTTTGATCCTGTCGATACTGGTGACAGGGTTATTGAATGTCGGTACGACAGAGCTTTATACCACCCAGAATTACCATCTCAGTAAAGTTTCCCACTATACGGCGGTGCAAGGTGTCGAGGAAATACGTGACGTGTTGGCAAACAACCCGGACACGGAGGAATTTGAGGAAGACAGTCCCCGAGGCGGCGGCCTCCTCGGGACGAACCAGGGTGGTGGTCCTACAGGGACCCAAACAACCGAAGACGGATTAACCCGCTATTATATTACCGGAACCCTGGAAAACATGGAGGCGGGTTCCACACAAAAGCCCCAAAAGTTCACGGGGTTTCCCCCACCACCAATCCCCGGTTTGCCCGTCGGGACCGAAGCCGATATTGTTCCCCAGGTATGGTTAATAAATATTACCTCTAAGGTAAAAACGGGCAAGCGGGTTTCTTATACGGAAATCCAGGTCGGGATAATGTCCATTATAGTTATAGACTAAAAATACTAAAAGGAGATGAAATGATGAATATGAATAAGAATATAAATAAAACCGTCAAATTTTTGCTCATCATCGGGATGGTAATGATTTTCGGGTTCAGGGCCGAACCGGACGACAAGGAATTGTTCATGGGAGAAAATGTAAACGCGAGCCAGGTGAAGGCCAATGTGATGATCCTGATGGACAGCTCAGGTTCCATGAATACCGTTGTTTTTTACCCTGAAAAAGGGCCGGACGGGATTCTAAATACAGCGGATGACGGCTACGATTCCAAGGAAACATATTCCGGTTCTGTTGATGGTTTCGTGATGGATGATAACACAAAACTTAGTGAAAGCGATTGGTATGCCCGGTGGATCGTGCCCGATGATAACGATTCCAGCGTGAAGAATGCCGTAAACTTAGATAGAAATGACCTGGGAGGGGCAGGAAATCCATGGAGTGGAGATTTTTGGACCGGTTGTTATGAAGGAGACGGCACCGGCATAAACTTCCGCTGCGGCACCAATGGGGCAAACTATTTCAGGGCAGGGGACAAGATATTGTACCGGCAAACCATCTCCCCCTACAATACGGCAGTGGCAACCCTTAAACGAAAATTCACCGGTGCCGATGGCAGTACCTGGTTTGAGCTTGAAGATATCAAGGGTGAAACCATTATTCCGCACGATAACAACCCCAACGACGTCAACGACAATGGCTACAAGAAAGGTCATTTCCAGCAGGCCCCTACCGGCCAGGACTGGCACCCGGCTATTGTAAAGTTATACGGATACCGGGATGTCTGGGGATCGCAGACTCAATATGAAGACGTCCGTTATCCGCCCAATTATGTAAAGTGGATGTTTATCCATGCTGCCGATGAACAAAGGGACCGGGTCATCTATTTTTCCAATTACGGCGCCTACAAATACGAAGACACTAATGATCACACTGTACCTCCTACGGACTGGAATGGGCCATCCACCTGTGACCAGGGCAATGGTCAACGAATCAAGCAAATGTGGACCCGCATCCAGGTGGCCAGGGAAGTGTTGTGCCAGGTGGCCAGGAATTCCAACGAAATTGTTCAACTGGGATTAGCAGAGTTTAGCGGTGACGGATACAACACTGATCCTGCCGGCGGTGATATTGTCGAAGGGTTGGGAGATATGAGTGACCTCAACAGTTTGCAGGATTTTAAAACAAAAATCTGGAGTATTGAAGCCAACACCTGGACCCCCCTTGCCGAATCATTGGCGGATGTTTGGTACTATTACAAACCCGGACCCAACAGCAAAACCTACTGGCCGGTGGATATGGAGCTTCTCGACGGCACCATCTCTACCAGCAATGCCGTTTCGGATATCGATTACTGGTGCCAGAACAATTTTGTCATTGTAATGACCGATGGTGAATCCCAAAAGGATGCCTTTGATCATACAAAATACAACGATTCAATTTTTACATCCTCGGATCACCCGGTAAAAAGGGAATCGGCGTGGAATGATTGGACCGACGGATGGGGAGATACCGACAATAACGAGAAAGACAACGGGCATCCTGAAAACTATGATCCCGACACCTCCACCTACTGTCCCGACTACTCTTGCTGGAGATTGCAGGATAACAGGAAGGGGACCGATTACCTGGACGATGTGGCCTATTTTTTACGTCATCAGGACATGTTCCCGGATGAAGACCATACATTAAATCCTGACTCGAAATTATTTAGTAATGATCCGGTAGATGGATGGCCCGGTGTCCAGAATATTTTCACTTATGTGATTGGTTTCGCTATAGATAACGACATGCTGCGGCAGACCGCTGTAAATGGCGATGGCGCTTATTACACGGCCGATAATTATAATGAATTGGTGACGGCCTTTCAAAATGTAATCACCAGCATCAACCTGAGAAGTTTTGCTTTTTCTTCTATCACCGCCCCCAAGAAGACAACCACCGCCACCAATGACGAGCTTACCCTCTCTTATGTGGGGTATTTCCTGCCCTCCCAGGCAGCATCCATCTGGGAAGGCCATTTGTTGGCCTATAAACTGGAGGATGCCTGGGGTTTTGATGCGGATAACAGCGGCGAAGTGGAAGATCACGAATATATCTACGAAGACGCAGAAGCATGCCTGGGAGTCAGCGGTGACGAAGAGTGCTACCGCCGGGTCTCCCTTTCCCTCGGCCATGAATGGGATGTGGCGGATCATATCCCGAATCCACCAAACAGGAACCTCTATACCTATGATCTTAATAATTCCACCAATATCCCATTTACCTTAGCCAATAAAATGACATTTAAACCGACTTTTGGCCCAACCGTCTCGGAAAACGATGCGGAAGCAATCATAAACAAAATCCGGCAGAAGCAATTGGGGGATGTGTTTCATTCTGACGTTGGCTTTGTGGGACCGCCCGTTTATGGAAAAAAATACGTCACCAATATTAATCCCACGACAGCCAATGCCCAAACCTACGAAGAATTTCAAAGTGCAAATAAAGATCGCCGGCGGGTCCTTTATGTCGGTACCAACGACGGCATTTTCCATATGTTTTATGCGGACGGACAGGATGCGGGAAAAGAGGTATGGGGATTCATCCCTGACGAAGTATTGCCCTCGTTAAAAACCATTGTTCTTGACAACCAGCACACGTACACTGTAGACGGCCGCATGTCCGCCGCCGATATCTATTACCAGAGGTCGGGCTGTACCGGTAGTTACGCCACCTGTTGGTCCACCATCCTGGTTTTCGGCTTGCGCCAGGGAGGCAATGCCTATTACGCACTGGATATTACCACCCTGGGAAGCCACCCCTCTGTCCTCTGGAAGTTCAAAGAGAGTACCTACAGCGGTGAGAGTTGGGGTAACCCGGCGATGGGGAAAATCCGGCTCGTTGACCCTACTGACAGCACCAAGACCATTGACAAATGGGTGGCCATTCTTACCGGGGGGTTTGCCTTTAACAGTGAAAACTCCGCCGACCTGGAAGGAAAAGCCGTGTTTGTGGTGGATGCCTCCAACGGAAACCTTATCTGGATGCTGGGATATGTACCTCCCGCGGGAGATGGCGGAGCCACCATCGATGATACCGGGCTGGTGCCTGTATCCACCAGTGACAATATCAAGTACCTGACAAATGTTGACCAATTTAACTTCCCGACCCCCTCAGCGTTGACTGCCGTTGACAAAGATAATAACGGTTATCTTGATGCCATCTATTTCGGGAACGTGGGCGGCCATTTTTTCAAAACCGATATCTCAGACCTCGATACCGATAATTGGACAACCAATATTCTCTTTAATAAATATATCACAAACAAAGTGTCCACACACATCGACACAATCGAGGGAAGTGTGTTCACCGTTCATACTAAAACAGGCTTTGACATAGGAGACACCGTCACCCAATTTGAACCATATGCCACCGGTTATATTACCGAGATAGATAATAAAGATTTTACCGTGACCACCATGGCAGGTACTTTCCAAACCCACAAAGACTTTGTGGTTCGCACCTATGATCCCATCTACCATGCACCCGCCCTTGCCTATGATACCTGTTACCAACTGTGGGTGACCTTTGGCACCGGCGACCGCGACCGGCCCCGGTCAAATCCCAACAAGGGGCGGTTTATCGGCTTTAAAGATGGTGGGAACAATGCAATCCATCACATCAACGATGGTGCCAGTGATACCGATGCTACCACCCTCCAACAATTAAACGCACAACTCTGGGGAGTGAACGATACTGAAACCGTAAACAATCCCAGTGGCTGGTATTTTGATTTTCCTGATACTGCTGAGAAAATTTTTGATCCGGCACCTGTAGTTCTCCCGGGTGAGAACCTGGTTCCCCATATTTTCTTCAATAGCTATCAACCGCCCGCCTCATCCGTTGCCCACGGAGATAATCCTTGTGATGCACCCCAGGAAGGTATAATGCATATTTACGATATTGCCCTTGTCAATTGCGGTACTTTAGACGAGATCGAAGGCAGTAGACAACTTGGAAGAATAGCCGGCGGCGGAATCTACCATGGCGGGGAAATAGTGACATATACCTCTGAGACCGGTAAAGTTGCCGATGTTCCCGGAGAAGAGGGTGGCCAATTCAAGACAAAGCTCACCGGCATAGGAGCTATCGGCGGAATTATTTTCTGGGTAGAGACGAAGAGATAAGGCGCGCTGCTAGCTATTGACAATTGATAATTCCTATAGTATAGTTCTGTTGATCAATGAATGAGGACAGAAAAGATATGATAGGAAAACGAAAAGAGTTGCGATTTAAAACGCTGCCGGTTATCCTCCTGGGTCTGATGATGATGCTGGGGCTGGTTGGCTGCAGCAAAAGTGGAAATGATGAATCCACAGAGGGTATAAAAAATGAAAACCCCGGGGCCGCTCAACCCTCACCCGCACCGGGAAAAGGAGGTGGGGGTTCACGTTCCGGTTCTTCTAAAAGAATAAAGCCACCGCCTGGCGGCTGGATCAAAAGGGCTTATTTCTCTGCCCACAAAAACAAAGAGGGCAGGTCATTGAAAATCAAGGTGGAAACCGTAAAACCTATAGAGGAGAATCAATATTTTACCTATGTCTATTGGAAAAATGGTAAAAAGGTTGGCGAGAGAAAGGAAGATATACTGGACGCCTCATCCTATAAAAAAGGGGATGTTGTATTTGCCGATGTCCTGCTTTACCAGGATGGTCAGGCGCTGGAAAAGAAGCGAAGTCAAATGGCCCTGGTTCCCAACACCTCCCCGCTTATCAAAGAAGTGAACATTCCTGATATTGTAGGGCCGGGGACCTATAAGATAACAGTAAAAACCGAAGATATCGACAAAGATAAAATTACCTTTTCACTTTTAACCACACCGGGGGCTAACTCCCTGCCGGCCGGATCGCAAATGCAAATTGATCCGGCAACAGGTACAATCACCTGCGTCCTGGGCAAAGAACCGCCCCCTGAAAAATTAAAATTTATTATTGCTGCCAATGACGGCGACGGCGGAGTGACTAAAAAAGCAGTCACCATCCCATTTAAAGTATATAAAACACCGGAAAAAGCCAAAAACATAGAAGAAAAGAAAAAGGAAACAGGAAGCGAAACCAAAGGAAAAGGAGAGCCGCAATGACAGTGAAGCCCAGTGGCAATACAAATACGTGGAAAATTTTAGGTATTATCATCATCGCCGGTTTACTCCTGGTCATCTTCTTTTACTTGAAGAAAGACGACAAAAAGGAAAGCCTTTTAACAAAGCAGAAGAGTCTCTCCTACATACCGGTCATAACCGAAGTTAACATAGACCCTGAGGAACCCACAGCCACCGATTCCATTCGGGTGCTGCCGGTGTTAAAGGACCGGAGAATGAGGCATGTCAAGTTCCAGTACCAGTGGTTTGTCAATGGAGACGAAGTTCCCGGGGAAAATAAGAATCGCCTGGATAAAAAATACTATAAAAAAGGTGATACGGTTTTTTGCCGGGTAAAGGGCGTAAGAGGCAATAGATACGTATCAGGGGAAGTGAAAAGCAGTGAAGTGAATATCAAGAACTCGCTGCCCATTGTTAACCTTTCAATGGTTGGAAGCTTTAACGTTCCCGGTCGTTTCCGTTACACCATCGATGCCTCAGACCCGGATGACGATACCCTGACCTATCGACTGGTGGAACCGCTGAACCTGGGAATCGATATCGATCCGGAAACCGGGGAGGTCGTATGGGATATCGAGGAACGGCCAAAAGAATATAATGAGAGGGACGATATCGAAACAGGCTCCGGGGCCGAAAGCGAAGGTGCTCCCGGTGAAGAAGAAGAGGGCCGCGCCCTTCCGGCCCGCCGCCCGGAAAGAAAAGACCCCGGACTCCCCCCTGTGGTGAGAATTGTATTTGAAATCATCGATTCCGATGGGGGTTCGGTAATATCTTCCATCAGTCTCAACTTATTAGAAGGTGGAGAAGTTCACGAGTAGGCCGCGGCGCCAAGGGGGCTCTTTTCGAGAAAGCCGCCCCCCTGGACCCCCCGCAAAAGCTTTTGACTAGAGAATCTTTTTATTTAACTTTCTTCGTGTCCTTCGTGGTTTACAAAAACTTGGAGATGAATTAAGGCAAAGGTTAATACGCCTCGGCTAGCAGTAGAGTGATCGCTTGGCGCAGTTTTTCTCCTTTCAGATCGAAAGACCTTAAAATACCCTTTTTGTCCAGCAGCCAATAGGAAGGAAGGGAATTAACACCGTAACGAACCACCACCGGGTCTTTCCAGACTTTACCGCTGTAGATGTGCAGCCAATCCAGGTTATTCTCTTCGATATATTCCTTTAATCGTTTTTCACTGGAATCCAGGCTGATGCCGATGATTTCAAAACCTTTATCTTTGAATTGTTTATAATATTCTTTTAATTGGGCCATATCCTTCCGGCACGGCTCGCACCAGGTCGCCCAAAAATCGATCAGTACCACTTTACCCCTACCCCGATGGCGGGAGAGAGCAAACGTTTCCCCTGAAAGAAGCGGGGCAGAAAAGTTTTTGGCCGGGTATCCCAGGCCGACAGACATTTTGATGGTTTTGATAATAGTGTAAAACCGTTTCTCCTCTTTTAACAAAGCGTATTTTTTACCTGCCAGGATGCGGTAACTGATGAATCCCCGGCTCACCGCATCTTGAAGCCAGTCCAGGGCATCGCTTTTACTGCCCATCCGTAAATATACATGCATGATATTCATGCAGTCCCAGGGGGATTTGTTTTTGGCGATCTTCTCTTTTTTCATGGCCGCCTTGAGTGCCTCTTGCAGTTTCCCCTGCAATAACAACACATTGTACCGGGCGGAAACCAACTCCTCTGTCTCACCGGATTTTTTGATCTCCTTATCGATAAATTCCAGGGCTTCGTTGTACTTTTTAAGATTTACCAATAGGTTAAATTTTAGCTTCAACAATTCGGCTTCCGACCCAAAATCATTTATGGCTTTTTCGATTGCATTAAGGGCTTTTGTGTATTCCTTTTGACCATACAGTTGGTAGATCTTTTGATAGGTTTCCTTCCGGTCGGCACCCAAAGCCGGGTAAAGAAAAAGAAATGAAATGATTAAGGTAAATATAATTATTTTTTTCATATCAGCTTTTACTCCTGGGGTGGTATTTGTCATAAACTTGCTTGACCCGTTTTTTAGCTACATAAGTATAAATCTCCGTCGTAGATATACTGGCATGGCCCAGCATCATTTGAATGGAACGAAGGTCCGCGCCTTTCTCCAATAAATGGGTAGCAAACGAATGCCTCAAAATATGGGGTGTCAATATGTGGGCAGCCCCAATCTTTTTACCGTATCCTTTGACGATTTTCCACATCCCCGTACGGCTGAGCTTGGTCCCCCGGTTATTTAAGAAAACAAAATCAGTAGGGATTTTTTTTATTAACAACGGGCGACTGTTTTCCAGGTAATTCACCATGTATTCTTTTGCCTTCTCTCCAAAAGGAACCACCCGCTCTTTATTCCCTTTGCCCAAAACCCTTAAAAAACTTTCCTCCATGTATAGATTACTAATTTTTAAATCGATCGCTTCAGAAATCCGGAGACCGGTGGCATACATTAGTTCGAGAATAGCTTTATCCCTCATGCCGTTTTTTTTGCTCAAATCCGGGCTTTCCAGTAATTCCGCTACCTGCTCGATTGTTAAATACTTTGGTAATGTTTTCCATTTTTGCGGGGAAGCAATATTGGAGATGGGATTATAATCGATTTTTTCCTCTGCGATGAGGTATTTATAGAAACTTTTCAACGCGGATATCAAGTGCGCCTGGGTAGCAAAGGAATTTCCCTTGATGGATTCGGACTTAATAAACTCTACCGCGTCGTTTTCGGACAGTTTGCAAGGGTTTAAACCTTTGGCTTCTAAATAGAGGCGGAATTTTTTTAATTCCTGTTCATAAGAAAGAAGGGTATTGTGGGTTAATCCTTTTTCGGTTTCCAGGAAAGTCAAATAGCGTCTCAAATCGGTATCAAAATCTTTAGCAATAAACATTTGTCTGTCCACTACAAGAAGACTACCATTAATCGAATCAAAATTCAAGCCTGGGGATCAAATCCACCGTCAATTAATTTTAGCCGCGAAGGGCCTGATTGTTTTCTTCGCGGCTTAAAAAAATTGGCAATGGAGTCGGCTCTGGACTTGACCGCAGCCGGGGAGTGTAATATAATTTTTTACCATGAAATTGAATATAATAAAAACCATATTTCTCACCCGGCACGGCGCCACAGGTTATAATGATGAAGACTTGCTGCAAGGATGGAGAGATATTCAGTTGAGCCAACAGGGCATCCGGGAAGCGGAACAGCTCTCTGAATGTTTAAAAGATGAACATTTCGATATCATCTATCATACCTCTTTAAGTAGAACCCGGCAAACCGCTGAAATCATCAACACGTTTCATCAAAGCAAATTCCAGGTTATCGACAGTTTTATCGAGATGGACCTGGGGGACTGGGAGGGCCAGTATTTAGATAAAATGATAAAAGAAAACCCCGGCATTTATCAGCAGTGGCTTGCCAACCCGGATGCGGTGATCCCGGGTGGTGAAAGTTTTACCCAGGTTTATAACCGTATAAAACCAGGGGTTGATGAAGTCCTGGCATCCCAATACAAGAATATCCTTATTGTCGGTCACGCCATGGTGAACCGGGCGATTTTAGGGCATTTATTGGGAATAGAACCCGGAAGTGCCCGCAAGTTCAGGATGGAGAATTGTGCTCTTTCAAAATTCCTGGTGATTGAAACCCCTAAAGGCCCCCATATCCTGGCAGACACCTGGAATAACTATTCGCATTTGATTGTCACTTAAAAAGGTCGCTTTTGAAAAAGCTCCGCAAAACATTTGTCTTGCACGGCAATTTTATTTTGCGATACTCGAATCAGTTGTTCCCATCGATGCCGTACGTCTTTGCTTAGGTTCTGTCTACCGCCTCTGCCTCAGGGCTTCAAAAAGAATAACCGCGGCAGCCGAAGATACGTTTAAAGACTCAACGTTTGGGGAATGGGGAATAAATACCAATTGGTCGGCATTCTTCTTTAACAGCGGCGATATGCCTTTGTGCTCACTGCCCACTATAACAGCGGTTTTGACGGTAAAATCATAATCATAATAAGCAATACTGTTCTTCTCCTTCTCCATCACCGTTCCCACCACCCAGAAACCATTCTCTTTCAAAAGATTAACGGTATTCGTTAAATTTTTAGATTGAACAATTTTTGCCTTTAAAACACTTCCTGCCGAGGTTTTCAATACGGTTTCATTGATAGGAGCGGAATGCCGCTGTGAAACAATAATCCCATCCACCTCCGCTGCCACAGCACTGCGGATGATGGCTCCCATATTACCGGTATCATTAATACTATCCAGTATTAAAATAAGCTCCTTGTCAATGCTTTGCAAAATTTCCTCTAAGGTGTAAAACCGGATAGGCGAAACCTCGGCAAATACTCCCTGGTTACCCGGCCCGGCTTTCCGTAAAATGGTCTCCTGGGGAACCATTTGAAACACCACTTTGTTTTGACGACAAAGACGAATCACGTTGTCAATCCGGTTGTCCTTCTTTGCTTTGCTGATAAAAACTCTATTAATCGGATACCTCTCCTGCAAAGCTTCGATCAATGCATTTAACGAATTAATATTTATTTTATGCCTCCGGCGGGCAGGGACTCTTTTTGAAAAAACCGTCCCTGCACCCTGCAAAAATTTTTTATTACTATCTTAGCAAAAGCTTTTGCGGGGGGTCCAGGGGGGCGGTTTTCTCGAAAAGAGCCCCCCTGGCTGTCATGTTTAACACTGACGGTTTGATGCCCAGTACAGAACCTTTTTCAATAAGAGGAATAAAGTCTTTCAACTCGATGCCCGATTCCTTGCCGGTTAATGCCAACCGGATGGGATGGTACAACTCTTTGCCTTTGATTCCCTCTGCTGCCTGGATTTTTTTGGTAATCTCAGCCACCTCTGCAAATTCAACCGAAGAGCTGATTTTACCGATCTCTTCAAAAAATATAGATACCACTTTAAAGGATTTTTCAGACCTTTTGATCGAGTCGATTATTTCTTCGCTGCAATCCAGGGCAGTAAATTGTTTAAAGTCCCCGGCAATTTCCGGCAGCAAGTAATTGTAATTGGACAGTACGTTGGCAGCTTTTCCAACCCAATCGATGGTTTCGGCATTTTCCTCGAAATCAAATCCCTCCTGCCGCAAGAAAGGGATTATCATTTCACCCAGTTCTTTATGTTCCTTCAACCGGATATGCTCCCGGTTCAGCCATTTCAGTTTCCGGTAATCGAAAATGGCAGCGGATTTGGATACCTTTTTAAGGTTAAAGTCTTTAAATAATTGTTCTTTTGTCAGCACCTCCTCTGTGCTTCCCCCCGGCGACCATCCCAACAGTGCCAGGTAGTTGAACAACGCTTCCGGCAGGTAGCCCTCTTCCCTGAATTGAAGGATAGAAGTGGAACCGTGGCGTTTGGAAAGCTTGCTGTTATCTTCCCCCATTACCATGGAGAGATGGGCAAATTTGGGTTTGTCAAGCCCCAGGGCGTCGTAAAGCAAAATCTGCCGCGCCGTATTGGAGATGTGATCTTCACCCCGTATCACCACATCGATTGCCATTAAATGATCATCGATCACCACAGAGAAATTGTAGGCGGGGACACCGGTAGACCGGAGTATCACCGGATCGGGGAGAAGGTTGGAATCAAACGTAACCTTTTCCCTGACCAGGTCGTAAAATACCACGGCAGTACCAGGCGGGATTTTAAACCGTATCGCGGCCTCTTCTCCTGCTTGAACCCGTTTTTTAGATTCCCCGATATCCAGGTTCCGGCATGTGCCGGGATAACCCGCAGCACCGGCGTACTCATCCGGCGAGCAGAAACAGTAATAGGCCTGGCTGTTATCGATCAATTGTCGGGCGTATTTTTGGTAGAAGTCACCGCGCTCTGATTGGCGATAAGGGCCAAAATCACCACCCGCATCCGGGCCTTCATCCCATTGGATACCCAGCCATTTTAAATCCTTTATTAAGTTTTCTTCATACTCTTTTTTGGACCGTTCCACATCGGTATCTTCGATTCGCAAGACCAGTTTTCCTTGTTTTCGCCGGGCATGGAGGAAATTAAATAAAGCAGTCCTGGCGTTTCCCACATGCACAAAACCGGTGGGCGACGGTGCAAATCGCAATCGAACCATAATCACCTCGCACGTTCTTTCTATTTGCTCTTCGCTAGAAATCAAACGCAGGTTAGGATTATATGATATATAGAACCGCTATGCAAGATAAAAGTTTTTTGGGGGGGGCCATGGAACCTAATGGCGAGTTACATCGATTGCCAAATTGTTCTACTGACCTACTGACGCACTGACTCACTGTCCACCGCCTACTGTCTAATTACGTTTAAATTGCCATTGACTGTACGCAGGTGAATATTATAGGTCCCGTTTTCTACGGTACCTTTTATTTCAGAACCCATAAGGTCGCGGGTTATTTCGGTATTAAACTCACTGCGGATACTTCCCGTCAAAGTACTGCCGTCAATGGTGAAATTTGACCCTGATTTAAGCGTAATCTCGATGGAACCGTTGGTGCTTTTCGCAGATATATCGCCCTTTAGAGTATCCTTCATTTAAATATCGATATCACCGTTGGCAGAGGTCAGTTTACATACTGTAAATTCACCCCTAAAATCGATCTCACCATTGGCTGTGTTTAGATCGATATTCCTATACGTGCCCCTTGCTTCAATTTCACCACTGCGGGTGGTTACGTGGAGGGATTTTAAGTTTACAGGAATTTTTAAATAATAATCGATGCCCACTTTCGATTTGGTTAATTTGCCGTTAGACGTAACAATTACCGAATCGGTACCGGTTTCAAAATTTATTTTTATTTTATCTATTTCAGACCTGTCATCCGACATTATGACTGCTTTTATTGTAATCTCTTTGCCGCTGTAAGTAGAGATTTCAATATTGCCGCGCAGTGTTGTTAACCGGATGATGCCGTCAGGATTAATGGAAAATGTCCGTTTTACGCTGCTTTCATACTTGTAACCAAAACCAAAAGAAACAAAACCGAAAAATATAAAAAAAAATATCAACAGCCTGGTTTTCATATGGCCTCCTAATATATAGGAAACGAAATATTTTAAGGAAAGTTCCCGATTGCCTCCGGCGGCCAGGGACTCTTTTTGAAAAAACCGTCCCTGGACCCTGCAAAAACTTTTTATTAGAATCTTATCAAAAGCTTTTGCGGGGGGTCCAGGGGGGCAGTTTTCTCGAAAGGAGCCCCCCTGGTAAATTGTAAGGCAGCCCCAGGCCTTGACGGCAAAACCATTTTGTGATAATAGTACCATATGATTTACTATTTATCCCTGGGTTCCAATATAGGAGACAAAACAGCCAATTTACAAAAAACCATCGGTTTCCTGGAAGGGATCGGTGATATTTTAAAGGTATCATCTATTTATGAGACTGAGCCGGTGGGGATGGATACCACTGAGGAAGTGGAGAATTTTTACAACCTGGTGCTCAGCATTGATACGACGCTGTCGCCGGTGCCTTTGCTGAAGGAAATAAAAGAATTCGAGAAACATATGGGCCGGGATATTGCTCATTCCCACAACCTGCCCAGGGTCATCGATATCGACATCTTATTGGCCGGCGACCGTATAGTGAACACCCGGGACCTGGTTATCCCCCACAAGGAGATGACAAAACGGGCCTTTGTGTTGATTCCTTTGAATGAGATCGCCCCAGAGGTCATTCACCCGGTTCTTAAAAAACCGGTCAAGGAAATATTGGCAAATTTACACTCAACAGTTATAGTCAAAAAAGTCAGCACTATGTGAACATATAGTCTCAGCGTGCCTAAACAGAGCCTCCGCAAAGAGGGCGGCCGCGCCGCGGCCAATTTAAAGGAAAAAAATTTTTTTTTATATTGAAATAGTGAACTTTTTTTTATACAATAAACAATTAAAGAAAATCCCATTGGAGGGAAAAATAAATAAAGGAAAAATTTTATTCGACTGTTTGATTGTACTAACGGCGGTTGTGTTTTTCAACAACTGTAAACCCGCTTTGTTGATAGCCCCTGATAATTCGGTATTGTATGTATCGATTAATCCCGCCTATATTCCCGTAGGGGGTACAGCCACCGTAAAGGTGGTGGGGAATAAACCCAGCGGTACGCCCCTTCCCGACGGGACGGTCATATTTTTCAACTGCGATATGGGAACCATCGATTCCCGGGCAGAAACCGGGGGTGGAATCGCTTATGCCACTTTCACAAGTAACGATAATCGTTCCGGGGTTGCAAACATAACCGTTATTTCAGGAAACGCCCGGATGTCGCCCGAATCGGTGACCATTACCATTGGCGGCGGGTCCCTCCACAGCATTTCCCTAAGTGCCGACCCGCAGGTTCTCCCGGTAGGTGGAGGGGCCGCAAGAATTTTTATTATTGCCTATGATGAAAACCTGAACCCCCTTCCCAACATCCCTATTACTCTTACCACAGATGCGGGCCAGCTTGACAGCAGCGGCAATACGATTTATACCAATACCTCCGGCAGCGCCGAAGACCTTTTGCAGACCACTACCACTGCCAATGTAACGGTCACTTCCGGTACTATTTCCGCCCAGATAACCATTACCGTCGAATCCAATGAAAATCCTACCGCATCCTTTGTTTATTCTCCAAATAATCCCATCGAGGGCCAGAAAGTTTACTTTAATGCCTCTGAGTCTTCGGATCCGGACGGTCATATTGTCAGTTATGAGTGGGATTTTGGGGACGGCCGCACCGCAGCGGGTCAGACCACGAATCACAAGTACAAACAGCCCGGCAGCTATACCGCTCTCCTGGTGGTGCAGGATAACACCGGGAACAGGGCCAGTGCCAGCCAGAATATTTCAGTAGG
>Ga0114923_10001697_pt1 | contig 15126 bp, 14 predicted proteins | sample SumtaG_FD_89578 | JGI IMG/M metagenome (GOLD analysis project Ga0114923, IMG submission 89578) | Deep subsurface microbial communities from Indian Ocean to uncover new lineages of life (NeLLi) - Sumatra_00157 metaG | ecosystem: Environmental > Aquatic > Marine > Oceanic > Sediment | place: near...
AGATCCACCTGACGATCCTTAGAATCAGAACAATAGAATACATAAAGGCCCCATCTTCGATTGAATTCGATATGGGGCCAAACTATTATTTTCCTATTCAGTTGGAGGAGTAAAGTTGGAACAATCATTAACACGAATAAAGACCGTCGCTTCGAATATTTGGAACACAATGAAGATCTGGGATTCCCATGACAAATTCAAAGAGATTCAATTAGAAAAAGCAAAACCCGGTGAATTGATCATTGAGATGAAGGGAATAATAAAACAGTTTCCTGGTGTTCTCGCCAACGATAACATCGATTTTGAACTACGCGCTGGTGAGGTGCATGCGCTCCTTGGTGAAAATGGCGCTGGTAAGAGTACGCTAATGAACGTTCTATACGGTTTATACCGACCTGACGGTGGTGAGATTCGAATTCGCGGGGTCCCTGTTAATCTAGTATCTCCAAAAGATGCCATCAATATTGGGATTGGTATGGTCCATCAACGCTTCACACTCATTCCTACAATGACCGTGGCTGAAAACATAATCCTTGGACTCAAATCAGAACGAGAACCTCTTCTAAATCTGTCAAAAGCTAACGAACAAATCATTGAACTCTCACGAGCCTATAATTTAGAAGTCGACCCTACAGCAATGGTTCATCAACTTCCGATGGGTACACGACAACGTGTTGAGATCGTGAAAGCCCTTTACCGCGGTGCTAGAGTTCTTATTCTCGATGAACCCACTTCAGTCCTTACACCTCAAGAAATAGAAGATTTCTTTGAAACCCTTAAATCTATGGTGAAAGAGGGGCTTACAATTATTATAATTACTCACAAATTACCTGAAGTTATGGCTATTAGCAACCAAGTAACTGTTCTCAGGCGCGGACAAGTTATTGCTACAGCCGCAACAGACAAGACTGACCCAGTTGATTTGTCAATGAAAATGGTTGGTCGAGAAGTTGACTTCAGTGTTGACAAAACTGTTGCAAAACCCGGGAAAGCCGTTCTTGAGGTCAATGGAATCAATGCCACGAGTGACACTGATCAACTAGCTCTGAATGATGTATCCTTCTCAGTTCATGAAGGAGAAATTCTTGGAATTGCTGGAGTGTCTGGAAATGGTCAGACTGAACTAGCAGAAGTGCTAACTGGCATGAGAAAGTGCGATGCTGGTATAATCAAGCTACTCGAGGAAGTTGTTACAAATTATAGTCCAAAGAAACTTATCGATCTTGGGATTGGTGATATTCCGGAAGACCGTGCAGGTATGGGGCTTCTCATGAATTCCTCTATTGCTGATAATTTAATACTGGAAATTCATTCTGACTCCCCATTCTCAGATTCATGGTTTCTACCCATCAAAAACAAATTTTTCCTGAATGAAGCAGAGATTCGTGCCTATGCCGAGAAACTCGTAAAGGAATATGACATTGTTGTTCCCAGCGTAGATGTACCCATTCGAAATCTGTCAGGTGGAAATCTACAACGAGTACTTCTTGCGAAGGTACTCTCAAGAAATCCGAAATTACTAATTGCTGCACAACCAACTGCTGGACTTGATGTTGGTGCGACAGAGTTCATATCTGAAAAACTGATAGAACAGAGAGATCGAGGAGTAGCTATTTTACTCATTTCAGAGGATCTGGATCAGATAATGACATTGAGTGACCGCATTGCAATAATGTATGAAGGAAAAATAGTAGGTATCGTGCCAGCCGCTGATGCAGATATCGGCCAGATTGGTCGAATGATGACTGGTATTCAATAACTGATGGTTAGCTGAATCAACTAATGCTATTGAGGAAAACCATTATGGCTGGACGTGTACGAAGCAATAACCATCAGGATATCTTGTCTTATCAGTTCCAATTACCTGCATACTCCATTGGTTCGGTTATAGCTCAAAGGACGCAGCATCAAGGTGTAATTGGACAGATACACAGCGTCTTTAAACATGTAGTCAACATTGCCTTTCTTAATGGTGGATTAGGAAGTATTGTTGGTTCTGAAGTTTACAGGGGGCCCCTGTCTATTAATGTGGAAATCCCCAAAAACATGGATATGCTATCTTTGGGGATGAAAAATAACCTTAGCGTTTCTAGGGTTGCAGATTTGATTATCATTGGCGAGAGTGAGCTGGCAATATCCATAGAAAATGCTAGTCTTTGGGAACCGGTACAGTTGTATAACGATGTTCTGAGCGTTTCTGACATTGTTGAGAGAAACCTCATGAAATTGCGAGAGGTAGCCCGTTCTTATGGAAAACTTGATGGTCTTGGACTATTAATTGAACTCTCTGAAGATGAACTTCACGATACTGAAGTTGCAACGACCTTGGATATTGTTCCTCGACTTGCGCTTCCACATCTCTTGAATTTGATACAAACAATCAAGACCAAAGACCTGGATAATTTGCCTGAGAGCGTACAACATCTTGTGGGATTAGGACCCGGCTTGACCCCTTCAGGTGACGATTTTCTTATTGGTTTGATGTTGAGTATGCTTTTCATTGCAAGGAACTTTAAACTCGACATAGACCACATCATAGATGTCAATGAAACCATAATTTCGTGTATTCCGGGTCGAACCACTTCAATTAGTGAAGAGTTTCTTTTTCAGGCTGCCACAGGAAATGCAAATGAACCAATACTGAATCTTATCGAAACCTTACTGACCTCTAATTCAGCACAAGTAGAGCGAGCTACTCGAACTGTTCTAGCAATTGGAGGTACATCTGGCACTGATACGATACTCGGAATACTATTTGGGTCATTATTGATGCTGAGTGAATCAACTTGGTTTCATGAAGTAATTAAATCTGAAAATGCGAATTATGAATAGAAGGTGAAAAAAATGGTTATGAGAATCCTAGTGAGAGCAGACACATATTACGACTCAGTAATTTTGATGAGAATTTCTAACGCCATTGCAGATCTTGATGGTATTCTACAAGCCGCAGTTGTTATGGCTACTGCAACAAACAAGGTTCTCTTGGAGAATCTTGATTTGTTAATTGAAGAAGCAGAGGCCGCATCACCAAATGATCTTGTGATCGCTCTTGACGCAAAGGATGATGCAAGTATCGATGCAGCTCTTCTTGAAGTGGATCGACTACTTACAGCTAGAGACGAGCGAGCTGAGGGAGAGGTCTTTCCCAAAACGTTGAACTCAGCAATTCGCGCAATGCCTGATGCAAACCTTGTGATGATATCCGTCCCAGGACATTTTGCTGCTAGAGAAGCCAAAAAGGCTCTCAAACGAGGACTTAATGTGTTTATGTTCAGCAGTAATGTATCCATCGAGGATGAGGTGGAGCTAAAACAGTTAGCTCTGGAAAAGGGACTTTTAATGATGGGTCCTGATTGTGGAACTGCAATAATAAACAATATCATCTTGGGATTTGGAAATGCTGTAAATCCAGGGACGATAGGTATCGTTGCTGCAGCTGGGACAGGGCTCCAACAAGTGTCAACAATAATTCATAGTGAAGGCCATGGTGTTTCACAGGCAATTGGAATTGGAGGTAATGATCTATCCAAGGAAGTCGGAGGCATCATGATGCTTGAAGGATTAAGACGTCTGGAACAGGATGACTCAACAAAAGGGATTGTTCTCGTATCGAAACCACCTAATCAAGTGGTCAGTGATAAAGTACTCGCCGCGGCAAGTCAATCTTCAAAACCTATTGTAGTCAATTTCCTAGGAGGAAATCTTGACGAAATCAAAAGCAAAGGTTGTGTAGGTGCAGCCACGCTGGAGGACACTGCGAAGGCAATTTGTGCCATCATGAAGAATAAAGAACCTTTGCCAATTATTTTTGATGCTGACCATGGTGATGTTGTTTCTCTTGCCAAAAAAGAATATTCCAACTTCTCTAATGAACAACAATATGTGCGGGGCCTTTATACTGGCGGAACCTTATATTATGAAGCGATGCTGCTTCTAACACCGCTTTTGAGTGATCTATATTCAAATGCTCCCCTTACTAGTAAGCAGAAACTTGAAGATGCGAACGTGAGCGTAGGTAATACTTGTGTAGACCTCGGATCTGAGGAACTTACAATGGGCCGTCCACACCCCATGATCGACTATAGACTCAGAAGTCAACGTATTGTCCAAGAGGGTGTCATTTCCGAAACTGCAGTTATTCTCCTTGATGTGGTTCTAGGACTAGGGTCTCATGATGATCCTGCATCAGAGTTGATTCCTGCGATTACTGAAGCGAAAAATGAAGCCAAAAAGAATGGACGGTACTTATCCGTTATTGCATCTATTGTCGGCACATCTTTGGATCATCAAGACCTTCAGAAACAACGGGATGCTTTAGAGGACGCGGGAGTGATTGTGATGCCAAGTAATGCACAAGCTGTTCGTTTAGCTGCTTTAATTGCAACAAAGGGATCGGCTCAAGACATGTTATTTGAGGAGGGTTTATGATGACTGATAATCAGAATATTTTCGAGAAGGAACTCAAAGTTATCAACATCGGAATTGATACATTTACAACGGATTTGAAAACGCAAGAGGTAGAAGTAATCCATGTTGATTGGCATCCCCCAGCAGGTGGAGATTTGGATATGCTTAAACTACTGGAGAAACTACAGGGGGACTAATAATCACCAAACGCGGATTCGATGAAGCTAATCAACTTGCAATTGAGAAAATTGGGGGTGCAAAACCCATACTAGTTGATGTCAAATCCGCTATTGATATTATACCTGGAATGAAAACGAATCTAATCCTCCATGCTGGTCCACCTGTTCTTTGGGATCACATGTGTGGGCCTCTCCGCGGTGCTGTTATTGGAGCTCTTATTTACGAAGAGTTGGCTTCTACTCCCCAAGAAGCTGAAGATATAATCACGAACGATGATATTCAATTTGCTCCTTGTCATGAACTAGGAGCGGTAGGGCCTATGACCGGTGTGATATCTTCTTCTATGCCCACTTTTCTTGTGAAGAATGAAACCAATGGAAACATCTCTTATAGCAATCTAAACGAGGGATTAGGTAAAGTCCTTAGGTTCGGTGCTTTCAATGAAGATGTTATCCGGAATCTGAAATGGATGGAAAAAGTCCTTGGACCCTCACTTAGTGCAGCAATAAGACAATCAGAAGGTATTGATCTCAATATAATCCTCCAGAAAGCTCTGCATATGGGTGATGAGTGCCACAACCGCAATGTCGCGACTACATCTTTGTTTACACGGCTTATCCTACCTAATCTATTGAGAACTAACATTGAACGTACTGAATTACAGGAAGTGTCAGCATTCTTGGCTGAGAATGACCATTTCTTTCTTAATCTTTCAATGGCTGCTTGTAAGGTAACAATGGATGCTACTCACGGAATTGATAACTGTACAGTTGTGACCGCGCTTTCTCGTAACGGTACTGAATTTGGAATCAGAGTGAGCACACTGGGAGATGAATGGTTTACATGTCCAGCTCCCATTATTGAGGGATTGTACTTTCCTGGATATGGCGCAAAGGATGCAAATCCAGATATTGGGGATAGCTCCATTACTGAAACAAGAGGATTAGGGGGATTTGCTATGGCAGCAGCTCCAGCAATCGTTAGTTTCGTAGGCGGAATACCCGCAGATGCAATTGCGTACACAAAAGAAATGATGGAAATCACGGAATCTACTGACTCCAGCTTTACAATACCCTCTCTTGGATTTGAAGGCATCCCAGTTGGAATCAATCTATTAAAGGTTCTAGATGCAGGAATTTTACCGATCATAAACACAGGAATAGCTCATAGAGAGCCAGGTATTGGGCAGATTGGTGCAGGCATAGTGAGAGCACCATTAGAGTGTTTCAAGAAGGCCCTAGTTAAACTATCCCAGAGTATCTGAAAATCATATATCCAAATTAGTGTTTCACTGGATTGTGTTTATCTCTAATCTATTGGGGACCAATATCAACGGTTTTTTGGGCACCTCTCACTCTGTGGTGAGAGTATCCTCTGAGTCAGAATTTTCAGTAATGGTTTCCTTTGAAAATACTGCAAGGAATATCGCGACGAATAAACTGATGGCACTAATCACAAAGATGAGCTGATACGAAGCGAATGTCGTTGTACCTCCAAACGTTACATCAATGATATAACCCATTAAGAATTGGAAAAAACCTCCACCAATGAAATAGAACTGGTTGAAACTGGCCATCGCTGTTCCGGATATATCCGTTGAGAAAAGCTCTTTTGACATCACCATTAGCACGTAAGTGAAACCCGTAGCAAAACCAATCATAAGGAGTAGGAAACTCAATGACAGAGGAGTCAGAACCGCACCAAAGAGAACAAGAGAAACCCAGCAGAAGAGACTCAATACTAGGCCCAATAGAAGAACCGGCTTTCTCTTCTTGATGATCTTGTCAGATAAATATCCCCCAAGTGGACTCGAGATGATAAAACCAATACTGATGAAAGATAGGAAGAAGCCAACGGTTGGAGTATCCATGCTGTAGACAGCTGCTAGATATGGTCCAGCCCACAGTCCTTGGAAACTGATGTAAGCGCCATAGGATAGGAACGGTATCATCATTACAATCAGGAAGTATCTATTGGTGAATATACTCCTCAGATTGTCACTCACACTTCTGGTCGAAGTATCTGTTGTGTGTGTTTCATTCCTCAATGAAATCCAAGTTAGGGCAATGAATATCGACATTGCTATTGCGATGAGATCATATGCGCCTCTCCAACCAATGCTGACTGATATTAGAGCGAGTGGTGAAGACGCGAAGAATGCTCCTAAGTTGCCTATTGCAGTAAGCAATCCTGTTAGTGTTGCGAACTTATTAGGCTCATAATAAATGGAGAGTGCTTTTAGACCTGAAACATAAAAGCCCCCAACTCCAGCACCAACTAATGCTCTTCCGATTGTAACAGTTATGACTGACGGACCAAATGCGAAGATAATATTCCCAATTGTGGCAATGACACCTAGGGATCCTATGGTCTTTCTTACTCCTATTCTATCTAATAGAATTCCAACCGGTATCTGAATCAGAGCGTATGGAAAGAAGTAAGCTGAGGACATCAAACCTATGAGCGAAGCGTTTGCATTTAGCTCATCCATCATGTCAACAGCTATCACAGCAAATCCAACACGATGAACTATAGAGAAGAAGTAAATTGCTGAAAGGGTGATGAATATGAGTGCTTTCTCAGCTTTGTTTGTCAAGAACTTATTCTCCTTCTTGGGGTTTATCGTAGAAATTATCGTGGTTTAATCAAGACCATTATCACTCAAAGTCGTTCCAATCGAGTGCCAAAGCCTGAAATAAAACTAGCGATTGGCATCCATTCTTTGTGTGTTTTTTCTAGTGTTTACTATTGCTGACTATAACGAATTTCCAGATGCATTTTTGTGATGAACACAGAAGTTTCGAACAGTTGAGGTTCACTCTCAATATGTTTCATAACGGGTCATTTATATTCCGACGATTTGACCGCTCATTGATAATACTCTGAGGTGTATGTATTTGAGTTCATCAAAGAAGATTCGTGTGCTCGTTGCTAAACCCGGACTCGATGGTCACGACCGTGGAGCAAAGATTGTTGCACGTGCATTACGCGATGCAGGTATGGAAGTTATCTATACTGGTCTCAGGCAGACTCCTGAGATGGTCGTTCGTGCAGCTGTTGACGAAGCAGTACACGTTATTGGCCTTAGTATCCTCAGTGGTGCTCATAATGCATTATTCCCGCGAATAATGGAGCTCCTCAAAGAAGAGGGTGTAGATGACGTGCTTGTTGTCGGTGGCGGTATCATACCTGAAGATGATATTCCCGCATTGAAAGCCTGTGGAGTTGCAGAGATTTTTGGACCTGGAACACCACTGCAAGTTATTGTTGATTACATTACTGCTAATGTGAAGTGACCAATCGGATGGGTGACCTAACGTTGTCCGCAGAAAAATTAGTGAAAGGAGTACTTCAAGGCAACCGGCGAGACCTAGCTCGTTTAATCTCATTGATTGAAGACGAAGACCCTTCTGCCGATGAAGCCCTTAGCAGTTTATACAAGCATACTGGAAAATCTCTGATTGTTGGAGTGACAGGACCACCTGGTTCAGGAAAGAGTACGCTTGTTACTAGGATTACGGCAGAGTATCGTAGGCGGGAGAAAACTGTAGGCATCATCTGTGTTGACCCATCTAGTCCGTTTACCGGTGGGGCTCTGTTAGGTGATAGGATACGGATGCAAGAACATAGTCTCGATAAGGACGTCTATGTTCGGAGTATGGGTACACGCGGACATCTCGGAGGTCTCTCACGGCATACTTCAGATGCGGTTCGTGTTGTTGATGCATTTGGTAAAGATATCATCATCGTTGAAACTGTTGGTGCTGGACAATCTGAAGTTGAAATTATCGAGGTTGCTCACACAGTCATTGTTGCTGATGTTCCTGGTGCTGGTGATGACATCCAAGCAATCAAAGCAGGTATCATGGAGATAGCTGACATTTTCGTCGTAAACAAATCTGATTTGGCAGGTGCTGATAAGAAAGTTACCGAAATCAATGCCATGCTTGACATTGACCAGAATATGGGTGCTTGGAGACCCCCAGTATTGTTGACAAATGCGCGAACTGGAGAAGGAATTGAAGAGCTCGTAGACAAGATAGGCGAACATCACACCTACCTAACTGAAAGCGGAGATTTTGCAGAACGTGGGCTTAAGCGTAGTAAAGATGAACTAGAGCAACTTATGGAATACAAATTGACCCTCGAGTTGCTGAAGAAGCTTAGGGGTACTTCTGAATATGAAGAAGCAATTCAGAAAATTTCAGAACGTAAAGATGATCCCTATTCAGTAGCCGAACGATTAATCGCAAGATTCCTTACTGATCAAAGAGAATGAGAAGTGAAATCATTATGAATAGAAAAAAGGTTTCAGATGGTTTTGAGAAATGGGAAACTGGAATGGTCGCAAAGACTCTGAATAGATTTCCAGAACGAGAAGAGAAGTTTGAAACCATTTCTGGAATTCCCGTCAAACGTCTATATTCCCCGTTAGATACAGAAGATATGGATTATGAGAAGAACCTCGGATTTCCAGGACAATATCCATACACCCGTGGCGTTCAACCAACAATGTATCGAGGTCGTTATTGGACCATGCGTCAGTATAGTGGATTTGCTACCGCAAAAGAATCCAACGAACGATTTCGGTTTTTACTAGAACAGGGACAGACAGGTCTCTCAGTTGCATTTGATCTTCCAACCCAGATTGGTTATGATTCGGACCATCCCTTAGCTCTTGGTGAAGTAGGAAAAGTTGGAGTAGCTGTTGATACACTCGCTGACATGGAGGTCCTATTCGATTCTATACCATTGGACAAGGTTTCAACCTCAATGACCATCAATAGTCCAGCGGCAGTTCTTCTTGCAATGTATATCGCTGTCGCAGAGAAACAAGGTGTGTCCATGGACAAGCTTAGAGGGACCATACAAAATGACATCCTAAAAGAATACGCTGCTCGTGGAACATTCATCTATCCTCCAGAACCTTCAATGCGATTGATTACTGATACATTCAGGTTCTGTACTGATAGTATGCCTCTTTGGAATACAATTTCGATCAGTGGGTATCATATTCGTGAGGCCGGTTCGACTGCAGTTCAAGAAGTCGCATTCACTCTAGCTGATGGTATCGCATACGTCGACGCGGCAATAAAGACGGGACTCGATGTGGATAAGTTCGCATCTCGCTTGTCATTCTTCTTCGGTTCCCACAGCGATTTTCTTGAAGAGATTGCAAAATTCAGAGCAGCTCGAAGACTTTGGGCTCGGATAATGAGCGAGCGCTTTGGTGCAAAGGATGCAAAATCTCACCGCATGCGATTTCATACTCAAACTGCTGGATGCACACTTACCGCACAGCAACCTGATAACAATGTAGTGCGTGTAACTTTACAAGCTCTTCAAGCAGTACTTGGCGGGACTCAATCACTTCATACTAATTCCCGAGATGAAGCACTTTCCCTCCCCACTCAAGAATCTGTCCAGATTGCTCTTCGAACACAACAAATCATTGCGTACGAATCTGGGGTTAGCGATACAATAGATCCCCTTGCTGGATCTTATTACATTGAAAGCCTCACTGATGAGATTGAAAAACAAGTCCTGGAATATATTGAGAAGATTGATTCAATGGGTGGCGCTCCTGCAGCAATAGAGAATGGATACATTCAACGCGAGATACATGCTAGCGCTTATGATTTTCAAAAGAAAGTTGATAGTCAATCCCGTATAGTTGTAGGACAAAACAAGTTTACAGTTTCAGAGGAGCAAACATTTGATTATCTAAGAGTAGATCCGAATATTGGATCGGAACAAGTCAGTCGTCTTCAAAAGATAAAGAAAAACAGGGATCAAGCCAAAGTGAATGAAACTCTTGAAGCGTTGCGGAAAGGTGCAGAAGGTGCTGCTAATTTACTCCCACTAATTCTTGATTCTGTGAAGGTCTATGCATCTTTAGGTGAAATATGCGACGTTCTTCGAGATGTATTTGGAGAGTATAAAGCACCAGACATACTTTAGGTTGTGTTTTGAATGGGTGTTGAAAAAATCGACCACATTGGAATAGCTGTGAAGAGCATCGAGGATTCACTTCCTTACTATCAGGATGTTCTTGGTATGGAGTACTTGGGTTCTGAGGAAGTCGTTGAACAGAAAGTCCGAGTTGCGTTTCTCAGAATTGGGGAAAGTAAATTTGAACTTCTTGAACCTACATCTGATGATAGTCCCGTTGCCAAGTTCATTGAGAAACGTGGTGGTGGAATTCATCACATTGCAGTAAGTGTAGATTCAATTGAAGAGGCACTTGAGAAACATCGCGAAATGGACTCCCGTCTTATTGATAATGAATCTCGCACTGGCGCACACAACATGCGTATAGCATTTGTGCACCCAAAATCAACTTCTGGCGTTCTGTTAGAATTGTGTCAAGAATCCAAGTGATTTACATCACTATTCAAATGAATAACCAATTTTCACTAGATTTATTTGATTAGTATGCGTACTATATAACATTACACATGGAGGTGTAATCTGTTGGACGAAACCAATCCCACTACGCACTTTGATTTCTACAGGCGAGCGAAATCAATGGAGAAATCAGGAAAGTATGACGAAGCGCTGCTTGCATACGCTAAGGCACTTGAGGTGAAGAGCGATTATGCCCATGCATTGTTCTACAAGAGCAAATTGCATCTTCATCTAGGACACTACCAAGATTGTATCCAATGTGGTGAGAAAGCATTAGAGCTTGCGCCCGATTGGAGGGACCACATCAAAAAGATGCTGGATAGTGCCAAAGCAAAAATGTGAACTCAGAGCTTTCCAATAATCTCCTTGATTGCGTCAGCAACAAAAAGTACGTCGTCGCGATCAACCATCCGATTGAGTACAAATCTAGTGCGTTTGCCGTACGCACCGTATACGTGAATATCCTTCTTGCTCAGTTCCTTAGAAAATCCTGGAGTATCGATATCAACATCATCTAGATTCACGAATAGTATGTTAGTATCAGGTTGTTCTATAGTAAGTCCTGAAATCAAAGACAATCTACTATAGAGCAATGTTGCATTATCATGGTCTTCTTTCAATCGGTCTACCATTTTCTCCAAAGCAATTATTCCTGGTGCTGCTATGATTCCTGCCTGTCTCATCCCACCACCCATTTTCTTACGTGTTCTATGAGCTTCGTGAATGAACTCTTCAGTACCTGCTATAATGGAACCAACCGGAGCTGAGAGACCCTTGCTGAGGCATATTTGAACACTATCAACTTCCTTTACGAGATCCTTTGCAGGAATTTCTAATACAACCGCTGCGTTGAATAATCGAGCCCCATCACAATGAACCTTAAGCCCGTTTTCATGCGCGAAATCTGCTAATGCCTTGACTTGATGGGGTCTTGTAACTGTGCCTCCTGCATAGTTGTGGGTATTCTCAATTACTACCATTGCAGTGTTAGCCATGTGTGCATCATCTGCATTGATTGAAGCTTCAAGGGTTTCGGGAAGAATATACCCTCTAACCCCCTCAACTGGTTTTGGATAGAGCCCCCCAAGTGATGACATTGCACCACCTTCGAAGAGGAATGCGTGTGACCTTTTTTCCACCACAATCTCATCACCTCGATTAGTTTGTGAGAATAGTGAAATCAAATTACCCTGAGTTCCTGACGTGACGAGGAGAGCTTTTTCCTTTCCAAGAATATTAGCTGCTTTATCTTGTAGCTCGTTTGCTACTTCGTCTTCTCCAGCAACATCATCTCCAAATCGCTCATCTTTATGAGCTTGAACTATCGCTTCTATCATCTCATCTGTAGGCAATGTGAATGTGTCGCTTCTAAGGTCTATCCGTTTCATGATTTATTGGACCCACATTTAACGAATTAGGCTTCCGGTTCTTCGAATTCTATATCTACTATGCCTTCATAGCTAGATAGAGACCTATCCGTAACATCTTCACCTGATTCTGACACTAGCTTCCAACCACTATCTACATTATGATCATCGAATGGCCAGATATCACGAACAACTTCTCGAAATGTCGATTCTGGTTTTCCTTCTATGAAGTACTCATTCCTATGCCCTGGAGCTTTGAGTACTCGATGTACTATTCCCTCGTAACCTCGAACCTTTACTCCATATGATCTCGAAGTTGCTATGTTATTCACAATCGCAAGTACAAATGTGATAATCGCAGTTGCCATAAGCGCTACATACACGGAATCCTCAACCCCTGCAAATGAACCAAGGTAAATCCCTGTAGTAATTATTGTACTCGTCCCAAGTAGAATTCCCGTGATCAAAACATCCCTGCTACGTTTTTTCATGAATGATATCTCCTGACAACTTAGAAAACCGATAATTCACCTTACTTTAACATTATCTTCACAGGTTATAGTGTTTTGTACAAACGAAAATTGTTATAGGTTCGCCAATTTCAAATTAGTAAGTTCATTCTAGTAAAGACCGAGGACGATAATAAGTGGAAGAAAACAAGATAGGATACAGAAGTCGCATCGGACTATTCAAGAAGGATGCCCGGTTATTCATAGCGTCAAATGCTGCAGGTTCATTTTCTTGGGGTATCAGTGGCGTGATATTGAATCTATATCTTGTAGAAAGTGGATTTGGTGAGGATTTTCTCGGTTTGTTTCTTTCAATCTCAATGTTTGGAACTGCATTCATTGCGGTGCTTGCAGGGATGTTCTCCGATAGACGAAGTAGAAAACCGATTATTCTTACAGCGAATGTCATCACATTCATTTCCTTCATAATCGCATATACTACTCTGGATCCGGTGAGTCTCATACTTTCTCAGGTGATGTTCGGACTTTCCAGTGCTTTTTCACAAGTTTCTTGGTTTCCATACATCACTGATCTTTCAACTGATGAAGAACGAGCACATCTCTTTGGAATTGGTTCGGGGATTTCCCTTCTAGCTGTACTTGGAGGAAATCTGCTTGGTGGATTCTTACCAGACATTCTAATGAATATCCTTCCAATAGCTGGGTCTCTTTTCATAGCATACCGATTTACTTTGCTGATTAGTCTAATACCAATGGCAATCTCAACTATCATGGTCTTACCTATGACAAAGGATAAACCAATAGAAAAAGAATCAAGTATCGGATTCAGCAATGTAACGAATTGGGGTTTCATTGGCAAATATGCAACGACTGTGACCGTTGTCGGACTTGGCGCAGGCATGATCGTGATGTACTTTAACATCTTCTTCAAGAACGAATTCACAGCGGATTCCTCTCTGATTGGAATCATCTTTGGGATTAATACACTAGTTCTTGCTGCAGGGAATTTCCTTGCTCCAGCGATGGCAGATCGAATTGGGAAAGTAAAGACCGTTGTGATCACCGAAGCGTTATCGGTACCATTCTTGTTGATGATTTCATGGGCACCAGTTCTTTACCTTGCAGTAATCGCGTATGTGTCTCGTACTGCATTGATGAATATGAGTGGGCCTGTAGCAAATGCATTCTTCATGGAAGGGCTAACAAAGGAAGAACGTGCCACAGCTGTGGGAGTCATGCGTTCAGGAGATTCCTTTGTGCGTGGGGTTTCAGCGTTAATTGGCGGATGGTTACTGGCAATGGGGCTTTACCGATTGCCGTATGTGCTAGTATCTGCATTATACGTTCTCTCAGTGATACTGTTCTATTCCTTCTTCAAGAATAAGGAGCAGGAAATGAAACTGCGTAGAGAAACCAAAGTTGTGGTTGATGAAATTGAGATAGAAGAGGAAGAATACGATATCACTTGAATTAGATTTCAGCTGCAGAATTCACGGCACGTTTGAATCTGAAGCGATGAACCAAGAGTACAGCTACAACTCCAATAACGAGCACAAGAACCAAGAGACCGATAACGTCAGGGTCAGCAGGTAGAGGACTAGTCGTCGTTGATGTTGTAGTCGGAGTAGTCGAATATCCAAGAAAATCTATGATGATTTCCAGATTGGTAACGAGCCATCGCGCAGGGCAGGACACATTGACATGGAGGTCAATATAATCAATAGATGCTAAGAGGTGGTCAAGTGCGGTTTCATCGTCTTCTGACACCAGAGCACTTCTTGCATAGAGTAGTTCGTCACCAATCAGAGTCCGAAGGTCTGAAGATAATCCTCCTTCAATATATGAGTCCGGAAGGGAACTGACTGATGACCTGCATTCATCAATGACATTCAGAAGATCAGGTCTGGTGATTGAATATTCACTAGAGAGATAAGCAGCTAATGCGTCCACGACACTATCGGATATGAAATCCTGTCTATTGATAGCGTCTGAGGTGTAGGTTCTCTCGAAGTAAGTTATAGAGAAATTCGAGCTTGCGACAGTATACCAAGTATCCGGTTCAAAGCTATCAATAGATGTAGCATAATAATTGCTACCTATGAGATAGGTCACATCACTACCTTTCAAGTCAATAGTAGCAACGAAATTGAAGAATGGTTCTGTATGAAAGAGATCTCGGAAAGTGATGAATCCACTATCTATTGATTCTCTGACGCCGCCACCGTTGTAGGTCGCCACATCAGCACCAGTCTGTTGGAGTACAGCCTCTGCAAGCATCACGCCAAGGGCACCAG
>Ga0114923_10001699_pt1 | contig 15112 bp, 31 predicted proteins | sample SumtaG_FD_89578 | JGI IMG/M metagenome (GOLD analysis project Ga0114923, IMG submission 89578) | Deep subsurface microbial communities from Indian Ocean to uncover new lineages of life (NeLLi) - Sumatra_00157 metaG | ecosystem: Environmental > Aquatic > Marine > Oceanic > Sediment | place: near...
CAGCGCCAGCAGCAGCCCGATCTTCTTGGTCACGACTTAGGTCAAGAAGTCGACGTCGGCGTCGTTGAGGTTGAACGTCCCGTCAGAGGCGAACAGCTCCTCGCGGATCTGCCAGAACCTTACGTCCTGATCGCCCTGATTCGTGAGCGTGATCGCACTGATCGGTGATGCCGCCTTCACGGCCTGCACCTGAAAGTCATCCGCCGTCTCGTTCTCGACGTAGTAGATTACACCCTCGGTCAGTCCGCCCGGTGCCGTCCCGCCGATGAACACCACGCCGTCGTCGGTCACCAGACCGTGCGCGGGTGCCTCGATGGTGTCGGCTGCCACATCGACTATGAATCGAATCGGCCCGACGTCACCGGCCTGCTGGTTGGGCACCATGCCCATGAAGCTGTCCGGGCTTGGCACCGTGTCGTAGTAGCCCACGAACCTAATCGTGTTGCCACTCGGCACGCTGAACGACGGGGCGTTGCTCGAATTGAGCGCGCCAGTTGCGGCGGCGTTCCACGTGATCGCCTGTCTGGCATACGAGCCGCCAGTGACCTCGTTCGCGCCGGTCAGGCTGAACGCCGTGTGCAGGCTCACCTGATCCAGCAGCGCTGCCAGTCCGTCCAGCATGGCGTTAAGTCCTGCGTCAACAAAAGCGTTGGCCATCTCTCTTTCTCCTGTCCTACGTTAAATTAACCGCGAAGCTGATCCAGCCCCGATTCGTCACGGCCTCCCTGCCGGTACTATCCGTCACCTTGCACTCGTAGTAGTAGTCCCCTTCGAGCGACTCCGTGTTCTCGTCCGTGATCGTCACCGTGAGCAGGCCGTTTGCGGCGTCCGTAAAGATCACGCTGGCCGTGGCTGGCGACGCCTCCGAGTCGATGTCGATGGTCGTCGCCCTCGGCTTGCGCGCCATGGCGAAGCGGGCCGACGCCCCGGACAGATTGACGATCGCGTCGTCATTGTCCCTCACGGTTATGGGCAACACCAGCTCGTCGCCGGACATGGCCGGAAAGGATTGCATTGCTGGTGCCTGACCCATCCGCGGATACTACACCGGATCGCCCTTACCGGCGAGATCAACGGTCGGATCGAACAGGCCCGTGAGCGGAGCGTCCGGGTCAAACACGCCGTTGAGTCGGCACGTCAGGTCGAACACGCCGTCCAGCGGCACGACCCGCGCTATGGTTCCGGCTATGCCGATGAAGAACTCCGTGGTCGGTCGCAGCGCGAACCTGTTGAACGCGATGCCTGCAATTGACTTCTCGCCGTCGTTCTCGGGCCGGATGGCGAGCCTTGCCAGCGCGGCGCCTGCACTCGTCTTGGCCGTGGCGTCCGTTGCCCGCAGCGCCATTGCCGTGCGCGTCGTGCCGATCTTGGCGAACGCGCTCTCTGTGCTGGATCTCAGCGCCAGCGAAACAGCTGATACGCCGTCGACGACGAATCGAAGTACCGCGGTCGGCCTGACGGCCATAGAGACGGCAGATACAGCGCCGATGATCTTGGCGGCGGCGCTTACCGGCCTGAGCTGAATCCGGGCGAGCGCAATCTGGCCAACCGTCTTGGCGTTCGCCCCGAGAGAGCGCATGGCCATGCTGGTTGTTATCGCCGCATTGAACACCGCCTCGACTGCGGTCGCCAGCGTGGATCTCAGCGCCATCGACGCGGCGGCTACTGCGGCAACTGTCTTCTGGGCAGCCAAGGTGGCGCGCACGGCCAGTAAGCTGGCGGCTATTCCGGCGGCAACCTTCTGCGCGGCCTCGGCCGTTCTCACGGCGAGGCTGGCGGCGCTGATACCGACGCTGGTCTTAGCGTCTGCTGTGGTTGCTCGTATTGCCAGACTCACCGCAGACACGGCGTTGAATACTGCGGCGGCTAGGGCCTCGACCGTACCGCGAAGCGCGAGGCTGGCCGCAGACACCGCCTCGATCACCTTGGACGCGGCGTTGCTCGCCCTGAGTGCCATGCTGGCGCTGGCTTCTGCGGCTGCTGTCTTGGCCGCAGCGGTCGTCTCTCGCAGCGCCATGCTGACGCTAGACACGGCCTGAAATACGATCCCGGCCACGCTCGCCAGCGAGGAGCGAAGCGCCATGCTCGCACTCGACACCGCGCTGATCGTCTTGGCCGTCGCCGCAGATGCGCGTGTCGCCATACTGGCGAGTACGTCAGCGGAGCTTGTCTTGGCGCTCGCCTTGCTGGACCGAAGGGCCATGCTGTCCAGCGCGACTCCGTCAGCCGACTTGTCGTATGCGGAAACAGCGCGTAGGGCCAAGCGGACTACAGAGACGAAGCCGTGGATGCTCAGGGCATCGACGATGGTTCGCAGCGCCATGCTCGCCTGTACCGACGCTGGTGCCGTCTTGGCCGCAGCCGAGGTCGGCCTGAGCGCCAGCCGCATGACGGCGACGAAGCCGTGCGTGGTCGTAAATACTGCCAGCGCTCTGATGGCGAGGCTGACCGAGGACGCAGACGGCACTGTCTTGGCCGCGGCAGAGGCGTGCCGTATGGCGAATCGCGCCACGACGACGGCATTGAATCCGCGTACCGCGTCCTGTAGGGATCGCATGGCCATGCTCGCGGCGGCTACCGCATCGGCGGCCTTTGCTCCCGCCGTGCTGGCGAACAGCGCCACCCTCGCTACCGCCGCTGAGGTGGTCGTCTTAGCCGTCGCGTCGAATGAGCGAAGGCCGAGTCGCACGACCGACACGCCCTCGACGGCCAGTAGTCCTACCGCCTCGACGAAGCCCCGCAGGGCCATGCTGGCGGCAGCTATTGAACCGATTGTCTTGGACGCCGCCGAGCTGGATCTCAGGGCCATGCTGTCTGCCGCTATTCCAGCGGCGGCCTTGTCGTAGGACGAGACGGATCTCAGCGCGAATCGAACGACCGCCACGAAACCGTGGACGGTGATCGCCTCTGTGATCGTCCTCAGCGCGACGCTGGCCTTGGAGATGGCCGTCGTCGTCTTTGCCGCCTCTGAGGTTGGCCTGAGTGCCAGTCTGACGAGCGAGACGAAGCCGTGCGTCGTGGTGAAGATACTCAGGGCGCGCAGCGCCATACTGATCGAAGCGGTTCCCGGTGCCGTCTTGGCCGCCCCTGCGGAGTGGCGCAGCGCGAGGCGAGCGACCGCGACCGCGTTGAATGCGCGTACTCCGTCCAGCGTCGATCTGAGCGCGAGGCTGGCGGCTGCTGCTGCGTCGGCTGCCTTGGCGGCCGCGTCACTGGCCCTGAGCGCGAGCCGGGCGATCACGGCAGAGGTCGTCGTCTTGGCGGCTGTGGTCGTCTCGCGCATGGCCAGCCTGACGACTGAGACCGCATCAATCACCGCTGCGGCTGCGGCGTCCACGAATGATCGTAGAGCCATGCTCACAGAGGCTATTGCGGCGACCACCTTGTTGGCGGCTGTCGAGCTGCGCGGCGCGATCCGGCCTATGACGATGCCGTCTGCCGCCTTGTCGTCTGCGGTGGTGGATCTCAGCGCGAGCCGCGCCAGTACCGCAGCTATGAACGTGCGAACGCCATCGACCGTGGCTCTGAGCGCCATGCTGACGCTCGACACTGAGGTGCTGGCCTTGGTCGCCGCGTCGACCGGCCTCAGCGCGACTCTGGCGAGGGCCGTATCAGCTACCGTCTTGTCGGCATCGTTGGCTGCCTTGAGCGCCATACTGGCCGCGCCGACCTGCGGCATGGTCTTGTCCGCGGCGTCGGTTGCCCGCGTCGCCAGCTTAGCCGCTACTGCGGCATTGAAGGTCGGTTCGGCAGCCCCGCTCGGCAATATAAAGCCGACGCCGAGCGCCTTACGCTTGCGCGGTACAAAAATCCATCGAGTGACCTGTTTCGCCACCGTGCGCTATCCGACGTCTATTTGCTGAACGACCACACCGTAGTTGAATGACGCCACAGCCGAGATTGTGTCTACGATGCGAAACCCGACCTTATTATTATTCGTGATAACTATCGGACTAGTACCGGCAAACGCCCAGCGCCAGCCAGAACTGAGGTTAAAGGGCCGCGCCCCACCCATGACAGTGCTCGGTGTTGGCGGCGTTGACCAATCGTCCGCATCAATGCCGTTCAGACCCAATGACGCCACTGGGTCACCAGTCTCATAGTTCTTGACGGTCATGACCTGACCACCGCCCTGTCCTCCGGTAAGTCGTAATACCTCAATGGCGTTTGGCTCATTAAGCTGGTCGTTACCGTACTGGTGTAGGTACAGCTGCAAAATTAAAAACATGAGATTGGGCACCGTATTCACAACGGCTATCACGTCATCTGCCACAAGTTGCCGAGTCACCGAGGCGCTGTAAACGAGAATACGCCCGTGTCCAAACATGCTCAGCCACCCACTTCCAGAATGGTCATTCCTGCGTGGCAAATCATAGATGTACTTATCGGATCGACGATGCGGAAGCCTATCCGCGCAGAGGGGGACACCACAATCGGGGCCGACTGTGTCCACGACCATTGCCAGCCGGTCGCGAGATTAAATGGGGTGCCGCCGCCGAGCACGTCGCTGACGGTCGGTTCAGCCGTCCAGTCACCGGCATCTATGGATAAGCCTGTACCGCCGAAAGCAGGATCGCCGATCTCACGCGGCTCAAAAAGAACGGTGCCGCCGCCAGTACCGTCGGTCGATAGGCGAACCATCTCGATGCTGTTCGGCTCGTTCAGGTCGTCGGCGGCAACTATGCCGAACCATGCCTCAAGCACCAACAGTATGGCGTCGCTCGGCGCACTGATCCGGCAGATCACCTCGTCTGCCGTGAGGCTGCGTGTAAACGTGGGGATCTCACAGTCGTACATTCGTCCAAAGGGAAACATCAGTAGTACCTCGCTCCGATTTTCGTGTGAACCAGCAGACTGGGATTATGCCAGCTTTCCATTTTAAGGAACTTCTCATTGTACTTCTGCACGCCGCCGTCGTCGTAGACGTAGGCCATGACGGTGTTCAGGCCGCGCACGTAGATGTTAGCCGAGATGAAGTTGACCGTGATGCCGTCTATTTCTTCTGTTGGGGCGCTCCAACTGACGCCGTTGTCGGTACTCTTTGTGTAATGCAGGTCTTGATCTACGCCGTCCGTGCCACCGCCACTAAATAACACATGCAAATCGTCGTTAAGTTCGGTCATTGTTATAATGCCAACCTCTCCGTTCGCAAATGGTTCAGGAGCAACTGTATCCGCCACACTTGTGCCGGTTTGAAAATTATCTGAACCATCTTCTGTCCCGATAAAGTAAACTCGCTCCATATCACCAGCACCAACATCACCAGCACCACAAAATATTATTCTCTGTGTCCCAGAATCATCGTATGAAACGCCATTCTGCATCCCAAGAAGTACACTAAACGTTTCAATCCCGCTATCTTGAACTATCGTACTTAATGTATCGCTAGAATTTAATGTTCTGCCATCATATGCCTGCCATGCACTTGGAGGATCTTGGGCACTTTGTAGATCATCTTGCCAAGTACAATGCGTTCCGTTATTTGTGCCTAGTACACAGTTAGGATTGCCGTAATGAATATCAAGGTTTCCCGTCCCCCATAAAGCAATCGGCCCACTCCATGACGGCGGGCTACCTGAGCGGACGTTGGCGTCGACGCGCTCCTTCTTGCCGCCCATGACCTGATCGGTGTCACCGGCATAGACTACGACTACATCACCGTTAGAGCGGACGGCTACTGAGATCCACTGAAAGGTCGCCTCTTGAGCAGTATCTTCTATCGTTTCATTTATAAAATCCCAGTTGTCCGTCGCCATATTAAATGCAGCAAGTCTGAGGTTCGTTGATGCAGATATGAACGTTGCTGTGGCTACATACAAAATATCGTTATGTTCTTTGACAGCTACGACATCGTACCCATTGCTTTTAGATGGATGGCCCGCTGAATCCTGAACTGTCCATGAATCTGCTGGATCAGTAGCTTTGTAAGCGTCTAATGCTGTTGCGCTGGCTCTGACAATGGAATAAAAATTCCCGGCACTGGACTTCCAAGGCGGATGATGCCCCTGCATTCCGGCAACGCTGACTATCGTAGTCGGCAGAGCCATCAGTCCACCAGATGCGTCTGCCCGTCCGGCGTGATTACTTCCTTGCCGGTCGGTAACAGATCCATGATGTCCTGCGCGCTGCGCGCCGGGGTCGGTCTGTAGATGAAGATCAGCCGCTGCGCGCCGCCGAAGCCGTTGCCGGCGTTGCGAGCGTTTACGATGTCGGTGTCAGTCCAAGTGTCGTCGATGATGTCCTCGTACACCACCACGCTCGGCCAGTTGCCGCCCAGCGCCGTGCGGATCTCCTGCCGCTGCGGCCCGGTCGAGGCGTCGTTCTGCAACACGATCACGCTGGCGCGCGGCTGCGCGTCGTAGATGAAGCTCATTACTTCGAGGCCGCGCCCAGTATCCGGGTCGAGCCCTGCCGCCGCCACCTCGGCGCGCAGCTCTGATTCTTCGGTAGTGCTCTGTGCTGCGGCTATGTAGTCGGATATATCAATGCCGACGACGGTTGCGCCGGTCTCTGCCACCACCGCCTCGACGCCCCAACCGAAGCCAGCACCCACGACGCAGACGAAGTCGCCCGGCAGTATGTTGAGGATCGGCTGAAGCCTCGCCCACAGGGCGGCGAGGTTGGGCCGCATGGCTAGTCTGTGATAGCGAATGAACACCGGTGGCCTGCCCTCGGCAGGTGGCGGCCCGCCGCCCGGCATGTGCCGCTCAACCTGATAGCGATAGTTGGCGTCGTAGTCAGCCTTAGTCCATCCTGCCATTATTTCACCATCACGCTGTACATGCTGCCCTGATAGGCCCCGCTGTCACTGTTTCCACCAAGGCTTATGCGGCCAGCAGGAAAATCTCTTGAGTAGAGGGTGAAGGTCGTGTCGTTGTTCCACATGAGATCGCCGTACGGGGCCCACGCGGCCAACCAGCCGGGAGTTGGAAGTCGCGGGCTGTCGTGTGCGACGAATACCGTCACCGATGTGCTTACGTCAAATGAGATGTGGTCAGGATCAGAGCTATCCTTGTCGGTGTTGGCCGTCCGCAAGTAGTCCAGCCCAACCAGTTCGCTCGGGATGCTGGTATAAATATAATTGCGGTCAATGTAGACCAGCTCGTCGAGGGCAAGCACTCCCCACTTGTAGGTGCTCGGCAGAGTATTGCTGATCGTCAGTTCCTGACTCTCCGACCAAGCGACGGCGAGGTCGCGCACAGGCTCCGGTATCACCAGCGCCGCCATCAGCTTGGTTGCCTCGTTGGAAAATACGCTTGACACGCCCTCGCTGTTGGTCGCCTTGGCGGCAAAGTAGCAGGTGCCGGTATCCGGCAGGCCGGTGACCGTATGACAGACGGCGGGAGCCAGCACGACCTCGACCGTATCGTAGCTTCTTGACTGCTCGCAGCCGTTCCATATCTCGTAGCTGGTCAGGTCGGTGAGCTGACTGCCGTCCTCATTCTGCGTCGGCGGCGTCCAGCCTAAGAGTGCCTCACCGAGACCGGGCTCCTCGCACGCCGCTTCCGCGCTACTGAATGGTGACGTTAATAGTACAGTTGCTAAGAGGACAATCGACTTGTATGCCAAGGGAGTTCACCGGGCCGGGGATTGGAAGATCAGAGATAATCGCCGTCGCGACCTGACCGGGGTCGGGCTGCTCGCCCGCCGCATTAAACGGTCTGACGCAGAATTGATACGTGCCGTCGGCAGTAATTAAGCCGGGGAAGGTCTGCCCCGAGGTAACGGTGCCGACCGATGATCCGACCGCACCGCCTACGGCACAGTCGTCAACGTACAGGCGGTAGCCGTCTGGTGCCCCGCCAGATGCCGGCGGCGAAAATGTCACGGTGACGTCGTACGGTGGCGCTGCAACCACGAGCGCCGGAATGAGCAAAAACAAGAGCAAAGGCAGGACTTTTTTCCACATGATCGTCTCCGCTGCGGTGAGATTGCGGCAAGTCTAACACCGCGGCACGACCTTGAGTATGCCCTGCTCGAACAGGCGCTCAAGCGTCAGGCACAGGGCCTTCATCCTGATCGTCGCGTCCTTGCGGCACTCGTTGTCCATGGAGTGATGGCAGACGTCGCAGAGGTGGGCAACGAGCCAGTCGTGGGTCTTCTGACCGTGGCCAGCGGGCATCCCGTAGAAGGATCCGGGCAGGTGCGCGGGCACGACCGTGTCGCGCTTCATCTCGCGCTCGCACAGCACGCAGAGCTGCCCCTCGGCGGCATCAAGCAGGTCGCGGCTGCTAAACCTTTTCTTGCGCGTGATTGCAAATGGAGCCTTATCCCACGCCATTAGATGATGCCACTCAGTGCCTCGGCCTGTGAACCTGCGGCAACAGGTAGCTGCCGTCGCCCTTGCGCAGCTTGTCGATCTCGCCTATCTGCTGCATGATTTCTCGGCATATTTCGTGCCCCTTGTCGGTCGGGAAACTGAGGGTGCCGGCGCCGTGAATGTGCATGATTACATACCAGCAGTTGCCACGCAGCTCGCGGCCGCAGGTCACCTCCTGCGGTGTTGCTATTTTTGCCATTGGCTATGTCTCCGTGATGCGGTATCCCATCGCCTCCATGAGCGCCCGCTTGATCTTATAAACTTCTGTCCGGTGCCCCGACTGCATCTTGACGTCCTCGATCACGACCTCGTCGAGCCGCAGGTCAACGTAGCTGAAGTCGGCCACGTAGGTTAGTGACCGGCCGTTCGGGTATCTCTCCGATCTTAGCAGGACGGGCACGCCGCCTATCTTGATCGGGTATCGCGGGTGCAGCTTGAGGCTCTCGATCTCTCCGGACAAGAACAGCAGCTTCAGCTCCTGGTACCTGGCGGCCTCGTGCCGCGAGTCGAACTTGTATCCGTCCACAATCGGCTTCTTGATCTTGTTGCCGTATCTGCTCGGGCGCTTCACTGATCCGGCTCGCCGCCGTTGTTGCGAATGTATCCGCGGTCGCTATCGTTGATCTTTTTCTGATTCGAGCAGCCCTCTGGCACCGTTCCGTAACCGCCGCAGCGGGGACAGATCTCGTTGTTCACCTGCATCGTGATGCCGGTACGATTCTCTCCAGTGCCCCGGCACAGCCTGCACTTGACGCTCATCTATTTACCTATTTTCAAAGCGTGAAACGCCACTGTTCTGAGGTCGCTGAGGTGCGACTGCAGGCTCTCAACGTGCGCTAGTGCGCCGGCTCCATCCTTGGGCCGCAAGCCAGCGAGCCACAATTCGTTCATGATCTGCTGCGCCTCGTCGTTGGTCCACGATAGCGTCGGCTCTCCCACGCGCGCCTCTGCCGGATGCATGTCGACTATCTGCTCACGGAACTCTACGTAAAATCTGCCGCGCTCATCCTCGTGGATACAATGCACCGCGAGGCGGTCATATTGGATCTGTCGTTCAACGAACCACTTGCTGCCCTTCATGTCGTCTCTCTCCTTATGCTGCCTTGCGCTTGGCTGCTTGCCGCTTGGCCACCGCGAGCACCTGGTTGCCAATACTCAGGCCGTAGGCTGAGTCAAGCCGATGCACGTATAACGCCGCCAGCTCCTCGGCCACCTCCGCGCGAGTCATTTGCTCGGTCTCGATGGCCTGGCGATATTCTGGTACAAATTGGTGCATCAGTTCATTCTTGATCTGCACGCCGATCTTGGTGTTTTTAATGCCACCGGCCTTCATCATGTAATTCAGAAACAGCCGGCCGATCATGGATTCCTCCCACGAGACTTCGCGCTCTGGCTGCCTTGACGCCGGCATGGGGCGCCCGGTGTTAGGCTTGCGTTCGGCCTGGTCGATCTCGTCCTCCCATCCCTCGTCATACCAGCGTTGCGCGTTGATCCAGGTCGCCGGGTGCGGGATCTTGCTCTTGTCCTTGTTCCACCAACGCATGCGCGTCCGTTTTTTAACGTCATCGATGGCCGCCTGGGCCATAAAGATGTCCTCCTCGATTCCGCTTTTCATCCACGCCTTCAGCGCCGGCAGCTTGGAAACCTTGCGCGGGTATGCCTTCCAGAACTCCTCAAACTTGGGCGGGTACGTCTCAGCCATGTTCTGCTCCGATCGGTCTGTCATACCAGCGTTGCTTGTTGAGTGGCAATTTGATAACGACGTTTCTCCCGTTAGGCGTGATGAAGGACTCGACCACCATTCCGTCGCTCTTGGATACGCTCAGTAGCCTGTAATTTTTATTGGCATATTCCAGCGCCTCCATGAGCGTATTTAAACTCGGCAGCTCCTCGTCTTCGCGATCTGGATCCCGCGGGAATCCGCACCGTTTACAATAGTCGTCTGTGATCTGTCCCGCCCAGTCGTGCTCTATGCACTCGTCGTCCTGCAGGTAGCCCTCAATCATCGCCCTGGCCGGTCCTGCCTGGCGGAGTTTTCTGACGGCGTTGTTGATGATCTGGTTAACGCGGGCGGCCGTAACGTCCAAAACAATACCGATCTCTTGGTGAGTGCATCGCTTGCAGCCCTCGAGGCCGAAGTACATAACCAGCGCGCGTCTTTGTCTCGGCGTCAGCGCCTCATCCAGGGCAGTGTGGAGCAGATTTTTCAGGTCCCTTTGCTCGACCTCGTGTTCGATTCTCAGCGGTGCTTCAGTGTTTCTAGCGATGCGCATCACCTCGTCGTGACTGATCATGTAGTCGCGTCTGTTCGTTGGGACCAGCAGGGCCATTTGCTCTGGGGAGAACAGGTCGTCCTCGAGACATCCGAGGGCATCTGCAATCTGGACCACGCACTTTTTCCACTTTCCGTCCAGGCGCATCGGGCCTAGCTTGAAGTTCATCAGGTCGCTGACCTGCGTCTGTTGTACGCCGGCTGCCCTGGCCAGCGCCGCCTGGCTTTTCATACCTTTCGCGGCCATGAGCGTGTAGATTCGCCCGTTCTGAATCTTGACCTTGGCGACGTAATCACTCATCACCGCCGCCGTATTTCTTTCGCACGTCCTGAAGCGTCCAGACCCGTTCGTCCCGCGGCAGCCCGCGCTCCTTTCTGCATAAAAGCTGCTTAATGATCGACTGGACTCTCGAGCCTGAAATGCCTCTCAACCGTCCGGCAGCTCTCAACGTCATGCCTTCAGCGACTACCAAATTCCATAGCTGCTCGTTTCTCTCAGCGAAGGCGTGGCGTCTAACGTTCGTCTTGCGCTTGGGACACTTCCGTGCCGCTTCAACAGATCGATGTTCTGTTTTGCATCGCTTGCCACCGCACGACCAAACGTATCGGATCCTTCTTTTCGGTAGCTGGTCGCGTCGATCAGCCATTGGCGCGCTCCAGCAGCAGTCTGTACGCCTCGTTCAGCGCGAGCCGGTAGCTCGACGGGTGCGTGGCGCTGGTCGGTGGGGTTTTGCGAATGTTGTCTATGGTCGCCCGGCAGTTGTGACCGCCGCCGAGCAGGGTACTCGGCACGAGCCGCACGTCGTACACGTCTCCGTACCGCAGGCGCAGCTCGTTCATTATTTCGTTGATTGTCATGTCAGGCACGTAACTTTTCCTCAGCTATGCGCCGCGCCTCTGCTGCGTCCTTAGCCCAATAAGGCCCGGTGATCTTGTTCCGGTTGGCGTTGCCGGCACGTGCGCTTTGAATCGCGATCTGGCCGAGATACTTGCGCACATGCAGAGCGCCACTCGTGCGCAACACAGCCCACCATTGGCCGCCGCTACCGTGTTTCCTGGGCGGGTCGTCTGTAATGTCCACCTGGTACGACCTTATGAACACGCGGCTCATGCCGTGACTTCCCTGCGGTGGAGCAGGGCCGGCAGCATAGGTTTGCAAACCATCGCTTTGGAGTTGCGACTATTCACGCTGTTGTTCCGGCCCCGCGTGATCATGGTATCTGATCGATGTTCTCGTCGAGGTGGCAAAGCCAGCACCGTGCTTGTACTCCTGGGTCCCGGCTGCGTTTCCGGAACTCGCTATGCCCGCAGACGAGCGTCAATTCCACGGCGCCCGTTCCTATCGGTGCGCTCTCTGGGTGGTAATACCGGCGCGCTATGATCTCGCGGAGCGGATAAGTATTTTTCATAGGAGTTGTCCTTGTTGTGGCGCCGGCCTGGTGCGCAGCGTCCATGTGTATTCTGGATGGTTGTATGGCCCGGTGACCTGGTGGTCGGTCTTGGTGAGAAGCTGGTCCTTGGTCAGGTTCGTCATCGCTCGCCTGATGCTGGTCAGTGGTGCGCTGGTCAGGTTCACGTACCGCTGCACCTGCGATGGCGAGTACTGCATGCCTGGCCGGCTCAGAAAATACTCGTATATCAGCTCCTCCTGGGACTTGGCCTGGGCCTCGCGTTGCTCGAGCTGCTCGCTCGCGGCGCTGGTGGTGTTGTGATAGCTGTCGGTCATTGGCCCTTGTCCCTAAATACCGACGCCTCTGGGCAGGTTGCCCAGTGCGGTTCGTGCTCTCCATATTTGAACTTTGTCTCACCTGCATTCGGCCCGCGAAACTTCGACTCAGTCGGCACGACGTTCACGCACATCCACTTGCCGCTCTTGGTTTTCAGCCACACGATGTCGGCCTCGCAGCCGCGGCAGTGTCGGATGTCTTTTGGATATGGACCTGGGCCGCTCATGGTCTCTCCTCGGTAAACTCCAGCTCGCAGTCCTCGCACCAGAAATGCGCAGCGGTCGGTTTTCCGTATTTGTGGGTATACACGGTGATCCCAATCAAGGCGCCGGGATTGCGGCACTCGGGACACGGTGCGTCTGGGATTGGTGGCTTGGCCGGCCTGGGTTCGTTTTCGCTATGTTGGACAATTCGCATCTCGGTCGCTCGCTCTGCGGTCGTCTTTTTTCGGAATATCGCTACCTTCGGTTATCGAGTTGATTCCGAATAACTCTCTGGCACCCTTTCGCATGTTCGTGCTATCGACGTCCGGCCAGAACCGTTGTCGGTGCCTGGGCGCTCGCGTGTTGCGGCTCCGCGGTTTACCTCTGCCGCGGCCTAAGGCACGGGTCATCCATATTCGACTGAAATTTTGCCGCCGGTAGTGTTGGCAGCTAGGTGGGGACACAAGATGTTGTGGTATCATCGCGTCTCCGGTGTGGAATGAAACTGCAACATCCGGATTTGGGGCCTGGAGTGTGTTTGCACTCTGGGCCTTCTTTTTGACGGTACTCTTATCATCGCCTCGTCGCAAATCAGAGGAACATCTCGGCCTTGATGCGCCGGTCGGCTGCCAGCAGCCTGCGCAGCATCTTGCGGCTCGGTCCGCGGTGGCCGTGCGCCAGCTGCGATAAGTATGGAATGGTGCTGTCCACTCGGATGGCCAGCTTCTTTTTGGCCTCCGGCCCCATGTCGCGCCAGACTTCGAGAAATGTGGTCATGGCGGGACCGTAGCACGTTGCGGTTGCCCCTTCAATAGCGGAATGCTATGTTCTGTCGCTCTAGCCAGTGGCGATGAGGAGTATTGAAATGGGCGAACGTGAAGAGATGGCCGGCCACGAGGCGGCCTTTATAAGCTGGCTCAGACGCCAGGGTGATGTGAGCGCGACGTCGGTTGTGATCCTGGCGCGTCGCGCCTTTTTTGATGGTGCTCAGTATGGCCTGGAAAAGGCCAAGCAGATCAACGCTCAAGTCGACGCGGATTTCTGCCATGAATAATTCCGATAAAAATTACGATGATATTCCTGATGATCATGTCGTGGTCGAAAGCCTCAGCAGCGGCCCTGTCGTCCTCGCTCCAGATGGATCGCAGACGCCTCTCGAGGAGTTCCGTGCCGGCGTGCAAGTCGAGGCGGCGATTGAGGACGACGCCTGGCTGGATGAGGAAACTCGCCAGCGCGCCATCGAGGAAGATTGGCATCGGCTGCGGAACATCGATTCGGACTGGCGGTATTTCCAGCGCGTCGTCGCCCGCGTTGTCGTCGTGCTCGCGGTCCTTTTCGCCATTGTCACTCTGGTTGGTTGCGACACGCGACCCATGCGCTGCGCCCGATGGGACGCCACGGTCAAGGGTCTAGAGATGTGTGCCGCGGATCCCGACTGTCGGATGAGCCGATACAAATATGAGCACCTGGTTGAGGCTCGCGTCGAGCGAATCAAGTGGTGCCCGAAGGAGAATCTATGACTACCGCACTCACATTGAAGCGATCCCGGATTTTGATCGCAGAGCTAGGACTCGAGCTGGCACTCGCCGTGCAGAAGTTCCACGACGACACCGGCCTGCATGTCGTCGATCTGCGCCTGAGCGAGACCGAGGTCACCGCGATGGATGACGACCACAAGCAGTTTTTCTACCGGGTCAAGGTCGAGGTGACGCTATGAGCAAGTTCTACTACAGCTTCGGCCAAGGCCACACGCATCGCGTCCGCGGCGTCACTCTGGACTGCGACTCTATCGTCGCAATCATCGCGCCGTGCGAGGCAGAGGCGAGAGCGAAGATGTTCGATGTCTTCGGGATGAAGTGGTCCCTGCAGTACACCGACGAGACGCTGGACCTGAGCTACTTTCCGCGTGGCGTTGTGCTGTGCTTCGACCTGGTGTCGCCGTGAGGGCTGCCGTGATCGTGCAGGAGCGCGTCACGCTCGACGAGGCCGTGCTCGCGACTGTTGCCACGTATCGGAATGGCTGCAACTACGCGCTTTATTTCAGCGGCGAGTCCGCGCAGATCGGCTACGGCTGCGACGGCGTGCTGATCAATTTGCAGTACGGCCACAAACTACTGTTGCACGAGTGGTTCGCCAGCCAGCACAAGCACGGCGATAAGACGCCGCCCCACTTTCGCGTGCCGCTGCCGGTGTCGCCGGATACTATTCTGGAGCTGAAGAAGCGGCGGCCCTGCGATGTATGCGGTGCGCCTTATTTTCAGGCATCGCCATGAGTTTCGGCCCTGGCTATGCGTGCGTGCCGTGTCAGACGTATCTGCGGCCGCGGAAGAACGACATCACCGTGCTCGAGGATGACGGCCGTGGCCATCCATATCGGATGTGGTCTGCCGATCTCTGGGAGTGTCCGGACTGCGGCCACCAGGTGATCCTCGGCTACGGAAAGCACGCGTTCAGTTTTCACAACGAGCCAGACTTCGAACGGCTGTTGCAGTATGTGACGCACAAGATCGTCGGCCCGATGAGGTCCCTGTCATGACTCTGGAACACAAAGCGTATTTCATCCATCCGAGCATGACGATCGAGCAAGCGG
>Ga0114923_10001700_pt1 | contig 15109 bp, 13 predicted proteins | sample SumtaG_FD_89578 | JGI IMG/M metagenome (GOLD analysis project Ga0114923, IMG submission 89578) | Deep subsurface microbial communities from Indian Ocean to uncover new lineages of life (NeLLi) - Sumatra_00157 metaG | ecosystem: Environmental > Aquatic > Marine > Oceanic > Sediment | place: near...
CTTATCTTTGAGCGTTTTTTAAATCCTGAAAGGGTGTCCATGCCTGACTTTGATATCGATTTCTGTTATGAGGGCAGGCAGGAGGTTATTGACTATGTTACCGGGAAGTACGGCCAGGACAGGGTGGGGCAGATTATTACCTTTGCGGCGCTGAAGGCAAAAGCCGTGATCAGGGATGTGGCCAGGGTACTCGATTTCCCCTATGCCGAGGCGGATACCATTGCCAAGTTGATCCCTTTCGGCAAAAGCATAAATGAGGCTTTAAAGCTGGAGCCGGAGCTGGCCGCAATGTACGCCCAGGAGGAGCGCTATAAGGATCTAATTGATATCAGCCGCAAGCTCGAGGGGCTTAACCGTCATGCTTCCACCCATGCCGCGGGCATTGTTATCAGTAAAGAGGAATTGACCCATTATGTTCCCCTCTACCGTGACTCCAAGACCGGGGCCATTTCCTCGCAGTACAGCATGAACTACCTGGAGGATGTGGGGTTGGTAAAGATGGATATTCTGGGTTTAAAAACCCTTACCCTGATCAAGAATACCCTGGAGCTCCTCAAATATAGGGGAGTAGAGCTGGATTTCAAAGATGGCCCTGAGAATGATCAGGCTACCTTTCAAATGCTGAGCAGGGGGAAAAGCACCTGCATATTCCAGTTTGAGAGTTCCGGCATGCAGGGAATATTAAAAAAGGCCAAACCGGAAAAGATCGAGGATCTGATAGCCCTGAATGCTCTGTACCGGCCCGGCCCCATGCAGTTTATTGACCAGTTTATCAAGGCTAAAAGCGGAAAAACGCCTATCAGGTATCCCCTGCCTGAGCTGGAGCCTATTCTGAAAGAGACCTATGGGGTAATCGTCTACCAGGAGCAGGTATTGGAGATTGCCCGGAAAGTAGCGGGCTTTTCCCTGGGTGAGGCTGATATCCTGAGAAGGGCGATGGGGAAGAAAAAACCGGAGGAAATGGACAGGATGAAAACCAAGTTTCTGGATGGCGCCCGGAAACAGGGCTATTCAACTGCTGACGGTATCAGAATATTTGAATTGCTGATCCCTTTTGCCGGCTATGGTTTCAATAAATCCCATGCAGCCGCCTATTCAGTGCTGGCCTGTCAGACAGCTTACCTGAAAGCTAATTACCCGGCTGAGTTCATGGCCGCCAACCTGACTAACGAAATCAGCAATACGGATAAAATGGCCGGCTATATAGGCGAGATCGGGGAAATGGGGCTGGAGATCCTGCCTCCGGATATTAACCTCTCAGAAAAATATTTCAGCGTTGTTGATGGGAGAATTTTCTACGGTCTTCTGGGGATAAAAAACCTGGGTACGGCTGCTGCAGAAGAGATTAGTCTTGAGAGAAAAAGAAACGGTTCCTATAAGGATCTGGTTCAGTTCCTGGAGCGGCTAGACCTGAAAACGGTTAACAGGAAGGTGGTGGAAACCCTTATTTACAGCGGCGCATTTGACTCATTTAAAGAGAACCGGGCCACACTTTTCAATAATCTTAATAAAGTCCTGGACATGGTAAACAGTGTCAAAGAAAACCGGAAATATGGCCAGGAGAGTCTTTTTGATGAGGAAGAGGAGCTTTCCATTGTGGAGGTGGAAAAATTTGAAGAGTGGTCCAGCAGTGAAAGGCTCAAGCAGGAGAAGGAGATACTGGGCTTCTTTTTCTCCGGACATCCGCTTGACCGCTACCGTGATCTAATAGATGAGCATGTTCGTCTGGATCTTTCCCAATTGGAGAAAGCCCGGGATGGGGTAAAATACACCCTGATAGGCATGCTTAAGGAGCTGAAAGAGATCATTACCAGAAGCGGAAAACGAATGGCTTTCGCTGAACTGGAGGATTACCGCGGTTCAATCGAGCTGATCTTTTTTCCCAATATATATGAGGCGCAGCGGCAATTAATTGTCAAAGATGCAATTGTTGCAGTAAGCGGAAAGGTGGATAAGAGCCGCGGCGATGCCAAGCTAAAAGTAGAGACAATTGGCAAGCCTGCAGAACTCAAAGCGCCTGAACCGAGGGCGGTGCATGTGCGGTTGTCCACAGAACTGGCGAATGAAGAGAATTTGCTGCCCATCAGGGATTATATGATTGAAAGAGTGGGCAAATGTGCTGTATATTTTCACCTGGGTAAAGAGGAAAAGGAAGTGATTATAAAAGCATCAACCCAGATAAGCGTTTCTGCAGATGAGCAGGTTTTAAAAGGAGTAATGGAGTATCCAATGGTGGAAGCAGTATGGAAAGAATAAGGATCGGTTTAATTGGCTATGGAACGGTTGGTTCGAGCCTTTACCAGCTGATTGCTAAGAATGGTGATAGCTTTAAAAAACATCTTGGTGTAGATGTTCAGATTGCGAGAATCGGCGTAAAGGATCTACTTAAGAAACGTGAAGGCGCTCCGGACAATATTTTCTGCCAGGGCTTCAATGATATTATAGGAGATCCTGATATCTCGATTATCATTGAATTAATTGGCGGAGTCGAAATTCCCTACAAACTCATTCGTCAGGCTCTGAGCAAGGGAAAGCAGGTGATAACGGCCAATAAGGCGCTCCTCGCTTCCCATGGCGAAGAGCTGTTAGAGCTGGCAAAAGAAAATGGTGTCCGTTTGAAATTTGAAGCTGCGGTCGGGGGGGGAATTCCGATTGTAAAGGTGATCAGGGAAAGCCTGATGGGCAATAGGATTACCAGGATCAGCGGCATAGTGAATGGAACGACCAACTACATTTTAACCGGAATGACTGAAAGGGAAATAACCTATCAGGAAGCTCTTAAAGAGGCTCAAGAAGCGGGCTTTGCCGAAAAAGATCCGGTAATGGATGTAGAGGGAATCGACGCTGCCCAGAAGATCAGTCTGCTTGCCAGTATTTCCTTCGGTTTTTGGATAGATTACCGCCGGATCCTGGTTGAAGGAATTACCCATATTACACCTGAAGAGATTGCATTTGCCCGTTTTTCCGGCTTCATTTTCAAGCTGATAGCCGAAGCCAGGCTGGTTAACGATCAGCCGGCGGTTACCGTATTTCCCGCACTTGTAAGCCGGGATCATCCCCTGGCTTCAGTTCGTGATGAGTATAACGCCGTGCTCCTGGAGTCGGATTTTCTCGGCAGCTCAATATACCAGGGCCGGGGAGCAGGCGGGCAGGCAACTGCTTCTTCAGTGGCTTCGGATCTGGGGGATTTGCTCAAGGGCATTGTGGTAAAGTGGAGAACGGATTACTTCCCCAGTAATCCCTTTACTAAAGCCGACCTTTTTCCTGAGGAGGAGCTGGTTTACCGCTATTTTTTTCATTTTGTAACTGAAAACCACCCGGGAATCTGGGCAACCGTAACCACTCTCCTGGCGGACAATAGCATTAATATTGAATCGGTGCAGCAGAAATGGCTCGATCCATCCCGCCCATCCAATCTTTTTGTACTTGTTGATCCTGTAAAGGAGGGACAGGTTCGCCGGGCTTTTGAGATGATTGTCTCTTCAAAAGGGTTTTTCAGTGATTCCAATTTCTATAGAATAATTTGATTACAAAAGGAGTAAAGCTTTGCTGATATTAAGAGTTTTAAATGGTGTTTTACTAGTATACTTGATGATCTTATCGATAAGAATAATATTAACCTGGTTCAAGGGCAGCTTTCAAGGGAAAGCAGGGGAGCTGCTGAAACAGGCTACCGATCCTTATCTGGAGATCTTTTCCCGGCTCACTTTCTTAAAACAGGGAATGTTTGATTTTACCCCGCTGGCGGCTATCCTGGTTTTGGTGGTAGCCCTGGACCTGGTCAATGCACTGCTGGTTTACGAGCGGATCACTATTGGTCTGGTGCTTGCTTCAATAATCAGTGCTATCTGGGGCGGTCTCTCTTTTATTCTGCTTCTATTCCTGGTCCTGGGTGTGGTAAAGATTGTCAGCGCTCTCTTCTCCGGGAATAGTGAGTCACCCATGTTGCGGATGATAAATCTAATGTTTCAACCCATTATTGATCTGGCGGCGCGATTTTTACGGCCCAAATATGAGCTCAATGATAATCAATATCTCTATATTTCCCTGGGCTTGATTTTCTTCACCAGATTGCTGGGAGGCATATTAATAAGCAGATTAATTGGCTTGTTGTACGCGCTGCCAGTGTAAAATAGTATCATGTTTCTCGGTGAAGATCGCCAGGAAGTCAGGACCCTTAACGGAGTGGGTCCGGTTCTGGAGAGGGTTCTTGCCCGGCTGGGAATCAAAAACCTGAGTGATCTGATCAGCTATTTCCCCAAAGATTATCAAGACCGGCGTAGAGCCGATCCATTGAACTCGGCACTCAAAAAAAACCGGATCAGTATAAAAGTCAGCATAACGCGTAAGGAATGGATCGGCCGCGGCAGGGCCAGGACATTGAGGGTGCAAATCTCAGATCCTTCCGGCAGTGCATTCCTGCTCTGTTTCGGGCGGCCTTATTTGGCAAAGGTATTGATTATAGGGAAATATTTCTGGGTGTCGGGAAAGTTCTATCTCCGTAATGGCGAAATAGTGAGCTCTAATTTTGAGATCGAGGAGTATCAAGAAGAGGCAGCCAACTTCGGTAAGATAATTCCCATCTACCCTCTGACGGAAAATCTAACCGCTGCATCTCTGCGCAGGATCATGAAACAGGCCCTGGCCCTTGTAACTAAAGATCTGGAGAATGAGCTGCCGGCGGAATTGAGCCGCCGCTATCATTTTCCTGACAAGGCTGAAATTATAGAGTGGATCCACTTTCCTGAGAGCTTTGAACAGTTGAGAGCGGCTAAAGAGGCTCTGATCTATGAAGATTTTTTTTTCCAGCAGTTGATTCTATTGAAACGGAGGTGTAATAGGCGGGATAGTGTTAAGTCAAGAAGGAGAATTGACGGCGAGCTCAAAAAACAGCTGTTAAAACGGCTCCCCTTTGTCTTGACCCGGGCACAGGAGAAAGCGCTTAAGCAGATAGAGGAGGATATCTTTGCCCCTCACGCCAGCGCCAGGCTGCTCCAGGGAGATGTGGGGTGCGGTAAAACGCTGGTTGCTTTGCTGGTCTCCCTTTCGGTAATTGAAGCGGGTGAACAGGTGGCTTTTATGGCGCCAACCGAGCTCCTGGCCCGTCAGCATGCTGAAAATGCAGCCAACCTGGTGGGCCCCCTGGGCATTCGTGTTGCTTTTATCTCGGGCAGCTTATCGCAGAAGCAGCGGGGCGCTCTGCTTGAGTCTTTGAGCAAAGGCGGTATCGATCTCTTAATAGGTACCCAGGCCCTGTTTTCTGACGATGTGCAATTTAAAAACCTTGGTCTGGCAATTATTGATGAGCAGCATAGATTCGGTGTACGCCAGCGGGGCGCTATACTAAGCAAAGGGCAGAGTACCGATCTATTGCTGATGACCGCCACCCCTATTCCCCGCAGCCTGACCCTGACCCTGTTCGGAGATCTCGAGCTTTCAGAGATAAGAGAAAAACCCGAAGGACGGATACCGATAATTACCCATCTGACCCGGCAGGGTAATGAACAGAAGGTCTATAGACGGGTGTTGCAGGAGATAGAGAAAGGCGGGCAGGCCTATTTTGTCTACCCCTTAATTGAGGAATCTGAAAAGCTGCAGCTGAAGAATGCGGAAGAGATGTACCGGCATCTGAAAAAGAGGGTTTTTCCCGGATTACGTTTGGCTCTGGTTCATTCCCGCATAGCTGAAGAGGTTAAGCAGCATATCATGGAAGATTTTGCAGCAGGCAGAATTGATATATTGGTGGCCACCAGTGTGCTGGAGGTTGGTGTTGATGTGCCTAACGCAATCTGTATGGTGGTCGAGCATGCGGAAAGATTCGGTCTGGCAACGCTGCATCAGTTAAGGGGCCGTGTAGGGCGCGGCAGCGAACAGGCTTACGCCTTTTTGATATACAGCCGCCGGTTGACTGAAGAGGGTATTAAGCGGCTCAAGGTAATTATGACTACTGATGATGGTTTCCAGATTGCCGAAGAGGACCTTAATATTCGGGGCGCGGGTGAGTTCCTGGGGGTAAGGCAATCCGGTTTTTTGAAACCGGGAATTTCCGATCCTGTCCGGGATATTGAGATCTGCCGCCGGGCCAGGCAAGATGCCAAGGAAATAATTAATGATGATCCTGATGCTTCCTTAAGGAAGAATATCAAGCTGAAGCGGGTATTGGCAGGAATGGCGGATCATATCGACTTATTGCTGGCCGGAGGGTGAAATATTGAGGATTACCGGCGGTATATATAAAGGAAGAAAGATCATTTGCCCCAGGGGTGTTATCCGGCCGGCCATGGACCGTATGCGGGAATCTCTCTTTGCAATTCTGGGAGATTTATCCGGGATGAGTTTTTTAGACCTTTTCAGCGGCTCAGGAGTTGTGGGAATAGAAGCGGCCTCCCGTGGGGCGGAACCTGTTGTCCTGGTGGAAAAGGATTACATCAAGTCCGGAGTACTCAAGGAAAATACCACTTTTGTGGAATCGGAGATAAAGATCTTTATAATGCCGGTGGAGAGGTTTATCAAACGCCGGAAAGAAGAGGAATTGTCTTATGATATTATATATCTTGATCCTCCCTTCACTTTTAAGAATAAGGCCGGGATTATAAGCGGGGTAGTGGGCGGCAATCTGCTGAATCCCGGAGGCGGACTTATTATTCACCTGCCTGCCGAAGAATCCCTGCCTGAGACTATTTGTGGGATCAGTTTGCAGGATAAGCGGAAATATGGCCGCTCGATCCTTCTTTTTTATCAATAGGGAGATTAACCTTTATATTTTTTTAGTTTTCGGGAATGGAATTTTTGCCTGTTACAGCCCAGCTTTGAGATACTTCTCGGCACATTGTTGCGCGTAAAAACAGGCTGAGTCATAGTATGGCTTTTTTATGTTGAAAGGGCTCTTCTGAACAATGATTGTTCAGAAGCATGCTTTCTATCTTAAAGGAGTTAGAGATGATTAATAAAATAATTGCCGAGCCCGTTTTGTAGTTACTATAAGACGATATAGAGGTTGTTCCGCGCTGTAGAAATAGCAGAAAAACCTTACCGATAAATCTCTTCTTTAGTATATTGTTATCATACATGATGCGATTATCAAGAAATACTGTATGGCACCGGGAAACAATAGTCTTTCCCGGTCATTATTACTTTTATTATCAAAAAAGGAAATGAAAAAAATTATGCCGCATAGAAGAAGAAGAAAAGACATTAGGAATTTAGCGATCATAGCGCATGTTGACCATGGTAAAACGACCCTGGTAGATGCTCTGCTTAAATATACAGGAGCTTATGATTTTAAAGAAGATGAAGTTGCGATAATGGACTCTAATCCCCTTGAAAGAGAAAGAGGGATAACTATCTTTTCTAAAAATGCCTCTTTTGAATATAAAGGCGTGCAGGTTAATATTGTTGATACTCCCGGACATGCTGACTTCGGCAGTGAGGTTGAGCGCATTTTAAAAATGGTTGACGGGGTATTGCTTCTTGTGGATGCATTTGAAGGTCCTATGCCGCAGACAAAGTTCGTTCTAAAAAAATCGTTAGAATTGCATCTTAAGCCGATACTGGTCATCAATAAACTGGACCGTGCTAATACCAGGCCGGATGAAGTTGCGGATATGACATTCGATCTTTTTTGTGAATTAAATGCAACAGAGGAGCAGCTTGATTTTCCGATAGTTTATGCTTCGGGAAAAGAGGGGTATGCAACACTTGATCCTGATGAGCCGAGAGATTCAATGAAGCCTCTTTTAGATACAATTTTGCATAGAGTGCTGCCCCCTGTCGCAGATCCTGATTTGCCTTTTCAGATGCTGGTCACTATGCTTGATTATGATTCATATGTTGGACGAATCGCAATAGGAAGAATTTTTCATGGAGAGGTAGCAGTTGGTGAACCTGTTGCTCTTGTAAAACGCAACGGTGAAATTGCTAAAGGCAAGGTTACCAGGATCATGAAATACAGAGGCCTCAAACGCATTGAGGCAGAGAAGGCAAAAGCAGGAGACATTATCTCGATTTCCGGGATTGAAGGAGTAGAAGTGGGAGAGACAATTGCCTGGATTAATAAGCCAAAAGGTTTGCCTGCTATTAAGATAGATGAACCTACAATATCAATGAATTTTTCGCATAATACAAGCCCTCTTTCAGGTAAGGATGGGGGGAGATTTCTATCATCACGAGACATTCGCGAAAGACTCGAGCATGAGGCGATGATTAATGTCGGGATTAAGGTTGAAGAAGTTGATGGGGCAGAACGTTTTAAAGTTTCCGGCAGAGGAGAACTGCACCTTGCTATTTTGATCGAGACAATGCGGCGTGAAGGATATGAAATGGAAGTTTCAAGGCCTCAGGTTATTTTTAAAAAAATGGGAAGCCAGATAATTGAGCCGGTTGAAGAATTGGTGATCGAGGTAGATGAGGAATATCAAGGCGCAGTTATGCAAGCGCTTGGATCGCGTAAGGCAGAGATGAAAGATTTAAAAACAACATCCACCGGAGCTGTGCGTATGGAATTTGTGATCGCGTCAAGAGCTTTAATCGGCTTTCGCAGTGATTTCTTGATGATGACAAGAGGTAACGGCATAATGTATCAAAATTTTTTTGAATACCAGACTTATAAAGGAGAAATGCCGACTCGCCAAAGAGGTGTGCTTATTGCCCATCAGGACGGTATTGCTGTTGCATATGCTTTGTATAATCTACAGGCTCGAGGTGAAATCTTTGTCAAGCCAGGGGATAAGTTATATGCAGGGATGATCATCGGGGTGAATAATAAAGGAGCAAATCTTGTGGTTAATGCATTAAAGAGGAAGAAATTAACTAATATCCGTGCCGCAGGATCAGATGATGCAATTACGCTGATCCCGCCGCGTCCGGTTACGCTTGAATTTGCACTTGAATTTATAGCAGATGATGAATTGGTGGAAATCACTCCGCAAAGCATCAGAATAAGAAAGATGCATTTAAGTGAAGTTGAACGTAAAAGAATTGACCGTAAACAAAAAACAGAGGGAAGATAATTACATGGAATCATTTAAAAAATTAGGATTATCTGAAGATATATTAAGGGTACTTGAATTAAAAGGATTCGAGTTTCCGACTACGATCCAGAAAAAGACTATTCCCGCTATACTTAAAGGCGTAAAGGATATAGTAGGTCAGGCCCATACCGGTACAGGGAAAACAGCAGCCTTTGGTTTGCCGATAATCGAACTTCTGCCTGAAGCGCAAAAGACTGTACAGGTACTTGTTCTTACTCCGACAAGGGAGTTGGCCATACAGGTAGCAGAAGAGATTCATTCCCTTAAGGGTAGAAAAAAATTAAGCGTGATTCCGATATACGGTGGCCAGGCTATGTCATTGCAGCTGAGAAGTCTAAAGAGGGGAGTGGATATTGTAGTAGGGACACCGGGAAGAGTGCTTGATCATATTAAACGCCGCACATTGAAACTTGAGAACATATTATACCTTGTATTAGATGAAGCAGATGAAATGCTGAACATGGGCTTTATCGAAGATGTGCAGGAAATCATGAAAAAGACTCCGGATGAAAAACGCACATTTCTGTTTTCAGCGACCATGCCTTCTGAGATCATGCGGATCGCCAAAAAATATATGGGCGAATATGAAGTTATAAAAGTTACAGAAGGGCAGCTTACTGTCAGCCGTACAGATCAGATATATTTTGAAGTTGCAGAAGCCAATAAATTTGAAGCTCTCAGCAGGATAATAGATGTAGAGGAGGAGTTTTTTGGACTTGTGTTCTGCCGCACAAAAAAAGATGTAGATTCTGTTGCCAGGCATTTATCGGAGAGGGGGTATGATGCCGAAGGGCTGCATGGGGACATGTCGCAGGCGCAAAGAGAGCAGATATTGAATAAGTTTAAAAAACGTATGATAAGCGTACTTGTTGCAACTGATGTTGCGGCGCGAGGAATTGATGTGCAGGATTTGACGCATGTTATTAATTATGCTCTTCCGAACGACCCCCAGGCCTATGTGCATCGTATTGGACGCACAGGGCGCGCGGGGAAAGAAGGTATAGCCATAACCTTTATTACTCCCGCAGAATATAGGAAACTTCAGTATATCAAGCAAAGAGCCAAAACCGATATTCGCAAGGCTCAACTTCCGAAAGTAAAAGAAGTTATTCAAATAAAAAAACGCAGGATCAAGGCGTATCTTGAAGATATTATACAGTCGCAGCTTCAGCCTGAATATCTTCAAATGTCCCACCATCTTCTGGAGAATAATGCCCCTGAAGATGTGCTGGCTGCTTTATTACAGTATTCGTTTGCCGGCGAGCTTGAAGAGAAAAGCTATGTTGAAATAGAAGAAGCAGTTGTGGATAGAACGGGTAAGACTCGTCTATTTGTGCAGCAGGGTAGAAAAGACGGCTTAACCCGTAATAAACTGATTGATATTTTAAGAAATAAATGCAAGACCAAAACACGTCAGATAAAAGATATACAGGTATTAGATAACTTTTCCTTTATAACTCTTCCCTTCCATGAAGCTGAAAAGGTCCTGTCTTTTTTTAATACAAGAAGGAAAGGGGCAGGCTTGTTTATTACTAAAGCTAAAAGCGATGAAAAAAGACGTATTGGCTAGGAATCTTTTTTACCTCCTCAGGGTCGGTAATAACGACGAGTAAAGAGGAAGTGGCTATCTTGCTTGTGGTGTTCTAACGCAATCCTCATATATATTGCCCTGGTTACAGATGCTCCTCTTGACACGTAGAGAAGCTTAAGGATAAATTATGGCTTCAGAGAGGGATTTGGGTTAGATAATTATTAGAATCCGTTGGTTATATACGCCTCTGTAGCTCAGTTGGTAGAGCACCTCCATGGTAAGGAGGGGGTCATCGGTTCAAGTCCGATCGGAGGCTCTAACAGGGGGAAATTCTCTTTTACCTCTTGACCCTTAGGGGGAGAATTGTATATATTCAAAATTCCTAAGCTCCCGGATGAATAGGAGATCTCAAGAACATGGCAAAAGCAGTCGAAATAGTTGCATTGCAGTGTACGGAATGTAAAAGAAGGAATTATACAACAACAAAGAATAGAAGAAATATTCAGGGAAAGCTGGAATTCAGGAAATACTGCAAGTTTGACCGTAAACATACACTGCATAGGGAGACAAAGGTCAAGTAGGATTAATAATCTAAGGCCAGTAGCTCCAATTGGTTAGAGCGCCGGTCTCCAAAACCGGATGTTGCAGGTTCGAGTCCTGCCTGGCCTGCTACTAATATGTCAGGAGCTTTTGATGCGTAAGATAATACGGTTTTTTAAAGAGAGCTATGCTGAGCTGAAAAGGGTAACCTGGCCCAGCAGAGAGGATGTCGCTGCTTCGACAAAAGTAGTACTGGTATCGGTATTTTTAATTTCAGTTGCCCTGGGTCTTGTTGATTATCTACTTTTCAAGGGGATTGAGTGGATTTTCTAAAGGAATAAAATGGCAAAAGGCTGGTACGTCGTTCATACCTACTCCGGTTATGAAAAAAAGGTACAGAAACATATTAACCGCCTCATTGAAAATGACATCTTAAAAGATGTTGTATTTACGGTGAAAGTGCCGTCTGAAGAGGTCGTTGAAATCAAGAACGGAAAGAGAAAAATATCCAATAAGAAATTCTTGCCGAGCTATATTCTGCTGGAGATGGATCTTCCGGAAGCCGGCCCGTTGTGGAAACAGGTCTGTGCAAATATTCGGCAGGTGCCCGGGGTCACCGGTTTTGTCGGTACAAGACGCAACCAGAGACCTCAACCGATTTCAGCAGAGGAGGCCAGACGGATTCTGCAGAGATATGGAGAGATTAAAACCGAAAAGATGCTAAGGCCCAAACAATCCTTTGCTGAAGGTGAAATGGTTCGTATTACTGAAGGCCCTTTCGACTCTTTTACTGGAAGTGTAGAAGAAATAAATATGGAAAAGGGTAAGCTAAGGGTAATGGTGGGTATTTTTGGCCGGTCTACACCGGTGGAAGTGGATTTTCTACAGGTAGAAAAGATATAGATCTTTAGAATATTGATTAAAGACCTATTGATGGGAGTCCTTTTAAGGGACATGAATACCACGTTAGGAGAGTTTTAATGGCAAAGAAAAGAGTTGCAGCAGTTATTAAGCTGCAGGTACCGGCTCGCAAAGCCACGCCGGCGCCGCCTGTGGGCCCGGCCTTGGGCCCCCATGGGGTGAGTGCCCCGCAATTTGTTCAGCAGTTCAATGATCGCACAAAGAAGGTTGAGGAAGGATTGCTCATTCCTGTTGTTATTACGGTATACGCGGATAAGACCTTCACCTTTATTACAAAAACTCCGCCTGCAGCTGTACTGATTAAGAAAGCCTGCGGTTTGGAGAAGGGTTCCTCCGTTCCTAATAAAGATAAGGTAGCGACTATTACCAAAGCGCAGCTGGAGGAGATCGCTCTACAGAAAATGCCGGATCTGAATGCTTTAAATGTGGAAGCGGCTATAAAAATTATAGCCGGAACGGCCCGAAGCATGGGCGTAACGGTGGAGGCCGGCTGAATATGAGAAGAGGTAAAAAATACAACCAGGCTGTCAAGGGCTACGACAAGCAGGAACTATTTGTTCTTGATAAGGCAATTGGAATGGCCAAAGAACTCTCTTTTGCCGGTTTCGATGAAACAGTTGAAATGGCGATCAGGCTCAATATAAAGTCCAAACATACTATAAGAGATACACTGGTACTGCCTAACAGCTTCAGGAAGGAGAAAAAGATCCTGGTTTTTGCCAAAGGTGAAAAGGCGGAGGAGGCACAAAAAGCGGGCGCTGCCTTTGTAGGCGACCTTGATCTGGTGGAAAAAATAAAGGGCGGCTGGCTGGACTTTGATGTAGCGGTAGCCACACCCGATATGATGAAGGACGTAGGTAAGCTGGGGCCCATATTGGGAAGAAGGGGGTTGATGCCCAACCCTAAAACCCAGACAGTCACCTTCGATTTAAAGGGTGCTATCGCTGAGTTGAAAAAGGGAAGAGTAGAGTTTCGCGCTGATAAAACAGGGGTTGTACATCTCTCTATTGGCAAAGTATCCATGGATAGTGAGAAGATCGAGGAAAATGCCAATATCTTTTACCAGGAAGTCAGCAGGCGGAAGCCGGTGGATGTTAAGGGTGAATTCATAAAATCGGTCGCTGTGGCTACTACTATGGGACCGGGCATTAAGGTCGTACCAAAAATTGATACCGAGGAATAAGAGCAAGGAGTTCTAGATGGCGGAAGAAACAAAAAAAATCCAACCATATAAAATAGAAGCAGTAAATAAAATAAAGGAGATGATCCAGTCAAGCAAAAACTTTATTCTTGCTGATTTCAGGGGTTTAAATATTGCTCAAATAACAGAGCTGCGCGGGCAGCTCCGTGAAAGTGATGCCGAGTTCAGGGTCATTAAGAATAATTATGCAAAATTAGCTATTTCGGAATTAGGATTGCCTGCAGCTGATGAATTTCTGATTGATCCCACTGCACTTACCCTGACTGGGAAAGATTACAGTCAAGCTGCCAGGGTGCTGGTAAAGTTCGCCAGGGATTCAACTCTGAAGATCAAGGGCGGCCTGATCGATGGAAATATTTTTTCAGCAGAACAGGTATCAGAGCTTTCCAGACTTCCGGGCAAAGAACAGCTAATAGCCATGGTGATGAGCGCAGCTAATGCGCCACTGACAAATCTGATGCACGCGCTTCAGGGTGTGCCTTTAAAGCTGGTTCGTACCCTGAAGGCTGTAGCTGAAAAAGCATGAAAGCTAAACGGCATTAGCCTTCAATTAAGTTGCATGCTACTGCCGTGAAATTAAAATCAAAAGAAGGAGAAGTTAATATGGCAACAATTTCAAAAGAAGATATCCTTGAAGCCATCGCCGGTATGACGGTGCTGGAGGTATCTGAACTGGTAAAGGCAATGGAAGAAAAATTCGGGGTAACTGCTGCAGCTCCTGTAGCAGTAGCTGCCGGTCCTGCTGCAGCCGGGCCGGTAGAAGCAGAAGAGGAACAAACCGAGTTTACCGTTGTACTTAAGGGCTTCGCCGACGGAAAGAAGATACCGGTTATCAAAGAGGTTCGCGCTATTACCGGCCTGGGCTTGAAAGAGGCCAAAGAGCTGGTAGAGGCGGGCGATAAGCCGGTAAAAGAGGCTATTTCCAAGGATGAAGCAGCGAAGATAAAGGAAAAACTGGAGGCAGCAGGCGCCACTGTTGAAGTACAGTAAGGCTATTCTCCACAACGATTTAGACAATCTCAATATACCACCGGGATAACATATGCCGGTGGTATATTATTTCTTAGGGGGAGCAGATGATTAGCGAAAAGATCAATCGTATCTACTTTGGTACGGGTTCTGAAGAGGTAATGGAAATTCCGAGTTTAATAGAGATCCAGCTCTCTTCCTATGAAAGATTTTTACAGAGGGAAAGACTTAAGAGCGGCCAGGGCCTTGCACTCCAGGGGCTCGAAGAGGTATTTCAGGCTACTTTTCCTGTTGAAAGCCCTAACGGTGACATGCTTCTGGAATATAACGGTTATACCCTTAGTGAGAGCCTGGTGAATTTATCAGAGGAGGAGTGCAAACAAAAGGGGCTGACCCTGGCAATTCCGATAAAAGCCCGGATTAACTTAATTTTTCTCAATACCGGTGAAATCCGGCAGAAAGAAATTTATATGGGCGATATTCCCCTTATGACTTCCAGGGGAACCTTTATTGTCAATGGCGCGGAGAGAGTTGTGGTCAGCCAGATCCACCGTTCGCCGGGGGTTATCTTTTCCCATGAAAAGGGGATTTACTCTTCCAGGATAATTCCCTACCGCGGTTCCTGGCTGGAGTTCGAGATTGACCAGAAAAAAGAGCTGATTTTTGCTAAAATTGATCGCAAGAAAAAGATATTGGCTACTATATTTCTGCGCGCCCTCGGCTTTGATTCCAGAGAGAAAATTATTGAGCTTTTTTATAAAACTGAAAAGATCAAGATATCAGAATCCCGGGCGGATAAGGAAAAGTCATTAGGCAGGGTTTTTGCAAAAGCTATATATGTTAAAGAGGAAAAGGTGCAGAAAAAACTCTACCGTGCCGGAGATAAGATCCATCCCCATGACGTAGAGGAGCTGATCC